>Ga0185320_10733167_pt1 | contig 11863 bp, 16 predicted proteins | sample OV2TP2_FD_128023 | JGI IMG/M metagenome (GOLD analysis project Ga0185320, IMG submission 128023) | Hot spring microbial communities from Beatty, Nevada to study Microbial Dark Matter (Phase II) - OV2 TP2 (SPADES assembly) (version 2) | ecosystem: Environmental > Aquatic > Thermal springs > Hot...
ATGATGCGGAATTGCAGATCAGTGTTTTAGACACAGAACTGTTCTACGTGTTTGATCTGCGCAATGCATTTATAAAAAAATCAATGATGCATAGCGATGTTGGGCCTACAGGATAAGCATGGCAAGAGGGACAAGTTTACCCTGATGATGGAGATCCTAAACAACGCTACCGAGCCTATCAAGAAGACGCATCTATTGTACAAGACTGGAATAAACTTTCACCAACTTGACAGATATCTTAACCTACTAACATCATTGGAATTGATAAACACTATCGCAGAACCCTTCAACGGTTATTTGATCACCCAAAAAGGTAGGCAGTTTCTTGGATTGTTTGAAAGTAACAAGACAGTCCCAGAAGGATCAGTTATAGAGTCACTAATACCGAAGTAGCTTAACTAATAATACCAACAATTTTTATTAATCCTTCATACTGCTCCAGGAAATCCTACCCTTTTGACTAGGATAAAGGCTGCTGCATGCCTTATCCTGCAATTCATAGCAGAACTTAACTATTTGCGAACAAGGATTTTGTTATCTAGTGTAACACGATACAACACCTGAACTAGCCTTTTCACGCAGATTCTTATCCAGTACTTGCACCTCTATAGAATGCGCAGTAAAGTCAGGATAGTTTTTCTCAAATGATACCCACTTTGGATAAGGCGGTCCTGGGTAGAAGATCTCGTCTACATTTTCAGCACCTGCTGACCAGAGCGTTATTCTAATACCATATACTCCTCCCCCAGTTGAAGCATAAACAGAAACACCTGTATAGGTATCTTCGAACCAGCAGTTGGCCCAAAACTGATTCCCTTTGTCTGCTGGCTTGGCAGCGTATGATGATTGAATCTCTGATAAAGCCACAATCCCAAGGGCTAAGATGCCAATACACATCATAGCATATGTTTTAAGGCCCACGCTTTATAGCATGAGAGCATGAGACATAAGTGTGTGTAACATTTTATTATTACAGTGCCTTCTAATTTTGGCATCAATCGAATTATAGATAACTCCAGCAATGGTTAATTTTTTGCCAATTTGGCGAATATTTTTCATTGTATGGAAGATGCGGAACGTATAACGGATCTTGTTTCAAGCCAAGTAAAGCAAGGTTCGTTAGTTATCTAGAAGACAAAGATATGGTCAAGATGGCATTTACCCTTAAGTTGGCAAGGTAAGAAGAGAGGAGAGATATATTAAAAAACTCTTGTCTCATGGTCAACAAAGTATGACTACGGCATAATAATGCAAGATCTACCACTACCTCTTGGCTTGCTTGGATCAGCTATACCAGGAGACAAAGATGTGGGAACGCCAAGTAAAGAAAAATTCAACATAGCCATACTGCTCCTGCTCTTCCCTATCGGAATCCTAGCTTACCTTTTTGCCTTCAACACCGAACTCTTCCAAGCTCCATTTAACCTTGGCCAAGGAACACCTGCAGTAGAACAGGAACTTCAGGCAATCAACTCAAATATCGAGGCGCTAAGAGGCGACTTCGCGAATTTACAGAATAGAGTAGTAAGTGTTAACGAGCTCGAGGATACAAGAGGAGAGATCAAGGCTCTCGATCTCAAGTTAAAGGCAATGCAGACGAGGATCAATACGCTAGAGAGAGAAGTCGCACAAAGTGCAGATTCAGCAGATAAGATAAGCGAGCTCTTTACTTTGGTAAAGAAAATGACGGATGAAGTAGATAAGATGCAGAAGGAGATAGATGCTCTCAAGGCAGGTACAAAATCAGAGCCAGAGATGCAGGCGCCGAAAGAACAAGTTCCACAAGAGGAGCCTAAAGAGCAAGATGAAGTTAAAGCAGAAGAGCCTGAACCCGAAAAAGAAGCACCAAAAGAAGAAACTGTCAAAGTAAAACTGCTTACTTTATCGCTACCAAACACGCAATATGCACCTGGAGAGGAAATTATAATAACCGGCAGGACGGATCCAAACAATGCTGTTAAGATAAGTATACTTGACGAAAATTCAGTAGAGAAATTTAGCAAGGTGGTAAAGGCAAATGATGCAGGAAAGTACAAAATTAACTATCTTGTTTCCCAAAATATGCCCGCAGGATTCTACAAAGTCACTGCTTCAAGTGGGGATAGACAAGTATCTGCGCTCTTCTCTGTAAAGATCCCAGCAGCAACATACGCTGAATCAGAGTCTGGAACCGTTACAATAAAGGCTGACAGGGCAACTTACACAAAGGGCGAATATATCTCTCTATCAGGTACCGCGCCGCCAAGAAGCACAGTTACAGTAAGCATATCATTCCCATCAGGAAATGAATCTTCGTTAAATGCGCAAGTAGACGCAAGTGGCAAGTACCGTGTCTTACTTATGATAACTCTTGACTCGAGTAGCGGCAAATGGCTTTTGAGTGCCAAGCATGAAAGTGAAGTCGCAAGTATAGAGATAACTGTGCTCTGATACTACATATCAGATTACGAACATTTGATTTTAGGTTCTGCCTTCAAAGAATTTCTTGCCTGTAGGGCTCAGCATTATGTACCTCTTGCTCTCGTCAAGTCTAACCAGGCCAAACTCAACAAGGAAACCAATAACAGAGTTCAAGGTTTCATTGCTGAGATTAAATCTATCCTTGATCTCTCTAACCTCAACCTTACCCTTCTTGTTTACTAGGGATAGCATCTCCTCAGCCAAGTCACTCAAACTTCTAAATGAAACGCATAACCGATCAAGTTATGCCTTATGGAACAGGTTCTCTATGACCCTAACAGAGTAGTACATTTCAGATCTGTAAATATCTCCCAAGAATGGCATATTTTTCAGAAATTTATTCATAATACCATGCTTCTCTCCAAGATATGAGAATAAAAGGCATAAATAATTCTTTAAAGTATATTGATGATCCATGTGGGCTGCAAAACGTGGTGTACTGGAAATAATTGTGAGTATACTTAATAGTCTTGCTGAAGGCCCGTTAAGGAAAACACATGTGACATATAAGGCTAGGCTTGATTCGCGCACGACATCAAAATACATCATGTTGCTGCTGGGGCTTGAGATGATAGCAAAATCTGATGATGATCCTTCGTACTTTACCCTAACTCAAAAGGGCCGAGACTTCATAGAGGAATATGAAGGATTAATAAAAATTGTTGGTGTTACTAGTTAAGCTCTTCAAATTCTAATATTAACTGTCAATTTAAAATGGTGTTCTGGCAACTGTGACTATCTGTACTTGTCCAACCGTACCTGCAAACACGCTTACCGACGTGGATGTACCAACGTCTGATCTTCCTATAGGGTCATTGGTCAGATCCGTGTCGTTGCTACCTGGTAAAACGAAGTAGATTATTACTCCTGCTCCAGGGTCAAGTACTACTGGAGCATCTTGTTTAACTAGACCACCAGCTGAAAGGTCAGCGTTACCATCTTTATCAATGTCAAGCTCTGTATCTGGATTTACCAAGTACTTGAATGATTTCTGGAAGTTTCCCCAAGTGGAATCAGCAGCACTTGATGCGTACCAGCTACCGAATGGTACAGAAGCACCTCTTACCATTATCGAGTCAATTCCTGTAATTCTGTCACCTGTATTTCTTACCACCAAAGCTCCTGCAGCTACGTCAAGAGTATTTGTTGTTGAATTCTGTCCCTGCCAAATGTGCACGTTTGAAATTTCAAGTCCTTGCTGTTGCGCACCCGTCTGGAAAAGACTGGTCCCAAACAATGACATTGCTGTTGCTAGCACCACAGATGCAATTACTATGATTAGTGTTGTCAATACCATGCTGATACCTTTCTTTTTTCTCTTATTCATAGTCATATGTGCCATTATTCCCAAAAATAGGGGGAAGCGCAGAATTATCAATGATAGCATGTATTCGAGCAATACATACACAAAAAACTAACCTCAAACACAATTCATATTGCTAACAATTCTTTCACCCTGCAGTGAAAATTTGTCAAGCATAGCTGAGATTGAAATCTCATAATTGTGAACGTTATTATGCAGATGGTCTTGAGAGAGATCTGTTTTCCATGCTTTACAGAATCATCATTGCATTTTTAGCATCATCTAGGATCTTCTGTATCCCCTGCGGTATATCCATGCTCTTCTGCATAATTTCAACTGACTCAGCATCTATGCTTATCTGCATAACAGCAACAAAACTCATGACAAGTACAGTTACAGCCATCCCAAGCACAGCATTGTCAACCTCTTTCTTGGTCTGCCGAAACCAGTTTCCTGCAATAACAGATGTTGTTCCAAATATCATGAGAGGAAGATAGTCTATGTATCTGCCAACCAGCATACGCTGCATCTCATCCTCCTTATGGACAGCTTGGCCCATAAACGCATCCAATTCCACTAATGGGTAAAATATCGTTAAAACAAAGTAGAAAGTTATAGTTCCAAAACCCAGGGCAACCATAGCTGTAGCTATCAATGAATGCGCTCTACGACGATGAACTACATCCATCCCTCCGCTAGACGTGGTTGATCGTAAAAATTATCCACTTTCAGAGATAAAAACTGCAGTAAGTCATACTTGAGACACTGTTCTGGCTCTTCCAAAACTATTTTTGTGATCTATCTTACGAATCTGTTTCATGCCTAAAGAACAACAACACTTACTTCAAATATATTATGTGGATATTTTTGGCAAAAAACCGTGATCTCTGTCATATATCTCCCGTTTTGTGTAAACAAGTGACACACGCAAAAGCATTAAGTCTTAAAATTGACAAACAGGAATGTGAAGAGGAAGAAAGGAATTAGCACCATAATAGGTGCCGTTTTCTTCATGATTGTCATTATAGCTACGCTTAGCGTTATGTCATGGGTCTCGCTTCAGCAAGGCAACTTCACCACTACAGCAGTAGAGGTTACAAGACTACAATCAGAAAGAGCATCTTCGGATCTGGAAGTAACAGATGTAAGAATTGATAACAAAAAATTCAATATAACCTTGCAGAACAATGGACCGTTAGCTGAAAGAATTGTTAGGCTGTGGGTCACAAACGAAACCGCAACAAACTGGCACAACAAGTACGAAGTTAATCACATTGCTGGTCCAAAACAGGTTTTGACAAATGTAGGACAGGACATTCCGTTAGGAGCTGTAAGTACAGATGCATATGCCTTAAAATTTGTAACAGAAAAGGGCGGTCTTATCAATTTTAGAAGCTTGTCTGTTGCCCAAGCAGATATTGGGCTCTCAATGTACGTCATTCCTTCAACAATTTCACCAAGAGAAAATGTTACAATAATGATGTCTGTAACCAATAACGCAAGAGAGGTTGATTCAATTCATGATATACAGCCTACTATGGACACATCTCCTACCTGTGTCGGTTCCAAATGTCCGACCATAACAATGCTAAGCGAACCAAACGGCATTGATACCTTGCCAAGAGGTTCTACAGCTCTATTCAAATGGATTTACAATATAGATGGTCCTGAAGATAGCAAGGTTACTTTTACAGGAACTTTGGTTGGAGCAAAACCAGGCAACTCAGTAAGTGACAGCGTAACGATCAGCCTGGAACTTAGTGACGCGAATATAAAACGTATCAGCGCATTGCTGATATCCAATGCAGGTCATGTATCGATGAATTTTGAATCCTTCCAGTTCTGCGAACCAAACGCGAAGGATTGTAGATCAAACTCTCCCGATTGGGCACCTGGCTGGCAGGTCCAAGAGAAGAAGAAATACATCTGGCGCGTAAATCTAACCAATAATGGTCCCAAGGACATTATGCTAGAGAAGAACACGGCACTCTTGATGCTGGAGGCACAAACAGGAGGAGGCGGTAACCTGCCTTCTGCAATGTTCATCAAGAAAGATAGTAACGTAACGCATGCAAATGCTGGAGCTTATAATGATTACAGCAAAATTCTCAAAGCAAATGGAACAGCAGTGCAAACAATTTATCTTGGTGCAGAAAATGCTGGATCCGCTACATTGATAGCCATCCCTCATGACGGACTATATGCCGTGAATTTGATCCTTTTTGGATTCATTGATGCCAATAATGATGGCAAGTACAAACCTGAAGATGATAAAGAACCTTATTCGCAAAACCTTCCCTTCCAGGGTCTGTACGCATTACCATGCAAGACCTGCGAATAAATTGTTATGATATGATCTATGGTAATCCAAATAAAAGAGGAGTTTTTACCAGCTAAAGTACTTTCACATCTGTGATTGATGAATTGGGTGGAGGAGGCTTGGGGCATTTCTTATTCCCATCGTTGCCCGGTTTGCCTTTTTTGAGACATCCATGTGGTCCAGAACTACCGCCAGCAGCTGCCTCGAGCACTGGCATGGCAAGGTATGCTACAAGAATGGCAGCAGCAACTACTGCCATTATCACCTTGATATTCATTATATCGTCTTCTTCTGCAAGAGATAAAAGATTTGAGTAGTAGCTGCTATAGAATGAAAGCAACATGATGCAAAATATATCTATGCCTCATCTTTGATATGCATCTCATTGACGTGATAGATGCGCTTAATCCGTACCGCCGAGAGGTATTTTCAACAAGGTATTCTTCATCTGTAGCAGGTCCTCCTCTGACATATTCTTATGTCTCCTTAGCGCATCAATCATAGCCATGTTTTTCTTATTCCTTATTGCATGAACAATTGAATTTACGCAGTTTTCGTGCAGGAATGAGCCCATGGTTGTCTGGAAGTAAAGTCTGCCTTTCTTCTCAATCAAGTCTGCATTCTTCAACTGCATCAGCCTAGTGTAGTACTGCTTCCGGGTCAAGCCAATCCTTGAATATGTTGTGGTATCTGCTTCTATGCCGTCTTTTGCCATTGAGAATATCATTAACGCATCACTATTAGATAGCACCTTGAGCAGCTTGCATGCCCCAACAAGGTCATCTCTTGGCTTGCTTAAGGAAAGTGTTGTATCGCTAACCATATTTAACACCTGTTAAGCTATCCTGTGATGGCGCTGCACTCCCTTGAGTAGTTGATAATTTCGTTACTTTGATTGTGTACACCGCATTTAATGGTACGTCATTGCCAATATCCCATGTTGCTGTTACTCCCTCGATCACTCCATTACTTTCTGTCTGTTTAAAGAACAGGACACCTTTAGACTTGCCATTTTCGAAAAGCTCGGCCTTGTAGGTTCCAGGCTGAAGTGCGTATGGTCCAGATTCAATTATTTGTGCCATGTACTTCCAATTTGATTTTTTCAGCACAGTGTTGATGCCCGATAGATCTGATACACTAGAAACTTCTACTGCATTTGATTCAGTAATCCCTCTTGCAGGTACTGTGGATTCTATAGGAACAACTTGTATGAATTTGGTGGCAACATTGAACGCATTAGATGTCCTTAAATCGGTTGATGCTATCGCAATGGAGTCAACTGGAAATGTTTGGTCTGCAACTGCATTGTATGCCATTAGCACAGACGTGACTGCTACAGCAGCATAGATGAATATCTTGAGCATTTGCCATCGCATGCCACTATATACAACTATAGTACACAACTAGTTTCTTGTCTCTAACTTGGTATATACTAAGTTTAAGCAATGAACTTGATACAAGTGATTGCATTTGTACGATGCTGAGAACAGCTGAAGTGTAGGAGTGTTTGAAACATAAAATCTGGATAATACCTTGCCTCGATTATGCGATAATACTTGCAGAACTTCTTCGCAGAAAGTTGGTATCAGTTTATGCAAATACCCCGAAATGGTGAATTTATCAGTATGACTGAACCGAGTAATTATCACATGGAATCATGATGTGTTAAATGCACATGGACAAGTTATCCTTCGGCACCACAGGAAATGACAACATGTTTCAGACACGTGACTTAAACTTAGTATATACCAAGTTAGAGACAAGAAACTAGTTGTGTACTATAGTTGTATATAGTGGCATGTCTTCCGATGGCAAAAGAGGCGCATTAAGCATATGTGAAAGCATTTTGCAAGCGGCTAAAGATGCCCCTGAGCTGAAGACTCACATAGCGTACAAGTCAAGGCTCGATTCGAGAACTATCGAGCGATATCTCCCCTTGCTTGTTGAGCTGCATTTGATAGCAAGAACATCATCGGGTAAGTATGAAATAACAAAGAAGGGGATTGACTTCTTAAAGCAGTACGATAAGCTGAAGAAGTATGGCGTTGGAGCTTGATCCTAAACTTTCATTCGCTTCGCCTCTGCAATGTTTTGTTTAATGTTGCTAATCCAGCCAACTAATACAAAATAATTATGTGGGAGTGGGATTTAGACACCAATTTACTGGTAATATCGTTCAACTTATCCATTAGTTGTTCGTGGTAATATCCTATAGACCTTCGTAGACACTTTCCCTTGGTTCGATCTTCTGTATTATTATTTCCTCTCAACCCAAAGCACTTCATAGTTCATTCTTAAATTTCCAATCCGTATTCTATACATGCTATCGTATCCTTTTAGCTTTGCTACATCATAGATTTTAAATGGAACAGGATTCTCTTTTAGCGTTGCTATAACTTCTTTAATTCTCTCCTTTCTTTTGGAATCTAAACTTCTCAGAACTTTTAATACACTATTCTTGGCATTAGCTTCAAACAATCTAATCCAGTGCCCTTATCAATTCGTCTTCTTTAACAATGCCTTCCTTCTTCTTAATGATACGTTTGTCATCGGCAGTAGGTTCTTCCAACGGAATAACTTTATCAATCAAATTATTGTACAATATTCTTAATTCCTTAGTGCTTATAATTCCTTAGTCAGATTATAATTATTTAAAGTGTTGGTGCCGTTCTCAGTTGACGCTTAATTGATGTGGCGTGCTACACTATACTATCCTGCACAACAGTCTGTTTAAACTTTGAAAAGGGCGACGGTTTAACACCTTCAGAATAACACCAATCTCAAACTAGTTCAGAACAAGTGGTCTAAACAATACCAAAAATGCGGGGGGTGGGATTCGAACCCACGAACCCCTAAGGGACGAGGTCTCTCCGCCAAAGCATCTGAGCTTCGCGTCAAATGATCTCGCGCCTTTGACCATGCTTGGCAACCCCCGCAACGCTACATGCTTTAATATTCTAGCATAATAGCATTATTCTTAATCATCCTTCTCGGTTGTCATCAAGAAAACTCTGGATCTTGTACTGGTTGCCAAACTTCTGAGGCAGATCTGCTATAACATTCACAGCTTCCTCGAGTTTCTTTATCCTGACTATCTTTGAATCAGTAATAGATTTGTTCCACGGCTGGTCGTAGAGCAGTGCGTTCTTACCTTTCGACACTATACTGACAACGTTGTTCGGTGAATCATCAATGAATATACCATAATCGAGATCTGCCTTGTCCCTGCCTCTTGCAACTGCTACGTAATCGTTATACTTTATTCCATTATGCTCGAGCCATTGCTTGACATATTTGGTTGAAGCCTCGTCTCTGGCAGTGACTATATCAACGATCCCAACAGAATGCAGCTTTTCAACTGCATTTGCAATGTCGTGCTCCATCGGAGGCACTTCGATCCATCTTGACCAGCAGCCAGATAGTTCCTCGTAAAACTTGTACTTGTCATAACCAAGTTCTTTCCAGAAATCCCACTGCACTATATCGTCCTTGGTTGCAGATTTTTTGTGTGTCTTATTGTACTCGTCAAGCCACACAAATATTATATCGGCTAAAACACCGTCAACGTCTAACGCGATCTTCATTCTATGCTTATCTCACTGCCATAGCTCTTCTTTGGCAATTTAACTTCCAACACGCCATTTTTAAATGATTATTTGTTTCCTACACTTCCAGTCTATACGCATCTACGCTAACTGTGCTCAAATCACTCGACCTTTATCGATACACCACTTGGTTTCTTGCCCTTTCTCCTGAAAGTTATTTCCAGTATACCATTCTGGTATGTCGATTTTGCACTGGACTGATCGACTTCATCAGGCAACTCTATATCCTTACGATACTTTCTTTCTGGAGTATCCGTCTGTATTGTAACGGTATTTTCTGAGGCGCTAACCTTGATGTCCTCCTTGTTAACACCTGGAAGCTCTGCAATAACTTTGATCTCATCGCCTGAGCTCATTACATCAACTAACGGTTCCCTTTCATCCTTCAACGCAAATCTGCCGCCAGCTGCAAGCGAAGGCTTCACGTTGCCGAACTCCCTTATCACAGGCTTACCATCAGGGCCTATCGTTACAGAATATCCGTATACAAATGGGCCCCATTCCTTACGCATCGTGCCATCTGGTAATTTACGCTCTCTAACAAGCTCCTTAGGAACCTTGCCTTCGAACTCCTTCATGCTCTCCTCGAACATCTTCTCCATCTCCTTCATCATCTGCTCCATTTCGTAGTACCATGGACCTAGAAATGGTCGCATCCTCTTCCTGAACCAGTCATCCCATGTCATACGCGATCAATTGTGCAGGTAGAATAAAATTTTAACTTTTGCCCTTATAACTAATCAAACTCTTCTTCCAATTCCCTCAGCAGAGCTTTTTGTCTATCGTTTAACTTTGTAGGCATCTTAACATTAATTCTGACCAGTTCATCGCCTTTACCGCGTCCATTATGCTTTGGCAGACCCTTGCCCTTTATAGTCAGTATAGTGTTTGGTTGCGTGCCCTGCGGAACCTTTAGCGATACATAGCCTTCAAGCGTAGGCACCTGTACTTCTCTTCCTAAAGCAAGCTGTGCAAAGTTAAGTTTTAGGTCGTAGATCAAATCGCTGTTTGAGCGCTGGAAGAGTTCATGAGGTTTGATGTTGAGACGGACATAAAGATCTCCACTTGGACCTCCACCGATAGCTTCGCCCTCGCCAGCAATTCTTATCGCACTTCCGTCTTCTACCCCAAGGGGTATGTTCACCCTTAACTTCTTTGGTTTCCTAACCTGTCCCTGACCATGGCAAACGTTGCATGGCTTCTCAATTATGTTTCCTTTGCCTTGGCATGTACTGCAGGGTTCGATTGTAACGAATGTCCTGAACTTCGATTGCTCCAATACACGCTTGACCTGTCCCTGACCGTTGCATATGCTACACACCCTTGGCTTCGTGCCGGGTATTGCGCCTGAACCGTTACAATTATCACACCTGCCAATTTTTGGAACCTCTATCTCCAGCTGCTTGCCGTGCAAAACATCTTCAAGCGTTATAGTTGCATCATAAACTAAATCCTCGCCCTTTCCTGCTCTTCCAAAACCAAAACCCCCAAATGGGCCCCCGCCAAAGAATACATCAAATATGTTCCTGAAACCTCCAGAGCCAGCAAAATCGAACCCCAGATCCTTGAATATCTCCTCGAAGTTGAACTCTGCTCCCCTGAACAGATCCTCTGCTGTGTATTTGCCAGTAATACCTTCATGCCCATACATGTCATAGACGCGTCTCTTTTCATCATCAGACAACACAGCATATGCTTCTGAAATCTCCTTGAACTTTCCTTCAGCATCAGTAGATTTGTTTCTGTCAGGATGGTACTTCAACGCCAATTTTCTGTAAGCCTGCTTGATCTCGTCCTTGCTAGAATTCTTCGATACACCAAGGACATCATAGTAATCGCGCTTGCTCATTGTTGTCCCTGCTTGCCCTGCTCAGAGCTCTGACCCTGTCCTTGCTGACCTGTCTGAGCACCTGGCGAACCTGCTGCCCTGTAAACTTGGGCACTCACTTCACCCAGAACGTTCTTAAGCTCATCTACCTTTGTCTTGATCAGCGCAGCATCCTTGCCAGCAATAGCTTCCTTCAACGAAGCCACAGCTTTGTTTATTTTATCCACCTGCTCAGCCGTTATCTTGTCCTTCAGATCCTGCTTGACCAACTTATCAGCTGCATAAACTAGATTGTCAGCCTCGTTTCTTAGCTCCGCTTCTTCCTTCTTCTTTCTGTCCTGCTCTGC
>Ga0185320_10583726_pt1 | contig 11801 bp, 12 predicted proteins | sample OV2TP2_FD_128023 | JGI IMG/M metagenome (GOLD analysis project Ga0185320, IMG submission 128023) | Hot spring microbial communities from Beatty, Nevada to study Microbial Dark Matter (Phase II) - OV2 TP2 (SPADES assembly) (version 2) | ecosystem: Environmental > Aquatic > Thermal springs > Hot...
TCCGCGATGCGGGAGTGGGTAGCCTTGATGCCGGGGCCTATTATTGAGTCCTTCTTCTCTCTCAACTGCGCTCTCCCAAAGACTTGAATGCATGGGCAGCTTCGCTAGTTATGGTATTATCTGGTAGTAAGGCTACCAATGTCCAGACCACTATCAAGACCAGTATTCCGCTGCCCTTACTGCGGGTCGAATTTTAACGGTAGGTTCTCTCCCACAGGAGAGGTCTTGTGCCCTCGATGTGGGAGGGATGCCTCCGTCAGGGCGAAGCCTATCTCGAACAAGATTATCAAGCGCGAGAACGAGATCCACTTGAGGCGAATGCAAGTGGCCGAGGCACTGATTATCCTGGACAGAATGCTCAACGACCTTTTCCTGAGCGGCCAATATTTTGTTCGCGTGATCCATGGCAAGGGCACTGGAACTCTCCGCCAGGCCGTTCGGCAGGCGCTGGCCGTTCATCCCTTGATCAAAGAGTACCGTCCTGCCTTCCTGCACGAAGGGGGAGAGGGCGTAACCATAGTCGAGCTCTGGCCGGTCCAGGAGCGACAAGAAGGCAAACGACCCTTGGGGTGATGGGCTGTGAATCTGTTCGAGCATGAGCGAAGGCGCCGACTGACGAAACAGGCCCCCCTGGCTGCCCGGATGCGGCCTGACTCATTCCAGGAGTTCGTGGGGCAGGAGCACCTGGTGGCGGAGGGTCGAGTGCTGCGCCAATGTATAGAGGCCGACCAGTTGCCCTCCATGGTACTTTGGGGCCCACCAGGCAGCGGCAAGACCACCCTGGCCCAGCTCATCGCCAGAGTCACCCATGCCCACTTCGCCCAGGTAAGCGCCGTTACCGCTGGTATGGCCGACCTGAGAAAGATCATTGGCGAGGCCGACGATCGCCTTGGCATGCATGGCCAGCGGACTATCCTGTTCATAGATGAGATCCATCGCTTTAACAAGGCCCAGCAGGACATCATCCTTCCCCACGTGGAAAACGGCACTGTTATCTTTATCGGTGCTACCACAGAGAACCCCTCTTTTGAGGTCATAGCGCCCCTTCTCTCCAGGAGCCGCGTCTTTACCCTGAGAGGCCTGACCGACGAAGAGGTAGGGGCTATAGTGGACCGGGCCATTGCCGATGAGGAGCGGGGGCTGGGCAAAATGCGGATTGAGCTGGAAGCGGACGCCAGGACTTTTCTGCTGACCGCGGCCAATGGTGATGCCCGCGTCGCCCTTAACGCCCTGGAGATGGCGGCCTCTGCCGCCAGGCCCGATGCTGAAGGGAAACGGCGCATTCCGCTGGCCTCCATCGAGGACGCCCTTCAGCACCGCGCTCTCCAGTACGACAAGGCTGGCGACCAGCACTACGACACCATCTCGGCCTTCATCAAGTCGGTCCGCGCCTCTGACCCGGACGCCGCCATCTACTGGCTGGGCCGGATGCTGGAGGCGGGGGAGGACCCCCTGTTCATCGCCCGCAGGCTCATCATTTTGGCGTCCGAGGACATCGGCCTGGCCGACCCCATGGCCCTGCCCGTAGCCGTAGCGGCCCAGCAGGCCGTCCATTTCATTGGCATGCCGGAGGGGATGCTGCCCCTGGCCGAAGCGACGGTCTATCTGGCCACTGCGCCCAAGAGCAACTCCGCCTACGCCGCTTACGGCCGGGCACTGGAGGACGTGCGCAGGACTCGGAATGACCCGGTGCCCCTGCACCTGCGCAACGCCGTGACCGGCCTCATGCGGGAGATGGGCTACGGCAAGGGCTACAGGTACGCCCACGACTTTCCGGAGCACTTCGCCGGCCAGGAGAACCTACCCGATAACCTGAAGGGCCGCCGCTACTACCAGCCCTCGGACCAGGGCCACGAGAAGAGCATCATGGAGCGCCTGCAAAAATGGTGGGGCGAGAGGAAGGGGGAGCCGAGTTAGAGGGCCTCATCATGCCTGATGTGTTTCTCCTGGGAGTGGGGTTTTCAAAAGCTGTAAGCTATTGCAATCTAAGTCCTGTCAAGTTTCGTGATCGGCATCGTGGCGGAAAACGAGCAAACGGTCACCAACACGAAGGCGCTTCGGGTCGGGTCTACCCCCCAGGACGCCTCCGCGTTGTAGGTATTGGTGGACTTCAACGGCGATTCGACCATCGTGATCGAAGTAGCGCACAACCTGGCTATAGGTACACCATGGTTGGCCTTGTATGGCGGGATCGCGTAGGTGGCTTTCGTGCAGTAGAAGGGAGCGAAGTTCACCACGTTCAATTGCGCCTGCGTACTCGCTTCTGTTGAACGCTTGGCGTATAATGGCAGCGGATACATACTCAGGTGTAGGAGTGTCGTCATGCGACAAGAGTTCGTTCATGAGTTAACTGCGCTCCAAAGCAGGGAGCTGAGTTTAGACGATTTCGAATTGTGGCTCGTCGGCCACCTCCAGCAAATCATTGAGGAACGCAACCCAGAGATACAGGGGTTCGCCGATAGGTTGGATGCTCTTCTGATCCAATTCCACGAAGGTGTCATCTCGCGTGGCGAGATGGATGAGGCCATTGAGAGTGTTCTGCGGAGCCTACAGACCATAAGGGAGGAATTCGTCCTTATACCGTGGCCCGCGAAAAGCGAAGGAACTGCGTCAGATCGCACAATCGAGAGCCCCATTAAAGACCCTGAAGTGGTTCTGGATTTGCGCCTCCCGGTCTTCCAAGTAGTCTAATCGGATTGTAGATAACTCGAAGGGGAGCGCGAGTGACGCGGACATTGTCGAGTAGTACATCGATCCAGTAGAGGCCAGGTAACCCAAAGGTGATATTGATCGGCATCGCGATATCCACGCCTCTGTCGTCGCCACCTTCGAAGAGAATGTTGTTCTGTGGTGATGGGGAACTTTCACCATTCGGCTTCTCAATCCGTATTTGGAAGGGCATCGTGCCTCGTGCCGCTCCGGCTTTGAATCGAACGAGGAGCCAGATTTCGTAGGCGAATGGTTCCATCACAGACGGCGCGTCGGGACGAGCAACAGTATGTGTGATGCGGTCAATCATGCGAACGGCTGTCTTTACCCCGTCTCGCTCTTGGAGCAAGCGCTCACAAAGAACAGCGCATTGAAGAAATGGGCCGTTACGGAATGGTAGGTATTCTGGGCCGGTCATTAGCTATACTCATGCAACTTCCTTTTGGCATCATGCCACACGAAAGTCCCTGAGTCAAGTATATTGTTACCTTTGAATACGTAAGGAGGATTGTATGGCACAGCGAAGAGTTCGCATTGGGATCATAGGCGCGAGCACAACATACGGCTGGGGGTTCAGGGCACACCTTCCGGCCCTGATGGCCTTGCCAGAGTACGAGCTGGAAGCGGTCTGCACCGCCCACCAGGAGACGGCGGAGGCAGCCAAGGCCAAGTATGAGGCAAGGCTGGCCTTTCACGACCACCGGGAGATGGTTCGGCACCCGGACGTTGACATGGTTACGGTGAACGTCAAGGTGCCCTATCACTACGAGCTGACCAGGGATGCCCTCAACGCCGGCAAGCACGTCTACTGCGAGTGGCCCCTGGGGGCAAATCTTCGGGAGACCGAGGAGCTGGCTGACCTGGCACGAGCCAAGGGCGTCCGCACCATGATCGGCCTCCAGGGAAGGGCCTCACCCCACTTCCTCAGGCTCAAGGAGCTGATCGAGGAGGGATATGTGGGGAAGGTGCTATCCTGCCACCTGACCCAGTTCACGCAGGGCGCTCTTCAGCGGCCGTCCAGTGCCATGTGGTCGGCCGATAAGTCCAAGGGCGTGAATACCCTCACTATAGGCTTCGCCCACACGGTGGATGCGTTCTGCATGGCAGTGGGACAGTTCCGGGAGCTCTCGGCCGTTGTCGGTACCCAGGTGAAACAGCTGCTGGAGACCGATACGAATCGCACAGTAAACGTCACCTCGCCGGACAACGTGCAAGTAAGCGGCACCCTCGAGAACGGCGCCGTGGCCTCGGTTCACATTGCCAGCGTACCTGCCCACCCCAGCGGGGTGAAAGCAGAGGTTTACGGGGACAAAGGCACCCTGGTCCTCACCACCGATGGGGCTGCCCAGATGAGCAGCCCTCGCCTTCTAGGAGGCAAGGCCGGGTCCAACGCCCTGGAGGAGCTGACCATCTCGGAGCATCTAAGGTGGGTGCCTAAGGAGGTCCCGCAGGGGGCGCCGTACAACGTGGCCCAGATGTACCGCCGCTTCGCCGAGGCCGTCAGGACGGGCAAGCGCGTGGAGCCCGACTTCGATACTGCAGTCATGCGGCATAAGTTCATCGAGGCGGTCCAGCGGGCGTCGGACACGGGGCAGCGGCAGCGAGTATAAAGTCAGCCTTCCCGATGTTTAGCTCTGCGTGGTTGCTGTTTGGGCGACCTACAGAGCCATGCATAGGGGTCTAAACGTTTCCAGGGGTCAGCCTGGACTGGTGGGGTGTCATTCCGAACCCTTCGATGGCTCAGGGTAAACTCCGTGAGGAATCTAGGGCGTCCCATGCTTGCTAAAGGCGTAGGTTTTAGATTCTTCGTCGTCCCGATAGGATCGGGACTCCTCAGAATGACAGGGCATATGTTTAGCTCGCCGTTCAAGGCTCGGTAAAAAGTATTGGAGGAGCTGTGGGAACTGTCAACAACGATGATCTGTTTGCGCCGGAGGTGGTTGCAAATCCCTACCCTTATTTTGACGGGCTGAGGCGGGAAGACCCTGTGCACTGGAACGAGAAGTACGAGTTATGGGTGATCTCCCGCTACGATCATCTGGAATGGGTCACTGGACATCATGACCTATTCTCTTCTCAGTTCCTGAAAAGAGACCGTAGGCCACCATATCCGCCAGTACCTGAGTCTGAGATGGCCCTGTTTGAAATGGTTAGAGACTACCAGTCAAAGTGGATGCTGCAGCAGGATCGCCCTGAACACTTGGAGCAACGGATGGTGCTGCACGAGCATTTCACTCCCAAGGCCGTGGAGAGCTGGCGAAACCCAGTCCGGTCCGCTGTCAAGGAGCTCTTGGACGTGGCAGAGGAAAAGGGAAGGGTAGACTTGATGAGGGACTTCGCGGTGCCTCTTCCTCTTCTGGTGATCTCTCAAATGATGGGCATCCCTGTTCATGATCGGCCTTATGTCAGGTCGCTTGCTGAAAATCTACTCTTCACCGGTCGGCCCGATGCCGACCGGTTTCATAATATCCTCTTGGGCATAAAGGGCATGTACGAGTATTTGGCTCCTTTGGCTGAGGAAAGGATGGCGAATCCTGGGGACGACCTCCTTTCCGTACTGGTCGATGGGGAGAGGCGAGGAGTTTTCACCAGGGAAGAGGTGTTGGCTGACGGCACCCTGCTACTGCTAGGGGGCCACGAGACCACCATACACCTCATCTGTAATGGTACTCTGGCCTTGCTGAGTCATGATAACCAGTGGGAGCTCCTGAGGGAAGATCCTGAAGGCAGGGCGTACTGGGCGACCGAGGAGTGCCTCCGCTATGACGCGCCCGTCAAGTCAGTCATCCGAATAGCAGTCCAGGATGTGGAGTTGGCAGGCAAGTTGATTCGGAAGGACGACCGGGTAAGGGCATTCATCTCCTCTGCAAATCGGGATCCCCTGAAATTCCGCGATGCCAACGAGTTCGATATCAGCCGTCATCCTAATCCTCATGTGGCCTTTAGCTCTGGTATCCATCACTGTCTTGGAGCTAATCTGGCTCGCCTGGAAGGGCAGGAGGTGTTCAAAGCGTTGGCTCTGAGGTTCCCCAAGATGCGACTGGAGAGTGATAGGCTGGAGTACGAACCTAGCATCAACTTCCGTGCTCTCAAGCGCCTTCCAGTTTCGTTGAACTAGAGCGGGGCAGCAGGAGAGGACCCATTGAGCACTGAGCCTACTCTTGTTCCAATAAACAGATTGCTAGATTTATCGGGCAAGAGCGCAATTGTGACCGGCGGCGCTATGGGAATAGGATTCGGCATCGCCAGGCGTCTGGCCGAGGCCGGCGTCGCCATCACGGTCGCTGACAGGGATCTCCCAGCAGGCGAAGCCGCCGTGGCCCGACTAAAGGCAGAAGGCCACACGGCGCAAGCTGTGCGTTGTGATGTTTCTATCGAAAGCGAAGTAGTGCAGGCTATCAGTGCGCATACCGCAAGCTACGGCGCTTTGGACATCCTGGTAAACAACGCAGGCATATTTCCCTTTAGACGGGTCCTGCGGATGGAAGAGGAGCTGTGGCAAAGAGTTCAAGATGTAAATCTCAAGGGCCTATTCTTGTTTTCGCGGGAAGGTGCCAAGCAGATGGTGAGCCAGGGGCGAGGTGGCCGCATCATCAACATCGCCTCTATTGCCGCCTATCATCCCTCAGGGGTCGGCTTGGCTCACTATGACGCATCGAAGGCAGGGGTGGTCATGTTCACCAAGAGCCTTGCCCTGGAGCTAGCACCCTATCGAATTCTAGTTAACGGCATCGCGCCGGGAGGCATCGACACCGAAGGCGCACGAGTTGCCACCGCTGGTTCGCAGCCCTCGGCACAGCAGGCGGCGACGAACTTCCAGGAACGCATTCCCCTGAAGCGCACTGGCACGCCAGATGATATAGCGACTGTCGCTCTCTTCTTGGCCTCCGATATGTCCCGCTATGTGACTGGACACATACTTGTAGTGGATGGTGGCTCGTTATTGATATGAAGCTGCTCCCGTCATCACTGTAAGGGCAGCGCGAAATCAGCGATTGACCCCGGTAGGGCAGGTTTCCGAACCTGCCCGTGTGGGACGGTCGGGTTGGGAAACTCGATCTACAGATTGAATCGCTATTTGCGGGGGCAGCACCCTGGTTACAAAGCAGCAGGCTATGGTCTAGGGTCTCCCCTCTCTTTTTACAGAGCCATGCATAGCGGTCTAAACGTTTCCAGTGGTCAGCCTGGACTGGTGGGTGTCATTCCGAACCCTTCGATGGCTCAGGGTAAACTCCGTGAGGAATCTAGGGCGTCTCATCTTTGCTAAAGGCAAAGGTCTTAGATTCTTCGTCGTCTCGATAGGATCGGGACTCCTCAGAATGACAGGGCATATGTTTAGCTCACCGTTCAGGGCTCTGTAGGTTCGATAAGTCATTCTCCACCAGGGCTTCGTCTGCTGCTACTAGGAACTGGTCGATATGCCTGTCAGTCATGGCGGCGCTTAGGAAGCCAAGGCGGGGAGGGGTGAGGAGAAAGCCCTTGCACAGCAGGCTGAGGAAAAGCTCCCGCATCACCTGCCTATCGGACGTCGCCGCAGTTTCGGCGTCCACAACCGCGTGGTGGGTCCAGTGCAGGCCAAACATGTGCCCCAGCCCTGTAGCCTGCAATGGGACTTCATGCTTGGCCGCAAGTTCCTTGATCCCTTGGCGAAGGCGATCTCCCAGGTGATGTAGCTTTCGGTAAATGGGCGGCGTCATAGCCTTCAGATAAGCAATGCCCCCGGCAAGAGCCAGTGGATGGCCGCCGAAAGTGGCGCCGTGAAGCATATGCGCACCTCCAGGAAGCGCCGGGTCCACCAAGTCCATAATATCGGCGCGGCCCCCGAACAGCCCCAGGGGCAAGCCTCCACCTATTGGCTTGCTGATGGTCGTGAGGTCGGGGGTGACGCCGTACAGCTCCTGGGCTCCACCCCGGGCCAGGCTGAAAGTGGCGACTTCGTCGAAGATGAGGATGATGCCATGTCTGCGCGTGATCTCTCGAAGGCGATGAAGGAACTCTGGCTTAGCGGCGATCAATCCTGCGCCTCCGAGCACCGGCTCCACGATAACCGCAGCGAGCTGGTCCTTTTCCTTTTCGATTAGTGCCTCGCAGGCGTCGGCCTGGTTGAAGGGCAGCACTGTCACGTTCTGCTCGACTCCGGGCAATAGACCGAGGTCTCTCCACCCGGTGGCGACCATCACGCTGTCATGTGTGCCGTGATACCCGCCGTCCATCTTGGCGATCTTGGACTTTCCGGTGAAAGCCCGGGCCAATCTCAAGGCGAATAGCGTGGCCTCGGTCCCAGATGTAGTGAAGCGCATGCGTTCCACGGACGGCACCCGGCGCTGCATCATGCGAGCGAACTTATATGCCAGCTCGTTGGGGGGCATGCCAAAGATGAGCCCGTTCTGCATCTGTTTCAAGATGGCTTCCCGCACCTTTGGATGGTTGTGGCCTAGTGGCAGGACCCAGTCCCCGTTAAACATGTCCAGCAGACGACGCCCATCGGCGTCGTAGACATAGCAGCCTTCACCGCGGCTGATATATACGGGGTAAGGTCGCATAAACCCCAAGCCGCCGGGCACCCCGCCTGGAACCAGCGGGCTTGTCTTCACGAAGGCCGCCAGGGAGCGAAGCGTGTGCGCCCGGAACTGCTTTTCGACGCCCGATAGGGAATGCTGCCTTGGAGGTTTTACTCTATTCGTAGGCATAGTCTGGTACCTCTATCCCGCCAGTGCCGCGAAGCCAAGCTCCTTCGCTATCATAAACATTTCATAACGCCCTAACTGTCCTGGTCCCTCTTGCCAGCCCCAGCGCGTAGGCTGCAATTACGGCCCCGCCCAGGCCAACGGCGAAAGGCACGCCCAGCAAGCTGGCCACTGCCCCCGCCTGAAAGCTGCCCAGGGGAGTCATGCTCCACGTCAGCACATAAAGGCCCATAACCCTGCCTCGCATCTCGTCTGGCACGATGCTCTGTAAGAGGGTGGACATGGTGGTGTCATAGGCCGCCGAGGACATGCCGACTACAAAAATAAAGGCCAGGGATAGGCCGAACCAGGGCGAAGCGGAAAATAAAGCCAGGGACGCGCCAAATGCGAACATGGCTCCCAGGAGGAGTCTGCCTTTGTAATGGAAGTCGCCCAGCGAGGCGACCGTGGCCGCCGAAATCATAGCGCCAATGCCTGAGGCAGACATCAGGAGTCCAAGGCCTAGTGGCCCTACTTTTAGGACGTCTCGAGCGAAGACGGGAAGCATGAACATATGAGAGAAGGCGAAAGCGTCCATCAGGAGCTCGCTCGCCAGCAGGACACGAATCGTGTTATGGCCTAAGACGTAGGCTATGCCAGCCTTCAGGTTCTGCCAGAAAGTGCCGGAGCCTCCCGGGCCTTTCTTGATTGTCGGCACTAGGCTTATGGCCGCGATGCCTACAGCGTTGCTGGCACCCATGAGGAAGTAGCACCCGCTGACCCCCATGGTGGCAACTATAACACCCGCCGCAGAAGGCCCCACAACCCGAGTGATGTTCATACCCCAGTAGTTGGCCGCCATAGCGTTAAGCAGCACCTCTCTGCCTACCAGATCGTAGGTTAAGGCGTTCCTGGAGGGCATGATGAGCGCCAGGGATGCACCCTGCACCCAGGAGAGGGCAAGGATATGCCAAAGTTGCACCAGCCCAGTGGCGGTGAGGACACCCATTGTGATGGCCAGGACCATGCCAATGGCCTGAACGAAGATGATTAGCTTCCTGCGGTCTACCTGGTCGGCGATGGTACCGCCGAAGATACCCAGGCTGAGGATGCCGAGTCCTCGCGCTCCTGCCACGGCCCCTACCCAGAAGGCGGAATCGGTAAGCTGGAGGACCAGCCAGCCCTGGGCGATGATCTCCAGCCAGAAGCCCACAGAGGTAAAAATGGTATTGGTCCAAAGGAGGGGATACCCTTGGTGGCGGAAGGCTATCAGGAGCCTTTGAGGCCCTCGCGGTTCAGTGGTGTCATTTAGGGCGATTTGTTCAGCCTGCTGAGACACTGGCCCTTTCCCTTTGGAGAGAGGCGATAACGTCCACGGCCTCGTCCAGGTCTTCAGCGTTCACCCCGCAATGAGTCACCAGCCGTATCTTGTCTCCGCCCATCCAGTTGACCTTAACGCCTCGCTGCGCCATACGTGATGCTAACTCCCTAGCGTCACCTTTAAGCACCTGCATCTGAACAATGTTGGTTTGCACTTTGTGGGGCTCTACCAGTAGACCGGGAAGTCCTTGCAGGCCCAGAGCAAGCCGTTTGGCATTGGCATGGTCCTCGGCAAGGCGAGGGATCATGGTTTCAAGGGCCACAATCCCTGCGGCAGCCAGTACGCCTACCTGGCGCATGCCGCCTCCTAGCATCTTTCGGTTCTTTCGCGCCCTCTCAATGAAATCTGCAGGGCCGCAGAGCAGCGAGCCGACCGGCGCCCCCAACCCTTTAGATATGCAGAAGGCCATGGTGTCTGAATAGCGGGTCAGCTCTTTAACATCGATGCCCAGGGCAACCGAGGCGTTGAATATTCGGGCGCCATCCAGATAGACGGGGATAGTATATCGGTGTGCCAGAGAGGAAATGGAGGCCATATCTTCTGGGGTGAGCACTGAGCCTCCGCAGCGGTTATGGGTGTTCTCGATACATATCAGCGCCGTAGGTGGAAAGTGGATGTTCTCAGTCCTTATGGCATCCTCGATGGCGTTGGGGTCCATCATGCCTCGCTCGTCGTTTCGGATCGGGCGAAGCTGGACCCCTGCCACGGCTGAAGCGCCGCCCACCTCGTATAGAAAGGTGTGAGACTCGCTGCCCAAGATCACCTCGTCTCCCCGGCGGCAATGGGTCATGATGGCGAGGAGATTGCTCATAGTGCCGCTGGCCGTAAACAGGGCAGCCTCCTTGCCCACCAGCTTCGCGGTCATGGCTTCCAGCCTGTTAACGGTGGGGTCCTCACCGTAAACATCGTCGCCCAGATCGGCGTTGGCCATGGCCTCTCGCATGGCCGGCGTAGGCAGTGTAACGGTATCGCTGCGCAGGTCTATAATCTTCATGATGCCCTCCTGGAGCGCTCCCATTGTAGCAGGGGGGCTTGTCGTCTGGATAGAGCGCCTTTAGAATGCTGACAAACAGTGAAATCATCTCGAGGGCGAGAAGTTATGTTTTGCCACATGGTACGTTTCGCCTTCCCTAAAAAGGCTTTCACGTCATTGTTACGAAAATGTCATTCTGAAGAATCTGGGGTGGAGTTACGGCCCCACAGCCCCAGACCCTTCGTCCCGATGTATCGGGACTCAGGGTGACAGAGTGGAGCAATCGCCCCCTGGGGCTACAGTCCACATCAGCGGGATGACTCATGATGCAGAAGAAGCGGGTAACCTTCAAAAGCGGGGAACTGGCCCTTGAGGGTGTTCTCGATATGCCCCAGGGCCAAGGGCCCTTTCCGGGAGTAGTCATGTGCCACCCTCACCCACGAGGCGGTGGCGATATGGAGAACAACGTCGTAATGGCCGTCAGCTACGGCCTCCTGCAACGCTCCATCGCAGCCTTCAGGTTCAACTTCAGAGGTGTCGGTGGAAGCCAGGGCAACTATGCAGATGGCATAGGCGAACGGGATGACGCGGCTGCGGCAGTGGACTTCCTCGCCAGCCAGCCGGAGATTGACCCTGGAAAGATGGGCATGGCCGGCTACTCCTTTGGGGCCAGCGTGGCCTTATTTGTAGCCAGCCAGGATGCCAGGGTTAAGGCCTTCGCCGCCATTTCGGGGCCTATACGAGGCATGGACGCTCCCCAGCTAGCCAAAAGCACTAAGCCCAAGCTCTTCCTCACGGGCGACATGGACAATTTCATCCCCGTGGAGCAGTTCAAGGCGGAGGTGGACAGGCTGGCCTCTCCCACCGAGGCCAGGATTTTCTATGCCGTCGACCACTTTTGGCGCGGTGCCGAGCTGGACCTAGCCCAGGCGGCAGGCGACTTCTTCGCCCGCTCCCTATCCCCCCGAGGGGGATAACCACCTCCTAGAAACTATCTCAAAACTCTAATTAGGGGGAGTTCATCCCGATCTAATCGGGATGGCGGGGGTCTGGGGGTGTCCCCCAGATTCTT
>Ga0185320_10279047_pt1 | contig 11647 bp, 16 predicted proteins | sample OV2TP2_FD_128023 | JGI IMG/M metagenome (GOLD analysis project Ga0185320, IMG submission 128023) | Hot spring microbial communities from Beatty, Nevada to study Microbial Dark Matter (Phase II) - OV2 TP2 (SPADES assembly) (version 2) | ecosystem: Environmental > Aquatic > Thermal springs > Hot...
ATAATACATGAAGCTGTAGAACTGCAACGTACAACAAACTGGAAGTGGTGGAAAAAACCAATTCCTTTTGATAAAGATGCTGCTCGTGAAGAGCTAATTGACATATGGCATTTTGTTATTCAGGCATCACTTGAATTGAATCTGACACCTGATGACATTTTAAAAGAATATCAAAAGAAAAATCAGATTAATCAAGAAAGACAGCGAAATGGCTACTAGAATTGTATTATTAAATCAAAAGTTTGATTTCTGATATACTGGTTTCACCTATTTTGTTGACGAGTTTGACTTGTCTTTGAAACTCATCAATTTGAGATTGTGTTAGTGTTAACACCGGATCAGGACTGGATGAGCCAATTATTCTTCCATCATTGTCTACTCCATTTTTATATAGATTAAGAAGGGAGTGACCTGGTCTATGACCATAAGTATCTTGCCCACAAATGAAAATAGTCTTTATGTTTTTGTTTGATATTATGTATTTAACTAATGAATCAATTCCCTTGTTCTCGGAAAGTAGTCTTCCTGCCACAGCAATTTTTAACATAAGACTTGAATCTGCAATCTCTTTTAGTAGTTTCATACTAGATAGAGTGCACACAGCAATTGAAGAATTAGGATTTCCAAAAAATACTTCCTCATTAATTGGAAAAAGTACCTTACATATTTCGCCAGCAATATTTCCTAGGTTCATCCTTTAACAGCCTGTTTTACTATCTGCACAACTTGGTAGAGATTTTGTTTTCTTACAAGTGGATGCACTGGTAAACTAAGAACATGCGAAGCTGCCCATTCAGTGACAGGCAGTCTTGATTTGTTATTATAAAATGGTGTTTTGTGTACAGGAATTGAATAGTACGCTGTGGCACCTATTCCTTTAGAGTTCAGTTTTTTCATTATTTTGTTTCTATTTTTAGCAGCTATTGTATAAAGATACCAATTCACCTTTTCCCCCTTTCTTTCATGAGGAGTTATGATATCCAAGTCTGACAAAAGTTCATTTAGAATTTTGGCATTTTTTCGTCTTTGATTTAGGAATTTAGTTAGCTTTTTCATCTGTATTTTTGCTATTGCTGCATTAATTTCAGGTAGCCTCAAGTTCAGACCAAGAAGTCTAGTATCATATCCATGTAGCATGCCATGGTTTCTTATCTTACGAAGCTTTTCGAATATCTTTTTATCATTTGTAACAATGGCGCCACCTTCGCCGGATGTTACTACCTTTGTAGCATACATACTAAAGCAACCAACTTTAGAAAAGGTTCCAGAGTGTTTTCCTTTGTAGGTAGAACCAAGAGATTGTGCTGAATCTTCAATTATTTCCAGATTGTGTTTGTTAGCAATCTCAGAAATTTCGTCCATGTAAGCCATATTCCCATACAGATGTACTGGGATTATTACCTTGGATTTTCTTGTAATTTTTTTTCTAAGATCATTAGGATCCATGGTGTAGTTTTGTTTTAGAATATCAACAAAGACTGGTTTTGCGCTAACTGATACTATTGCATTGGCAGTTGCAACAAAAGTAAATGATGGAAGAAGTACTTCATCATCTTTTTTAAGATCAAGTGAATAAAGTGCTGCCTGTAATGCAGCAGTACCAGAGTTTACTGCTACTGCATATCTTGATTTGACAAATGAAGAAAGGAGTTTCTCAAACTCTTGAACGCGTCTACCCCCAGCGTTTGCAGCTGAAGTAAGTGATTTTTCTAAAAGAACTGACCGAACTTCGTCTATTTCCTCCTTGCCAATAAGTGAAATATTTATTGGAATTTTCAAGTATCAGCTGATGATTATAAATACTCTAATAAACCTCTTTAATTTCACCAAAACCAATTTTTATATTTTGGTGGTTATGAATCGGAATTAAATGAAAGTCCACTTACAGGAACATGAAGCTGGGTATAAGATATTTTTGTATATTTTCTACGCCTGTGCCATCATAATGGCATCCATAACTGCGTTTGGAACTTATGCAATGCTTGAAGAATGGTCAGAGAAAGGAACGTATGTTTTAGGAGAGGTGCTGGTAAAAACTGAATTTCCTTACAAACACTTTGCCAAGCTGACAACCTGGCTATTCTTCTCTTCTGTAGTAGGATGGTATTGTGTAACAAGGATTGGATGGAAAAAAACTACTCGCCTTTCTTCTTGGAAGATGTCACTTGTTCAGCTAATGCTTGTTGGATTTGCTACAATTTGTCTTTATGAGGTAATGTATAATTTCACAGTCCTTAATGCACAGATTACTGCAGGCATTGTAGATGGCAAAGTTCCTGACATAGATTCACTCACAATTGCATATCCAGATCCTGCAAGACCATGGAATTTGGTTTTTGCGACAAAGGTGTTTCTTGCTGCACTAATCATAAGTTTACATGCGCTTTATCTTAGCACAAGACCAAGGAAACAAGAACACGAACTTAATGCGTAACTTTATAGGCTTACAAAGGAAAATCTGATTCGAGTTGGATGTTACAGAAAAAATTGCTCTTATCACAAAAGATCCTACTGAAGAAGTGGTTACAAGTGAAGAGCTTGTAAATCTTTTCAATACAAATGCATGCCCAAAACATTACATAGGACTAGAAATTTCTGGTTTTTTGCATCTTGGAAGCCTAATACTTACTTGTTTTAAGATCAACGATTTTATCAAAGCTGGTGTACACTGTACCGTTTTTTTGGCAGATTGGCACACTTTTATCAATGATAAGCTAGGAGGCAATTTGGAAACAATAAAGAAAGTTTCTGAATATTATACTAATGCATTTAAGTTTCTCTGCCCTGGTATAGAAATACTGCGGGGTTCAAAGCTTTACGAATTAAGAAGAGAATACTGGACTGAGTTAATACAGTTTGCAAAGCATATGTCTCTTCCACGTGCAATGAGAACACTTACAATCATGGGAAGATCTGAAAAAGATAAGCTTGACCTGGCCCAGATGCTCTATGCACCAATGCAGGCAGTAGATATTCACACTATGGATCTCGACATAGTTCATGCTGGAATGGATCAGAGAAAGATACACATGCTTGTAAGAGAAGTTTTTCCAAAAATGAAATGGAAGGTGCCAGTAGCCATACATCATCATCTTCTTCCTGGGCTATCCGAACCAGAACTTACTTCTGATGAGGATTCTAAAATTTCAAGCAAGATGAGCAAAACAAAACCTAGCTCTGGCATATTTATTCATGACACTGATGAGGAGATACAATCTAAGATCAAAAAAGCTTGGTGCCCAGAAGGGATTATAGAAAATAATCCATTACTTGAGATTTCCAAATATGTGATTTTTCATGAGTTTAAGGAAATTCTGGTTGAAAGGTCTCCAAAGTTTGGTGGAAATGTTTCATACACTGGTTACTCACAGTTAGAATCAGATTTTGCACAAAAAATGCTGCATCCTTCAGATCTCAAAAAAACAGTTGAAACATATCTAATTAAGATAATTTCGCCTATAAGAAAGAATATTGCACTAAAAGATGAAATTTTAGAAGCAATAAAAAGATCTAGCTAAGCTGTACTTTTGTTTGCTTGAGGAGAGACTATATTGTATTTGGATGTATAACCGCGTGGGTTTATCATCATATCATTGTATCTAAAAGTGGAAGAATTGCCAATAATTACTGTACTGATCATACCAAGCTTGTCAGAGTGGCTTTCCAAGTTTTCAAGATCAGTAAGTACTATTTCTTGAGATTCTCTATATGCTCCTTTTATTATTGCAACCGGTGTGGTAGAAGATCTGTATTTTAATAAAATTTTTCTTGTGTCTTGAAGTTGATGAATTCTTTTCTTACTTGAGGGATTGTAAATAACTATAACAAAGTCACCTTGTGCAGCTGCTTCTACTCTCTTTACTATAATTTCCCATGGAACCAGCAAGTCACTCATACTCAAAACAGCAAAATCTGTCATGAGTGGAGAACCTACTAGTGCAGCACAGGAGTTAAGTGAAGATACCCCTGGTACAACCTCAACATATAACCCGTCTTTTCTATCCCAACCTGTTTCTGCAAGGATTTCGTAGATGAGTCCTGCCATTCCATATATTCCTGGATCCCCACTTGAGACAAGAGAAACTATCTTACCTGCTTTAGCAAGATCTATAGCTTGATGTGCTCGTTCTACCTCTTGGGTCATTGCATATCTATAGACTTCCTTTCCTTCGATAAGATCAGCTACCAAATCAACATAGGTTTCATATCCTACAACTGTATCACTTTCTTCAATTACTTGTTTTGCACGAAAAGTCATGTGATCGTGATGACCTGGTCCAACTCCAACTATGTATAATTTTCCAGGCATTGGGATAATTCTTTTTTTAAGACAATTTATCCGTTTTCAAAGAGAAAGAAATTCTTGCCTATTGGAAGGGATCTATAAACGGACAGTTTACTATGTGATCGCTATCCATTGGTCGTGCCAGTTCTACTGTTATGTCACCAGCTGATTTCTTTGCATTAATGTCTGCTATTGTTTCAAGAACAGTTGCCTTTGTAGGATCATTCCATGTAATTATGGAGATTCTCCATAATGGGCTGTATGTATCGTCGCCCGTTGTCGCCGCAGCAATTCCTGGTTGGAATCCCAAGGGTCCTGAACCCTTTAAGCCATTGGCAAATTGAAATAGATCTACGGCTGCTGGACTAACTATTGTTTTTGCAAGAGTAGGTACATCTGTTACCCCCATCATACCAGCAGGTCCTGAAGGTGTTGCATCTGTTACAATATAGTAGATTGTCCTACCATCGGGTCCCCAGCCTCTGTGCGCAACAAAAGTAACAATCATCTTTTCAGTGTCTATATCAAGAACTTGTCCTTCTCCATATGGTGTCTCGTCAGTTAGAGTCTTGTCTTTTTTCACAGACATTTTACCATCAGGCCACACAATCTGCGGCATATTTATGATTACATCGGTGGTCTCAAGTAATACTTTGCCCGCCTTTTGTGCATCAAGAATCTCTTGTACAGAGTCTAGAGTCTCAGCCTTATTCTCATTCTTCCATGTTACATTGTTCACAGAACGTATAGCACTGTAGTTTTGTGTTTGTGCAGGTGTACTTGAAAAGACTTCTTCTTGGAATCCATATGTCCCATTTCCTTTGATGCCATTTTGAAATATGTAGACATCTTCCAGTGCTTCTTTTGGAGTCTTGCTTAAGGGAGGTGCCATCTCCACTTTCCACTTTTGTTTTTCTGAGATTAGTTTGGAATATGCCTTATCATTTGTGTCTGTGATGATATAATAGACAGGCTTTTCGTCAAAGAAGGCTTTGTGTAATGGAATTTCTGCAGGAACATTTGCTCTTGATAATTTCAAAGATGGTTCCACGATGGAGGTTTCGATTTTCTTTTCCATTAGTTCAGGCGTTTGCCCTCGCATCCATCCATCTACACTGACCGTTGCAGTGAATTTGTTTGTGTTTTTTGTATGCAACGCAAGTGCTGCACCAGTGAATTCAAAAGAATCCGCGTTTGTGCCAGGATCTACAAGTGTCAGACCAAAGACAGTATTACCATCGACTGTCCATATTGGTTGCCCTTTAGCATCATCTTTGTCAATTTCATGAAGAACAACAATCTGAACCGGTTCGCTTGCGGTATATGTCAGTGAACCATCATAAAGAGTATCCATGTTTGGTGACAAAATTATTGCAAGTTGATGACTTTCATGTCCTTGAGCAGGGTCTTGCATGGAAGTTAGTGTTTTTGTAAATTGAATCTTTTTTATTGTCTTTGCATTAGCAGCCTCGTTTACAAGCAAAGGTACAGAAAAGATCGCAGCTACAACAGCAAAAATTGTAATTAGAACTATGTATTTGTTCATGGCGTCACAATCACTAATTTACATAAATGTCTTTTTCCAAATTCATACCAATTTGTGAAACTAGTATGTGAAATCAATTTATTTTTGCAAGCTCAAATTCATCATGCAGTGCTTGTACAGCAGTATTACAATCAGAGTCTTTTACTACAAATGCAAGATTAAGCTCAGATGAGCCTTGTGCAATCATAACAACATTAACTCCTTTTTTTGCTACAGCCGCAAATACTTTGGAAGCAACGCCGACTGTTCCTCTCATTCCAGAACCAATCAATGCAATTATCGCTACATCAACTGTAACCTCAACCTTCTTGATTATCTTACCCAACAAGTTCATTTCAAGTGCATTTACTGCTTTATCTAGATCATTCTTTTTTACGATGACGGAGATGCTGGATTCTGAAGGGCTTTGTGAGATCATCATTATGTTAACCCCTGCTTTTGCTAGAGTAGAAAATATTATAGCTGCAGTGCCAGGAGCTCCTACCATACTTCCGCCTCTAACATCAATTAGTCCAGTATGTTTTATGGCACTAACGCACTTCACAGTTTTTTGTGTATCAGCACTTGGAGAAGCACTCACAAGAGTGCCGGCATTTTTTGTATTAAAAGTACTTTTTATTCTAAGTGGAATTTTTTTTGCAACCAATGGTTCAAGTGCACGAGGATGGATGTATTTTGCACCAAAGAGAGCCATCTCCATAGCTTCGGTATAAGATACCTCCTTGAGGACCTTGGCATTTTTTACAATTTTTGGATCAGCTGTCATCAATCCATCGACATCACTCATTAACCAAACCTCATCTGCCTTTATGCTAGAAGCTACTATTGTTGCAGTATAATCAGAACCACCTCTGCCAAAGGTAGTGATGTTTCCATGTTGATCGGCACCAGCAAAACCACCTATAACAGGTATGGTTTTTTTTGCCAAGAGCGATTCTATTGTATGAGATACGCGAAGTCTTGTTGTATCCATAAGTGGCTTAGACTCACCAAAATTTGAATCTGTCACTATGCCTACGTCTTTGCCTGTAAGTGCTTGAGCCTTAGAACCCAAATCACGCAATACAAAAGCAATCAGATTGATAGATAGTCTTTCACCAAATGATATAAGATAATCAGAAGAACGAGGAGTTACCTCACCTAGTAAAAGCATCCCACGAGATAATTCTTCCAGCTCAGAAAGGTCATTTTTCATCTTCTCAATCAGTTCCCCTTTTATTTTCAAATTTTTAACACATCCGTTTGCTATCTGCATGTGGTTTTTGATGATTTTTTTTGTTAGATTATTTGCAGCATCTTTATTGCCCTTTTGGATTAGTGCAGAGATTTGTATTAGATCATCTGTCACACCACTTATTGCAGAAAAGACAGAAATTATCTTGTGTTGTTTTGATAATGAATGGATAAGCTTGGCAACATGTCTAATATTAGCAACAGAGGAAACTGATGTTCCGCCAAACTTCAATACAAGTTTCAATTCAGTATACCTGTCTTGATTGTCCTTAAATGCTTTAACTTTCTACTCGAGGTGCCAAGTAGAAATGAATTCTGCCTACGTTTGCAACTTTGAATTCTAGTCTTAATGGCATCTTGGTTGAATATTCACAAACTATGGTACCTGCAATAGTTCCCACAGCTTTTACAATGCTGTTAAGATATTCCAAGCTGTATGTTGCTGTACTATCTTCTTTGACATCAATCTCAGGCATCTCTGCCATTCCTTTTTCTAGAGTTATCACTGCCTCTCCAGAGTCTCCCCTACCAAAAAATTCTGCCTTGGAAGCAGTTGCGCTTATGGATAGATATTCTGATACCACCTGTACGTCACCCAAAATTTTATCAAACTCTGCAGATGTCACGCCAATCTTTGCATTGTATGAAATTTTTGGTAGTGGTGTATCTGTTGCAGAGCTCTCAATCAGTCTCATTTTGTATTTTTTATTTTTCCCTATTGTTACAAGTAATAGGTTGTCTTCAGAAATGCTGATCTCAACGCCGTCTTTTTTATCTGCTCTTTTAATTAGTTTGGAAAACTCGTCTATCCTTACGCCAAACTTGACGTCATTATCACACTCATATTTTTCAAATGCAGAGTTTGGCCACGCTATATCTATGAGTGCTACGTGAGATGGATCCATTCCTCTAAAGGAGATTCCCTCAACAGTTGATTCAAATGTTGCTTCTTCAACCAGCGTGGAAATTGCAGAAATAATTGCCTTCCATTCGTCTGAGCCACTAGTTTTAGCTGAAAATACCAAACTTAATCACATGTCTAATTTGTTCAAGTTAAACGTTATGCGTAGTTACGCCAAGTATAGCTACATTTGGTGCAACGATAAAACTGAGTGGTTGGCTCATCTGCACTTCTAGTTTGTAACATCCACCAAACAGCTTCGATGTGTCCACATTTTGCACAGTCGATTTTTATCACTGGTAGTGTTTCTTTTTTTTCGTTTTCATCTAAAATGTTGATGGTTGAAGTGCTTTCTCCTTTCTCCTGCTTTCTATGCTTAGGACCTTTTTCAGTATAGCCACATTTGGGACAATTAAAACTAGAATCAGCGCCATTTTGTTTTAGCCGCACCTCACATTTGGGGCAAAATTTCATTTAAGCACCTTTGATTTTTGAATTTACTAATTTCTTGAGTTCATTTGTATATTCAAGGGCAGTTTTTGTAGCCTTTTCTATTTCCTTTAATGGGTTTCCTTTTGATGTGTTCACACGCATCAAACATTCTCTTGTAAGTGGATGCTTCATTACGACACCGGCAAATTCTATACCGGGTTCTTTGAGGAGCTCATGTTGCACTATGTATAATGTGCCAATATCAGATCTTGTTATGGTTAGGCAGACTTCTTTTGGAGAAGATTTTGTTATGGTAGCATCCATGCAATAAAAAAAATACTTATTGAGGATATAAATCATTACGATGCGTTGAGTGGTGAAAAGAGCTTTATCAGTGAGATCAAGCTTGAGAAATCAAATAACAAATTCAAAGAAGATGAAAATGTCGTAATAAATGTAAAATTTTCTGTTTTAGGTGCACTACGTGAAGCCTTTAATGAAAAAAATTGGGAGAGGGCATACAATAAACATGATAATGTATTCAAGCTGAAATACGGAGTGAAACTTTACAGTGGTGGACTACGAAAACGTGATCTTGGAAAGCCATTGAATACGTATAGAAAGGCAGCTATCTTTTGGACACGCAATCCCAAACTCACTCAAGTAGCAGAAAAAAAGATCTGGGTGCAGATAGCAAAGAATTTTGAACCATTTATTCCAAAAACGCAGGCAGAAACACAGGAACTGCTTTTTGATTTTAATGAAAAAATGGAATTCAAAGCATCTGAGCTTGGAAGTGGGAAACACAAGGTAGAGGCCGAAGTTTTTGTTTCTTGGCTTAAACATGATTATACAGAACCCTTTAGTGATAAATCACATTCTAAAGAAATTGAAATTGAAATAACCAAATAGGATATAAATAGAGTACATGGAGGAATTTTATGGCAAAATTTGATGGAATAAGAGGACAGGAGCTGCTTGAAGTTGAAGACAAATCAGAAAAAGACAATGAGATAACATTGATCTTCAAGGACAATAGGTATCTGTTCATCAAACTTGAAAACGGAAAGATGGTAACTACATCAATACCTGAATAATTTACTTGTTAAGAAATTTGTGATAAAGACCTATTGCTATTTCCTGTGATTCTGACTGGATAGATCCTGGTCTTTCCTTACGCACTTTGTCAATTGCGTCTTTTACAGAAAAATTATGATATTTTATAAGATAACAGGCAAGTATGGTACCAGTTCTGCCAACACCGGCAGCACAATGAACCATGGTAGGTTCGCCGCTTTTGATTCGCTCGTGGATAAAGTCTATAGTGTGATCAATTTTTTCCATGTCGGGTGCAGAAAAATCTTCTGTAGGCATATGAAGATATTTTACATTTTGAACCCAAGATTCTGGAAGAGGATTTTCAGTCATTGTGATAACGGACTTGATGCCTTGTCTGATAACCCATTGTAGTTCTGTTGAAGATGTTGGCATACCACTGCCTGCAAGTTTATTGTTAATGAGCCAACTGAAATTAGTTGGTTTTTTAGTTATCTTACCGTGAACTTTACGCCATAAATTACCTGGTTTGCTCAATAAGAAGGGTTGAAGTTTTCCATATATTTAGACAACTAAGCCACATCAAATCTAGTTATCACTAAAGAAGGATTAATAAAAAGAAGTTAATGTCGGCCGACTAATCTACTAGTTCGGTCCAACCTTTGACGAATACAGAGTTTCTGTATAGTGGTACTGGTTGTCCGACAGTAAAGTCCATTGGTCTCATCCAAAAGATTGCCTTTGTTGGGCAAACTCCAATGCATGCTCCATCGGAGATGCATCTTTCTGGATAAAAGACGAATGCCTTTCCTCTCTTCCAGCCCTCTACTGGTTTAACTCTCAATACGTCTGGTCCTAGTGTTGTGCAGATCTCTACGCAGAGTGCACAGCCTATACACATTTGTTCACCTATGTCTGGTAATATCGCTACTGGCATATTGACTCGCTAGTCTTTTCGCAACAGATCTTAATATAACTTGCTCAAAAAAATGAACTTATAACGGCGTTTGATGATTTTATAACAGTGTATTGAAATTTGCACAACCTTTGCATTCTATGAATTTAGAATGACGTTGCGTTAAATTTAGTAAAGATCGGTGTTTTTTTATAATTTGATTTTATTTTCAAATTCAGTGGCAAACAAAGTCCATTGTGCACACATATTGGTTGAAAAGCTTAGCTTAGCACAAGAACTTAAGGCAAGAATCGCAAAGGGTGAAAGCTTTGCAAATCTTGCAAAACAGTATTCTATAGATGGTTCAAAAAGAAGAGGTGGAGATCTTGGTTTTTTTGGAAGAGGTATGATGGTACCAGAATTTGAAAAAACTGCGTTTGCATTAGAAAAGGGGCAGGTTTCTGACATAGTAAAGACTCGGTTTGGATATCATATCATCAAAAGATTAGATTAGAGTGGAATCAAGCTTGCTGGAATAACAATTTTTTCTTTATTATTCAAAAAGTTTAGTACTATTCCCTGTTCATGTTGTTCTAACAATATTTTTTGTGCATTGTTTGCCTCAATGAGACGCTTTCCCGTAGGAGAAAGTATCCATCCTTCTTCTTTTTTGAATCTCACCATGCTGGCCATGATAACATAAGAAGCGGTGCTTTGTGCCACACTCGCAAGCAACATAACATAAGAGGTAACAAGCCTACCAATCTCTTTTCTTTTGTTTAAGATATTGAAAAGGCCGTTAAGGGAATCTACTATTATTACCGATTTTTTGATGCTTGATTTTACCAATACGTCAGTTAGTATTTTATTCCATGTTTCAAAGGTAGGTTGGAATAAAGTAAGGTTTTGAGGAACGTGAAGCATCCCAGATGCTAGATACCCACTATACAATAAATCAAGATCCAAATACAAAATATCAATTTTAGTGTCTTGTACAAGTTTTGCAATAAAACCTGCTTTTATGAATGGCTCAGAATACAAAACAGAATTAATCTTGGTGTGTGAAAATATACTTTCTAAATTCAGAGTGGTGTTTTTTGCAGATTTAGTGTTATCATGATTTTTAAACAACAGACTGCCTAGATACATTGTAATATAATAATGAATTTAGATTATGATGTTTCTCAAGATTTTCCGTTTAAAGGTAGAATCTATCTTAATAATGCATCAACATCACTCATGCCAATTTCTAGCATAAAAGCGATGACTGACTTTCTTGTGGCATATAACGAATTAGGA
>Ga0185320_11386988_pt1 | contig 11597 bp, 7 predicted proteins | sample OV2TP2_FD_128023 | JGI IMG/M metagenome (GOLD analysis project Ga0185320, IMG submission 128023) | Hot spring microbial communities from Beatty, Nevada to study Microbial Dark Matter (Phase II) - OV2 TP2 (SPADES assembly) (version 2) | ecosystem: Environmental > Aquatic > Thermal springs > Hot...
CCGCCGAACCTGCGGCTGGTGAGCTCGAGCCCGATTCGAGTTGACGGCACCGTCGACGACCCGGACGCCACGGTGGTCGTGAACGGGATTCCGGCGACTGCCGGCGGCGGCAGCTTTGTGGCGATGGTCTCCATTGCCGGCGGCCTTGCTTTCGGCTTGGGCGGCAAAGATGCCGCGGCGCGCTTTCTCGACCGCCTGCGGAGTGATATTAATAAGTAGTAAGTTCAAAGTTGTAAGTTGCAAGTTAAAAAACCCCGTAAAAAGCGGGGTTTTTGGTGTTTTTCACATGTTATTCACATTCCCTTTACGTGTCATTGACATTAATTTCCCGATGTATATAATGGAGGAATACATGGTACGACTGCATTTAAAATCTCAAACCGGGACATAGCGGTTTTTGCGCCTCTTCAAAGAGAGTAGTGTCCCGGTGAATATCGGGATTTTTTGCGCTAGAGGCGGATTAGAAAGGATAGAACATTGAAAATTTAAAAAAATCAAGCCGCCTTGGTACTTTATTGGTCTTTTCGTCGGTACCAAGGCGAATGCAGGTGATGTCAGTGCTGCGCACTGACCGCAGAATATCGCAGAACTGACGCAGAAATACGCAGAAGAAAAAAGAAATTTTCTTTCTGCGAAAGTCTGCGTTTCGTCTGCGTAATTCCGCGGCCAATGCGTAGCATTGGCAGTAGTGAACACAAAAAAGTTTTTTAGTGGTGCCAACAAAGAGCATATGGTGGATGCCTAGGCTTTGAGAGGCGATGAAGGGCGTGGCGTGACTGCGATAAGCTTCGGGGAGGTGTCTAGCAACCTTTGATCCGGAGATCTCCGAATGAGGAAACTCAATCGCGTAAAACGCGATTAGCTCTGACTTTGCGTCGGAGCGGCAAACCCAGGGAAGTGAAACATCTCAGTACCTGGAGGAAAAGAGAAAAATATTTTATTCCCTTAGTAGCGGCGAGCGAAACGGGAAGAGCCCAAACCGTGCCTCACTTTCGTTCAGCACAGCTCCTACGAACGTACGAACTATACGAAAATACGAAAACGCAATCGAAAAGCTTTCGTAATTTCGTTTTTGTTCGTATTTCGTAGGGGAGTGGCGAGCGGAAGCGAGGCACGGGGTTGTAGGACGCATCGTTCTTAACGAAGGAAGTTTATAAGTTTGTATTGTTAGCGGAAGAAGCTGGAAAGCTTCGCCATAGAAGGTAATGGCCCTGTACGCGAAAACAATGCAGCGCTTCTTGATGCGTATCCTGAGTACCCCGACAAACGATTGCGTCGGGGGAAGCAAGCGGAACTAACCGCTAAGGCTAAATACTCTCAAAGACCGATAGTGAACTAGTACCGTGAGGGAAAGGTGAAAAGCAGCCCGGTGAGGGCGGTGAAATAGTACCTGAAACCATATGCTTACAAGGACTGGGAGCCGATGCTTTGCATCGGGAAATGTCTAATTGCTCTAATTAACCTAATTACTCTAATTAATGACCAATGCAAAAATGTCTAATGTCTAAAAATTGTTTTAGTCATTGGGCATTTAAAAATTGAGATTTTATTAGAAATTAGAATAATTAGAAATTAGAAATTCCGATGCAGAGCGTCGGTGACCGGGTGCCTATTGAAGAATGAGCCAACGAGTTATGTTGTATTCCTTGTCTAAGGGCTTTGGCCCGGAGGCGCAGGGAAACCAAGTGTTAATAGCGCGCATGCCAGTGCTTCGCACTGACCGCGGAACTTCGTAGAACTAACGCAGAATCTGATGCCTTTGGCATCAGCGCGGAATTACGCAGACACGACGCAGAACAACGCAGAATTTATTTCTGCGACTGTCCGCGTTAAGTCCGCGTGTTTCTGCGGAAGCAACTTGTTGCTTCATCTGCGTTTAGTCCGCGTGTTTCTGCGGCCAATGCGCAGCATTGGCAGGAGTACAACATAGACCCGAAGCCGGGTGAGCTTGCCATGACCAGGGTGAATTCTGGGTAACACCAGGAGGAGGCCCGAACCGTTGAGTGGTGCAAAACTCTCGGATGAGTTGTGGTAAGGAGTGAAAAGCTAATCGAACTCGGTAATAGCTGGTTCTCTCCGAAATAGCTTTAGGGCTAGCGTTCCGGTTGCGCTTGAGGGTAGAGCTACTGGATGGTACGTAAAGGGCGAAAGCTCGACGCACCAATCAAACTCCGAATATCAAGTTAGCTTACCGGAATAGTCAGACTATGGGGGCTAAGCTCCATTGGTCAAAAGGGAAACAGCCCAGATCGCCATCTAAGGCCCCTAAGTGCATGCTAAGTGTCATAAGGAAGTGAGGCTTCTTAAACAGCGAGGAGGTTGGCTTAGAAGCAGCCATCCTTTAAAGAGTGCGTAACAGCTCACTCGTCGAGAGGCCTTGCGCCAAAAATAATCGGGGCTAAGCATGCCGCCGAAGATGCGATTGTCAGTGCTACGCACTGACCGCAGAATTTCGCAGAACTAACGCAGAAAAACGCAGAATCTGATATTTGAGGCACTGCCGCAAGTATTGGTTTCTGCGACTGTCCGCGTTAAGTCCGCGTGTTTCTGCGGCCAATGCGTAGCATTGGCAAGGTAGGAGAGCGTTCTATGCGCGGTAAAGTCCTTGGGCGTGAGCCGGGATGGAGCGCATAGAAGTGAGAATGTTGGCACAAGTAACCACAATGGCGGTGAGAAACCGCCACACCGTAAGCCCAAGGTTTCCTTGGCGATGGCAATCAGCCAAGGGTTAGGCGGTCCTAAGGCGATGGCGAAAGCCGCAGCTGATGGACAGACGGTTAATATTCCGTCCCCTCGTACAGATTCGATGGAGTGACGGGGAGGCGTACATTTCGCATGTTATTGGATTCGTGTTTATTGCACGGAGAGGTTCCGTAGGTAAATCCGCGGAACTCCCCGGTGAAAACCGGGGAACTCGATGTATTGTAAAAATTCTCCGCTTCGGCGGGGGAAATGAAATGGAAAGCTCCTCCGGGAAAACCTTCTAAGGTTAGTCTGTATGAGACCGTACCGCAAACCAACTCCGGTGGGCGAGGCGAGTAGCCTCAGGTGAACGGGTGATTCCTCCCTAAGGAACTCGGCAAAAAAGCGGCCGTAACTTCGGGATAAGGCCTACCCCGCTGCTCCGCAGCGGGGTCGCAGCTAAAGTATTCCTGGCGACTGTTTACCAAAAACACAGCTCCCTGCGAACTCGTAAGAGGATGTATAGGGGGTGACGCCTGACCAATGCGGGAAGGTTAACGATTGAGGTCGTGCGGAGCAATTCGTACGGCTAAGGTCCGAAGCCCCCGTCAATGTCGGCCGTAACTATAACGGTCCTAAGGTAGGATTGAAGCTGCCTTAGTAAAATCTGGCTATATGCTGGAACGTCTGTGGATAAAATCCTTAAGTATCCAGTGCTACTATGGTAAAATACGACCATAGATAAACTATACTCGTATGCCAAGTAAAAATGTATCTGGTGCAGACAATCAGCAGGAAAGATTAGAGATGTCTTATTGGATAAGCGGTTTTACGGATGGAGAAGGATGTTTCTCCGTAGCGCTTATCAAGAATTCGACTACACGGTTCGGAAAACAAATATTTCCGGAATTTGTAGTAACTCAAGGGGCGAAAAGCTTACCGGCCTTGAATGAAATTAAAGATTATTTTGGATGTGGTAATATCTTTATCAATAAAAGGTATGATAATCACAACGAACATCTTTATCGCTATTGTGTAAGGTCAGTATCTGAATTGAATGAGAAGATTATTCCATTCTTTGAGCGGTTTCAACTGCGTACATATAAACAAGAGGACTTTAAAATCTTTAAAAAAGTTATATGTATGATGATTAAGAAAAAGCATTTTCAAGAAAATGGTTGGAATGAAATCCGTTTGCTTATAAGTTCCATGAATAGAAGAAAAGAACGTTTCTAGTATCCTCAGAGACTAATACGCCAGAATCCTGGTTACACCGGGATAAGATAGAGTCCGAACTCTACAGCGATGTAGAGACTTCGCCAAGGGCGGGGCAACAAGTTATATTGTTGTAACATATTTAAGCGCAATTCCTTGTCTGGTAAGTTCAGACGCGCACGAAAGGCGTAACGACTGGGAAACTGTCTCGGGGAGGAGCCCGGTGAAAATGCAATACCGGTGAAGATGCCGGTTACCTGCTGCGGGACGAAAAGACCCCAGAAGCTTTACTGCAACTTGGTATTGGCCATGCGTTGCGGATGCGTAGCATAGGCGGGAGGCTTTGAAGGTTCGATTTCGGTCGGACTGGAGCCGTCAGTGAAATACCGCTCTTCCGTGATGCATGTTCTAACCTCCATGCAAACCATGGGGGAACAGTGCCTGGTGGGCAGTTTGGGTGGGGCGCCAGCCTCCTAAAAAGTAACGGAGGCGTTTATTAAGGTCGGCTAAGCGCGGATGGAAATCGCGCTGATAGGGCAATGCCACAAGCCGGCTTGACTGCAAGGGGGACATCCCGAGCAGACGCGAAAGCGGAACATAGTGATCCGGTGTCCAGTTTTAGAAACAAGGCAGAGCTCAACGGATAAAAGCTACTCTGGGGATAACAGGCTGGTCGCGCCCGAGCGTCCATAGCGACGGCGCGGTTCGGCACCTCGATGTCGGCTCGTCTTATCCTGGGGGTGGAGAAAACATAACTTCTCTCTCTTTTGGAAACATAAGAGTAATAAACAAGCTCAAAACGGTGAATGCCTCCGTAAAATTCCTACGCCTGACTTGCAATATTTGCAGGTCCCAGGTAGTATGGAAATATGAAGGTTAACCCCGTGGGAAAGGATCTTTCCGAAGCTATCCGAGCATATACTGCTGGATTTCTTGATGCTGATGGTGCCATTATGGCTACTATAGAAAAGCATCATGAAAAGAAATTTGGTTTCCGAGTGCGGATAATGGTAAAGATTACGCAAAAAGAGTTAGCAGTAATAAGGTGGTTTTTACAAACATTTCGAGTTGGCTATATTAGAAAAAATAAAACTACACACGAATGGATTGTAAGGGACCAGCAAATTATTAAAACTATTTTGCAAACTTTACTTCCGTATCTTCGGGTAAAGAAATTCCAAGCAGAAAAAGCTTTAGAGATTATTGATGTAAATGTAATTACTATTCATGATCTTTTAAGAGTTGCTCGTACGGCAGATGCATTGTCACGGTTTAATGTCCGATCCAAAAATCGGCGTAAAAACTTTGTAGCAATGATCCAGGAAAGTTGCCTCCCGTAACGACTAAACCTCGCTATTTTGGTAGCGAGGCGAGATAGAAGCATGCAAGAAGGCTTCTATAACACGGCTTGCACCTACGTTCTCATTGGTGACAATAAGAATATGGTGATGGTATAGTCTGATACCCGCAGTAATGTGGGGAAACGTAAAAGAGCTCCCAAGGGTTTGGCTGTTCGCCAATTAAAAAGGCACGCGAGCTGGGTAAGTGTACAACACTTCAAACATGAGCCCAGCTATCCTTCACACGAGGCGGCGTGTCTACGCCGAAATAAGAAGGAATATAAACTGACTCATAACGGTGAAGTCCAAATGCTCAATATATGATATAATTGAGTAATGGATGATACCGTGGGAAGATTGCGATCTCTGTTTCCACCACATCAATTTGATGTGATTATGGGGTCATTGTTGGGAGATGCACGCTTAGAGTGTCGTTCGGCTGGAATTCGCCAGCCGGTTACGGCGCGGTTGCGTGTGCATCATGGAGAAAAGCAGAAAGATTATGTATTTTGGAAGTATGAAATACTCAAGAATCTTGTAATGAGAGAACCGCAAGAAAGTTTATGGGATAATCCGAAACGGAATCTTCATGAAGTTTCTTGGTATTTTCATACAAGAAGCACAGAGGAGTTAGGGATTCTCTATAAGTATTTCTATGAGAATTCTGTGAAAATACTTCCTGAAAACATTTTTGATTTGTTTACTCCTCGTATGATTGCTGTTTGGTTTATGGATGATGGCTCAAATAATGGAGATAATATTACGATGAATACGCATAGTTTTTCTTATGAAGATCAACTGCGTATTGCACATTTCTTTAAAAGTCATTATAATATTAGCCCAACAGTAGTGAAGGACAGAACAAAATATAAACTCGCCATAGGGAAAGATGATTATATGAAGTTTATTGAAATTGTTCGTCCATTTATAGATCCCTCAATGACTTACAAGATTGTATATCCCCGTAACGACTTGGTCCGATATACTTCGGGTCAGAGTGTTCCCGTGTGATGGGAATACTAACACGTCAGTTTCAACCAAGTGGATTGGTTGGAAAAGGTATAGTCTAATACTGCTAGTAATAGCAGAAGAGATATTGTCAGACCGTCAAAATTAAACACTTGTTGCTGTTAGCAAGTGCACGGCGGCTTTCGCGAGCAATCGCGATTGAAAAACCGACTCATATCGGTGAAATCCTATAAAATTATTTCAACCTGGTTTTATAGGACAATACCGAGGGAAGTCATCCAGCACTAAATCAAAAATTAGTGCTGGATTGACCCCGTAGAGACTTGTCCAATAAAACGGGACAGATTTAATCATAATGATTGAATAACACGTCGGTCCCCCGACCTTGCGTCGGGGTGATGGTATAGTCCAACCCGTTAGTAATAACGGAAAACGTTTTGCTTCTGCGTGATTCTGCGTATATTCTGCGTGGGTCTGCGGTTTTGCGAAGCAAAACAGCGTGAGACAGGTTGGTCTCCTATCTGCAGCAGGCGCTTGGTTCTTGAGGGGAGTCTTTCCTAGTACGAGAGGACCGGAAAGAACTGACCTCTGGTCTACCAGCTGTCCCGCCCGGGGCAACGCTGGGTAGCTATGTCGGGAACGGATAACCGCTGAAAGCATCTAAGCGGGAAGCCGACCCCAAGATGAGGAACCGTTTCGGCGCAAGCCGGAACAAGATCCCACGAAGACCACGTGGTTGATAGGCTCCAGGTGGAAGCGCAGCGATGCGTTGAGCCGAGGAGTACTAATAGATCTATACAGGCACCGCTAAAAAACTTTTTTGTGTTCATTACAAAATTAAAATCGTGCATCTGGTGACTCGGCGCCGTGGCACCACCCGTTCCCATTCCGAACACGGAAGTGAAACGCGGTAGCGGCGATGGTACTTTACGCTTCGCGCGTATGGGAGAGTAGCTAGTCGCCAGTCGCACGGTTTTAATTGTGATGAAAAGAGCGTGCCAATGTGGCACGTTCTTTTGCTCGTTATAGAACGCACAGTATGAAATAGCGCTCTGGCGACCCGAACGCCAATTGGCGGTCGGGTCGCCAAAGCACAATGAGCACTATTTCATACTGTGCGTTCTATAGATTCCAGATTCAAGATTCTATATACTAAATATATGGCACTCAAATGGCGCACGAAGCGGAAAATCACGTTTTTTAGTTTTTTTGCCGCTATTTTACTTGTTATTGCGGGGATTACAATCTATACATTGCTCCCGGCTCCTTCCTGTACAGACAGTCGGTTAAACCAAAATGAAGAGCTTGTTGACTGCGGCGGACCGAATTGCGCGCCATGTGTCCGGGAGGCAGCCGATGGCTTAATAGTTCTGTGGTCTCGATTTTTCGAAGTGCGGCCGGGTGTGTATGATGTGGCCGCACTGGTGGAAAATGTGAATCTCACGCTCGGTTCCGTTACTGTGCCGTATGTTATTGAGTTATATGATAGTGAGGGCAGCAGAATTATTGCCCATCGCGATTTTACCTATACGCTTCCCAATAAACAATTCGTGGTGTTTGTGGCAAACGTGCCAACAGGTATTCGCGTGCCCCAGCGTCTGGCGTTCCGGTTTGAGCCGTTTATATGGCAGCTCACGGATGAGCAACAACTGCCGGTGATTGTATCGCGCACCGAACGCGACTTTAACCGCGACCGGCCGCGGCTTATCGCGACCATTTCAAACAATGCCCTGTTCGCTATAAAAGATATAGATGTGGCGGTTCTTATTTCCGATGCCGCCGGCAACGCGATCGCGGTTGCACAAGCGCATGTGGCGCAAGTGCCCGATACCGGAACGGCGGATGTCGCGTTTACCTGGCCGCATCCGTTTGAAGGGACGCCTGTGGATGTGCAGTTTTTTGTGCGGCAGAAGCCATGAATATATTCCTCAAACGCCTTGATTGGATCCTCATTGGCTCTATCATACCGCTTTTACTTTGGAGTTTGCTTACGCTCAAAGCGGTAGGAGCCGCTGATGATTACTTTTTTTACCGGCAAATTGCATGGATCGCAGTGGGGTTTTTTGTGATGTTTATGATTGCATCCGTTGAATGGCGCGTATTTTCTCACAGCGGCGTCGTAGTACTGCTCTACGGGGGTTTGGTGGGACTGCTCGCATTTCTTTTTATCAGCGGCACGCGCATAAAAGGAGCATTAAGCTGGTTTTCATTTTCGGCCGCGTCCTTTCAGCCCGCCGAAGCCATGAAAATTGTTCTCATCCTCATTCTCGCGAAGTACTTTTCTTATCGGCATATTGATATAGCGCGTTTTCGCCATATTCTTGTAACTGGTTTGTATACGGCAATTCCCGTCGCCCTGATACTTTTACAGCCGGATTTGGGTTCCGCCATTATTATTCTTGCTATATGGGTAGGCATGACGATGGTTGCCGGCATCCGCATGCGGCATTTTATGCTGCTTGCTGTTTGTGGTGTTGCCATTGCCGTCGCATCGTGGCTTTATATTTTGGAACCCTACCAACACCAGCGGATTATTACGTTTTTAAATCCCGCTGCTGATCCCCGCGGAGCGGGATACAATGCGCTACAGTCCATGATTGCGGTCGGTTCCGGCCAGCTATTCGGCAAAGGCGTTGGTTACGGATCACAAAGCCGGCTTCAGTTTCTGCCGGAGTCCCATACCGATTTTATTTTTGCGGCATTCGCGGAGGAGTGGGGGTTTGTCGGTGTTGCCCTGCTCTTTTTGTTTCTTGGCGTATTTTTATGGCGCGTACTCGCCATTGGATTTACATCACCCGCCAATTTTCCTAAATTATTTTCCATCGGCTTTTCCATTTTTATCGTCGTGCAGGGAGCAATACATGCCGGCATGAACATGGGCTTGCTACCCATTACCGGTATTACGTTTCCGTTTATGAGTTATGGCGGGTCAAGCTTGCTTATACTTTTTTCCGGCATCGGTATTTTGCAGAATATTTACGCGCACCGCTACGTAGCGCATGCCTCGCGCGCGCGTGATGCCGACTGGTTGGGATAAATTACAGAGGTGTTATACTGGCAAATCCATTGACGCTTTCCCAAACAGTCTGCTACGATTCGTAGTAGACTTTTTTCTTTAACATTCTTTGAGGGAGGATGATATGAACACAATGGCAATTGAATTTCCATCGCTCGCACTGCATCTTTTCGATGCCGGTGCAGTACAAATCGGCGGACCGTTTCCGTTGCGCGCGGGCGGAACATCATCAATATATGTAAACGTGAGAACTACGGATCATCACAAGCCCGGTCCGCTCGGGCAGGACGACATGTATAAAATTGTTTATGCAATGCGGACATTGATAGAGCGAAGTAGTATGAACATGTCCTACCATGCTGTCTGCGGCGTGCCGCAAGCCGGTATCCCTATTGCCGAAGCATTTTGGGGTAGCCAACGGCAAGACGAGCGAGTCTCTTTCATTCGTTTGGAAGAGCGCAATGGAGAGATGCGTATAAAGAGCATTGAGTGTCCGCCTACAGGCAGATTGCCTATTTCCCACATTTTGTTTATTGACGATGTTCTTACTTCCGGCGGGAGCATATTGGAAGCGCATGCATGCGTTATGCGCCGGTGCGGGGGATGGAATATGATACGGAAAGAATTTCAAAGTCATGCGCTGGTAGCGGTGGATCGTGAACAAGACGGCCGCGAGCGGCTTGAAAAGATGGGCATGGGCGTGGATTCGCTTTTTACACTGCGTTACCTTCTTCGTTTGTATCATTCCTTGGGGAAGATAGATTCCGGCATATATGAACAAGGTATGCATGAGTTTGATTCTATTCGCTTTATTTCCCGTGAGATAGAACTCGCGCTAACCGATCACGGCTGCGGGGATTGAAAGAGGGAATAAGTTTTCCACAAGCGGTCGCTATGCGGCCGTTTTTTATTTGATGTATAATAAAAACACATTTTATTTTAATTTGTATATTATGAAAGTCCTTATGTTTGGATGGGAATTACCTCCGCACAATGCGGGGGGGCTTGGTGTTGCTTGCGCGGGGCTTGCAAAGGCGCTGGTCAATCGCGGTATCTGGCTGACGTTTGTGCTTCCGCGCAAAGTACCGCTTCCCGTTCTTTCGTACCATGTTCGTTTTGCCGCAAGCAGCAGAGAGATATATGCCGACTGCGCCACTTTTTTGTTCTCTCCCTATCGCACATCACGCGAAGCTTGGACGTTGCGAGGTGAAGGGGGCTGCTTGCCGATCGGCGGGTTGTTCCAGCAGGAAGTTGAGCGCTATGCGGCATTCGCGCGCGTTGTAGCCCGTGAAGAAGAGTTTGATATTATCCACGCGCACGATTGGCTCTGCATCCCGGCGGGCATGGAGGCCAAGCGTCTCACGGGGAAGCCGTTGATAGTACATATTCATGCAACAGAATTTGATCGCACAGGGTTTGGCAATATAAATGAACAAGTATATGCAATAGAACGCGCAGGTGTTCACGCGGCGGATCGCGTAATTGCCGTGTCCAATTTTACTCGGAATATTCTTATAGAAAAATACGGGGTTGATCCGCAAAAAGTGATGGTCGCGCACAATGGTGTCGACGTGGCTGAAGTACTGGCGCATGCAGCTGTTTCCGGCGCTCTTGAAGCGCAGAGGCAGGCGGGTACAAAAATTGTCCTTTTTTTAGGGCGCATTACGCTTCAAAAAGGACCTGATTATTTTGTGCGGGTGGCTAAGCGAGTTCTAGATCACGAGCGCGCGCTGTTCGTGGTATCCGGCTCGGGTGATATGGAACGGCAGATTATTGAGGAGGCCGCATGGCTCGGCATAGGGGACCGCGTGTTGTTTGCCGGTTTTTTGCGCGGTGCGGAGTTGGGGCGCATGCTCGCGAGCGCTGATGTACTGGTGATGCCATCCGTATCAGAACCGTTCGGTATTGTGCCGTTGGAAGCATTGGTGCATGGCGTGCCCGTACTTATCTCGAAACAATCGGGTGTGTCGGAAGTGCTCCGCCATGCGCTGAAAGCCGATTTTTGGGATATAGACGAAATGGCAAATCAGATTATTGCGGTGTTGCGGCACAAATCGCTGCGAGGCGTTCTTTCAAACGAAGGAAGAAGAGAAGCGCATTACCAAACGTGGGATAAAGCGGCGCAGGTGTGCACGGTGGCGTATCAATCATTAGCATTTCAATAAAGTAACTCGTAATCCGTAACTCGTAACTCGTACAAAAGGAAAATATATAAAAATTCAACCGTACGGATTACGGATTACGAGTTACGGATTACTATTTTCATGAGCTCCATCTGCTTCTATTTCCAAGTCCATCAGCCGCTGCGCGTCAAGCGGTACCGCGTATTTGATGTGGGGCAGGATCACGCCTATTTTAACGATGAAGGGGAGAGC
>Ga0185320_10967261_pt1 | contig 11503 bp, 9 predicted proteins | sample OV2TP2_FD_128023 | JGI IMG/M metagenome (GOLD analysis project Ga0185320, IMG submission 128023) | Hot spring microbial communities from Beatty, Nevada to study Microbial Dark Matter (Phase II) - OV2 TP2 (SPADES assembly) (version 2) | ecosystem: Environmental > Aquatic > Thermal springs > Hot...
TATACATTATCCCGCATTACGCCTTCCATGATAGCGGAATTCGCATCACCAAAACATTCTGAGACAGGCTCGGAAAGGAAGGGGGATAAAGGGGGATGGCTCGGCGGGTCAAGAAAGCGGCTGTAAATGCTCCTGCTAACGATGACTTAAGCAGTGAGGTACTAGCGAGCGCTTATTTGCTGCCCCTGAGCCTGGGGTCCCATACATCCCGCAGGGCATCCCCCAGCATGTTTGCTGCATACACCGTCAGGGTCAAAGCCACTCCGGGCCAGAGAGCCAGCCAGAAGTTGGCGATCATGTATTGCGCTGCTGCTCCGGTCAAAAGCCCGCCCCAGGTGGGCTGGGGCGGAGGCACACCAAATCCCAGGAAGCTCAGCGATGCCTCGGCCAGAATAACGCCTCCCAATGCTGCCGTGGCCAGAACAATGACGATGGGGAATATGTTGGGCAGAACATAGACCGCGAAGATGCGGACTGGTGATGCCCCTATTGCCCTGGCCGCCTCCATATACTGGTTACTCTTGATGGCCAGCACCGCTGAACGCGTCACCCGGGACTGGTGAACACCTATGGTGAATGTCAAGACAGCAATGATATTCTGCACCGATTGTCCGAAAATCGCCACCAGGGTTAAGGCAATGACCAGCGTCGGAAAGGTGAGAAAGGCATCTACAAAGCGAAGGACTACAAGGTCATACTTTCCCCCGACAAAGCCGGCTATCCCCCCCAATGCCAGCGAGAAGGCCGTCCCCAGGGTTATAACGCTCAATCCAACAACAACAGACACCCGCGCTCCCCAGACGATCCTGCTGAAAACGTCCCTCCCCAGATGGTCTGTGCCAAGCCAGTAGGTAGTAGAAGGACCCTGCAGCTTGTCAGACAGGTTGGGCTTGTTAAAGCCCTGACGGGCGATCTGCGGGGCGAAAATGGCAGTTATCAGGGCAACGACAAGGACCACCGCCCCTAAAAAACCCAGGGGTTTGTTGCGGGCAAAACGGGCTATCCGCCACGGCAGGCCCAGGAGAGGTCTGGCTCTTCTCGCCCCAAGGGATACTTCCAGGGATTCCCGATTCTCCATACTATGATCCCTCCTTATTGCTGCCGTATGCGCGGGTCTATGAGCCCGTAGCTCAGATCCACCAGAAGGTTTACCGAGACCACTATGAAGATCATCATGAGGTTTATGCCCTGAATCAGTGGGTAGTCCCTTTTAGACAGGGCTTCCTGAAGCAGGAGCTTGCCCATGCCAGGTATCCCAAACAGCGTTTCTAAGATAACAGCGCCGCTTATGCCCCCTATCACCTGCAACCCCATAAGGGTGACTACAGGGATAAGGGAGTTGCGCAGCACATGGCGGAAGACTACGACCTTCTGGGCCAGCCCTTTGGCATAGGCGGTTCGGATATAGTCCTGGCGAAAGACCTCTAGCATAGTTGTCCTGGCAATGCGCATAACTGGCGCCCCCAGGTGGATACCCAGGATAACTGCCGGGATAAGCATCAGCTTCAGATTCTCCGAAGGGTTGACGGCAAAGTATTCGAACCTCCTGGCAGGCGTCCACGACCACAGCACCGCAGGGATAACTATTGCCAGTATCGCCATCCAGAAGGAAGGTATAGACAGCCCACCTATAGCGATGGAGCGGAAGATGTAATCTACCGGCTTGTCCTGCTTTAGCGCTGCGATTATCCCCACGAGGACACCCCACGTCCACCCTATGGCTACGCCCATGGCTATGAGCTGCGCCGAGACTGGGACCCTGGGGAGTATCTCTTCAATGACAGGGAGCCTTGTCCAGATTGAGGTGCCCATGTCTCCCCTCAACAGTTTCCAGTAAAACTCCAGGTACTGTACGTGGATAGGTCTTGTCAGCCCTAGCCTTTCCCTGAGCTGCTGAATCAGCTCGGGGGTTATAGGTTCATTCGTGCCGCCTAGCATCAGAATTGCGGCATCTCCCGGCAAGTAGCGCGTGAAGACGAATATGATGGTGCTGGCCAGCCAGAGGGTTGGTATCACCAAAAGTAGCCTTCTGGCTATATATTTCTGCATATCTGACTCATCCTCTTTCTAGCCATTCCTCACTGATTGTGGGCAGATAGCATGGGCAGGGGCATACTCTCTCTAGAACTCATTTCAAAAGTCCCGGTCTTCCTCGCCCGCTTCCTTCGACCGAGCTCAGGATGAGCGGGCGAGGTATGCCCCGCGCCTTTGCACCGATATCACTCCGCCAGCCAGACGTACTTCCACGTTCCACCATTCCAACCAGGGATGGGGTTGTAGCCTCGGACCTTTGGGGTGTTAATAACAGGAGTGTCCGGTATCGGGTAGTGGAAGGTCCACAGCCCCTGAGCCCACACCCGTTGCAACTCATGGATCAGCTCCAGGCGTTTCTTCACATCAATAGTCCGCCGCTGCTCCTCCATCAGGGCAACTGCTTTCCTGTATTCGGGATCCGTTTCATACATCTTGCCGAACCTGGGTATGCCACTCTGAGGCTCGAAGGTAGACTGGTAGTGATACAGGCCATATACCCAGGTGCTAACGTTGGGACGCCAGAGTCCACCCTGCTTAGCGCCACCGACGGGATGGTCTACTCTCTGATAAGCGCCGTAGTCCATGACATCTATCTTCATCTTTATGCCCACGGCCTCCAGGTATGCCTGCGAAAGCTCTAGCATAGGATTAGCCACCACATGGGCTCCCGCATTGGATGTGAGCATAGTGAAGGAGAAGCCGTTGGGATACCCAGCCTCCTTCAGCAGCTTCTTGGCGGCCTCAGGGTCATAGGTGGTAAAGTACTTGCCGGCCTCGCCCATCTTCTCTGGGGGCAGGTTCCAAAATTCCAGACCGGCGACGTGCATCATGACCACGTTCTGGCCCCGGCCAAAGTAGAGGTCTTTGATCCAGCTCTTCCGGTCTAGGGCGAGGGCAATGGCACGCCTGACCCTAACATCGTTAAGGGGTGGATTTTTCAGGTCTAAGGTCCAGGGCCAAACCCAGGCGGGTTGTTCCCATTTCACCTGGACTCCCGGTGCCGTCTCCAGCTCTTTAGCCAGGGAAATAGGCAGGGATATGCCCTGGCCCCAGGAGTCTAGCTGCCCAGACCTGAGAGCTGCGGCGGCCACGCTAGTCTCGAAGATGAGTCGGTTCTCCACTGCGTCCAGATAGGGTAGCTCTTTGTTGTAGTAGTTAGGATTCCTGACAAAGGTGAAGCGGGAGCCAACGACATACTCCGACGCCATGAAAGGTCCACACCCTCTTATGTTCTCCGGCTTCTTAACGTCCCCCCAGCCGTCCGGCGTGGGCTCAAAATAATCTACGAAGTGAATTGTAAATCCTGAATGGCCCCCGGACTGGGAGAGAAAATCGGCGTCCACCTCGGTGAGGGTGAAGCGTATGGTGTACTTGTCCAGGATCTCCAGGTTGGGCTTCAGTTTGTCCAGTTTTCCTGTAGTGGGGTCGGTGAATAGCCAGGGCATGTCATTGGCCATGCCTCGCCCGGCTACCAGATTTTGCCTTCTGAGGATGCTCCTCTTTATGTCCTCAGCGGTAACCTCACGGCTAAGCGGCGGCGGCAGCATTACCCCCTTACGCAGATAGAAGGTCCAGACTTTGCCGTCGGCGGAGTTCTCCCACCGTTCCGCCAGATCCGGAATCACATTTTCGTGCAAGCCTGGGGTCCTATCCGGCCTCTCGTCCCACATGACCAGCTTGCAGCTTGAAACGTTCATAAGGATGGCCACCGTCGCTCCACCCCTTCTGTCGTTGTCAAGGGAAGGAGGCGCTGCAAATATCTCCGCACCAAGCCTCCAGGTGCCGCCCCTTCGGGGCTTTTCGGCCACCACCTTTGGCTCCGCGGGCTTAGCAGGAGCCGGGGCAGCCGCGGGAGCAGCGGGCGCTGCCGGTGCCGCAGGGGCTGGTGCAGCCGCCGGCTGCGCCGACGGGGCGCACGCCAAAATCACAAGCAACGTCCCTAGAAGCGTGCCTAGCAGAGTGTGAGAGTTCAGTGCCTTCATTGGTCCCCTCCTCTTTGCTGTGAGCCGTTGGTAGCTAGAGCTACCTCATCTGAAGTACGGGGCGGCTTCTAAGGTTGGAAGCTATCATAACGCCACAGGTTTGTCAATAGAGGTGGAAACCCCCATTTCACGATGCCAATATGCCAGCTATTATCGCTAGCCAGGTACATAGTGCAGGAAAATGGCAGCATGCGAAGACCGCATGCGAGGGACCGTTTAATAACATGGGGTTATCCCGACCAGTCGGGATCGGGGGTCTATATCGTGAGGGGGTTTTACCCCCTCACGGGCTCCCCCAAGGGGAAGCACTGAAGCCCCGACAGGTCGGGGCTTCAGATAACTTGGGGTGTCCCCCAGATTCAATCTTCGCCCCCTTCCAGGAAAGTCTGTCCTGAGCCCTTCGACTTCCCTCTCCGAATGGAAAATCGGAGTCCGATGGGTGAAACGCCATCGGACAGAACAAGCTCCGCCGAAGGAAAGGGGGCGCGGGGGATGGTTCAAAAGGATAGCAAACGGTCTCTTCTTTAGAAACCGGCGCTTTTGATAACCTCCTCTGTGTTAGCCCCAACTCTGGGCGGGCTTTTGGTGAATGCAGGCGTCTCGCTGAATTGCCAGGGTGGGGCAGCTACACGCAGCTCGCCCCACGGAGTGTCTATCCATCGCAGCATCTCAAGAGACTTCACCTGAGGGTGGATCCTCACCTGGTTGTGGATAAGGAATAGCCCCGAGGGCACCCGTTGCCCTTGCAAGGTGTCCACCCACTCCTGGGCCGGGCGTTGAGAGATGACCTGCTGGACCAGGTGGTCCAGGGCATCACGGTGTTGCACTCTGGCAGCGTTGTCGACGAATCGTGGGTCTTCCAGTAAGTGTTGCAAGCCAAGGACCTGGCAGAGGCGCTTCCAGGCCTCAGGGGTGGGAGCGCTCAAGTTGACGAACTTGCCGTCGCTGGCCCTGTATGCCCGACTGGGGGCGATGTTGTCTACGCCCGAACCCATAGGCCGAGGGTTCTGCCCTGAGACGAAGTACTCCTGTGCCCTGGGGCCAGATAAGGCCATAGCAGCTTGCATCTGAGAGGTCTGAACCCACTGCCCTTTGCCAGTGATCTCCCGCTTGTAGAGAGCCGCCAGTATTCCGCTGGCTATGTAAACGGAGGTGGTGAAGTCTATGTGGGCGCCTCCGCCCTTTAGCCCTTCCATGGGCCCTCCCACAGGCCCGCTAACAGAGGCGAAGCCAGAAATAGTGGACCCGTATCCATCGGTGCTGCCCTGCTCCTTTAAGGGGCCCCGGTAGCCGTAACCGCTGGAGGAGCAATAGACAATCCGTGGGTTTACCTTGGAAACGGCGTTGTAATCAATGCCCCTCCGTTCCATATAGCCTGGGCGGCGGTTCTCCACAATTACATCTGCCGTCTCTACCAGCTTGTATATAACCTGGCGGTCTCGCTCAGTCCGAGGGTCGAGGATGCAGATTCTCTTGTTAAGGTTGCAGGCGATATAAGTGGTCGTAATGCCGTTCTTGTAAGGAGGCGGCGAACGAGAGATATGGTCGCCCTCTGGGGGCTCTATCTTGAGGACATCCGCCCCCATCTGGGCGAGGAGAGAAGCCCCCCACGGTCCTACGCCATAGTGGGTGAAGTCAAGAACTTTTATTCCGTCTAATGCTCCCGTCATTTCATTCACCAATCTATGCCCTTTCGAAAACCGGCAGTTTGAATTGTCCCTGGCTATCCTCGCAGTCTATGAAGCTCACCTTCACCGACATCCCGATCTTAAGTTCGGACCAGTTGATACCCTTGGGATTGCCGACAAACCAGGGCCCCTCCTCAAGGTCTACTACGACCACTGGCCAGGGCGGAGGACACTCGGGGTAGTACTGTCGCTCAAAGGTGCAGTGGGTCTTGACCTTCCCCCGGCCGCTAAGGAGAGTCCAGGTAAGGTCTTCACTCAGGCACTCGCTGCACAGGGGCGCAGGAGGCCATGCATAATGCCCGCAGGCGTTGCATCTCTGGAGTCTAAACTCTCCTTTGGTGCAATATTCCCAGAATGTAGCGTCAAAGGGTCCCAGGACCCGATCCGGCCTTTTCTCTGCCATCTTCTTAGTTCCCCCTTCTGTATATGACGGTATCGGCGCCCGAGTGGCCGTGGTGACAGAACATAGAGGTCTCTGCACCCCTCACCTGACGTTGACCGGCCTCGCGGCGGAGCTGGCGAACCGCCTCTACCTGGTGATTGGAGCCGTGCATGTAGGACTCGGAGAGCATGCCTCCGCTAGTATTGCATGGCAACTCGCCGCCTATTTCGATGCGGCCGTCCTGAATAAAGTCTAAGCCCTCACCACGCTTGCAGAATCCGAAGCCCTCAAGGTTCATCGGCAGGTGGAAGGAGTAGCCATCGTAGGTCTGGAAATGGGTTATGTCCTTTGGGCCCAGGCCAGCCATGCCGAAGGCTTCGTCGGAGGCGTTTTTCAGGTTTTCCCAGCCTTCGTCCAGGAACCTGAAGGAGAACTGGGTGTGACGGATCCCCGCACCATAATTACCCAGCCCGGCCACCAGGACGGGGGTATGGGGCAGATCTTTCGCCCTGTCTGCTCGAGTAAGGATTAGGACGACGGCGCCATCGTTGATGATGCAGTAGTCGTAGATGTGGAAGGGCCTGCATATGTACCGGGAGCTCGTGTAGTCCTCGATTGTGAGGGGCGTGCGCATCACGGCGTTCTCGTTTAGCATTGCGTGTTTGCGGAAGGTCACTGCCACAGTTCCTAACTGCTCCTCCGTGGACCCAAACCTCTCCATGTGCTGCTGGAAGGCCATAGTGTACTGGGCACCTGGCGAGGTGAAGCCCCACGGCGGATAGTACCAGTTAGCCATGTAGCCGCTCCGGGTTTGGTTCGTCCCACCAAATGCCGCACCTACGGAGCGTTGGACAGTGGTTTTGATGATGGCTACCGTGTTGCACCTGCCGCTGTTTATGGCTTCCGTAGCCTTGGCCACGTCATGGTAACCAGCCCCTCCCTGGTCGGCACCCCAGTTAAACCTCAACCCCAGGATCTCGGCTATGCGCCAGTAAGGCGCTCCATTTACCAGTAGCCCGTCTATGTCCTCCTTTTTCAACCCGCTATCGGCCAGAGCACGCTTAAAGGCCTCGACGGCTAGAGCATAGGAGTCCCGCTCACTGGGCACACCCCTCTGCCTTGTCCCCAATGGGGTACGATAATCTTTCCCGTAGTCGGTATCCCCTACCCCAACTACCGCCACCCTCCCGCTCATCGCTCGAAGCCGTCTTAGGTCATAAGCCATATAACACCCCTTTCACTTTTAGTGTGGTGAATCGTTAGTTCCTCATAAAAGAGGATGCCCTTTTCGCGGGACAGCAGATGCTCTCTGGGACCAGATACCTCACCCCCTTGATCCCCCTCTCCTAGGCTTAGGAGAGGGGGAGAAAAATTCAGAGGGACACCCCCTGAAACCCCCGTATGAGGGGGGACATGTCCCCCTTCAAAGCTGGCCCCCCCGACAAGTCGGGGCCCCTTTGGGGTTTCGGGCCAGCTGCTACCCCGGTATTTTAGTCGGGGCACCCCGCATTGGCCCAGACTTATTCAACCTTCTAATAACTCAGGACGCTAGGTTGAGGTTACCAGCTACGCTGGTGAGTGTAAATATCTCGCCACTAGCTTGTTGGCGAGCCTGACTAGCAAACGGCCGTAAAAGGGCTTACTTGCTGCCGCGCAGCCTCGGGTCCAACACATCCCGCAGGGCATCTCCCAGCATATTAGCAGAGAACACAAAAAGGCTCAGGGCCACTCCGGGCCACACCGCTAGCCAGGGATTCTTCAGCATATAATTGGCTGCGGTACCAGTGAGCAGGCCCCCCCACGTAGGCTGAGGTGGTGGTACCCCGAATCCCAAGAAGCTCAGAGATGCCTCCGCCAGGACCACGCCCCCCAGGGTTCCCGTCCCAAGAATTATGAGAATCGGCACGATGTTGGGAAGAATGTGGACTCGGAATATTCGAGACTCGGTAGCACCTATGGCCCGGGCGGCTTCTACGTACTGGTTATCTTTGATGGCGATGACGGCAGAGCGAACAACCCGAGAAGAACCCATACCTGTAGATATAGAGAGGACGAGAACGATAATCCACATTCCCTGGCCAAAAACAGCGACCAGGGTTAAGGTAATGATGAGGCTCGGAAAGGATAGGAAGGCATCCACGAAACGCTGAAGGATCATATCATACCGTCCGCCCACGTAGCCCGCCACACCTCCAACAAGCACCGAGATCACTGTTTTCACGGCTATTACACTGAAAGCAACAACGACAGAGATCCTGGCCCCGTATACTATCCTGCTAAACATGTCCCGGCCCAGGTGGTCCGTCCCGAAGATATGTTTTAGACCGGGGCCCTCCAGCCTCTCGGCCAGGGCTTGCTGGTTGAACTTATAGGGCGCAATCTGGGCCGCAAAGATCGCACAGACAGTGAAGACTAATAGCACAACCGCTCCGAAGCCGCCCAGGGGTTTCCTGCGCCCTAAGTTCAGCAAAGCCCCTGGAAACCTTAGTATGCCAGCTCTCCTGCGAGCCAGCCCAGTAACCTCTGCCTGTTCTCTAGCCTCCATACACGAATCTCCCCTTAACGGTAACGGACCCTGGGATCCAGAAATCCATAGCTTAAATCCACTAGGAGGTTCACAATTACAACAATGAAAGCCACAAGGACGTTGATGGCCTGGATCATGGGGTAGTCCCGTTTTGCCAGGGCCTCGCTCACCAGCAGCCTGCCCATGCCTGGTATACCGAAGAGAGACTCCAGTATCACCGTACCGGATAGGCCGCTGATAATCTGGAGACCCATTACGGTAACTACAGGTATCAAGGCGTTACGTATGGCATGTCGGCCAATCACTACCCGCTCTACGAGGCCCTTGGCATATGCTGTGCGGATGTAGTCCTGGCGTAACACCTCCAGCAACGTAGTCCTGCTAAGACGCATGACCGGCGCCCCAAGGTTAATGGCCAGGATAAGCGCCGGAAGGATCATGATCTCAAGGTTTCTCACAGGGTCTTCCGTAAGGTAAACGAACTGTTGCAAGGGGGTCCAGCGAAACCACAATGCAGGCAGAACGATTATCAGGATGCCAACCCAGAAAGAAGGCACCGATAGTCCCGCTATAGCAAAGGAGCGTCCAAGGTAATCCAGACGCGTGTCCTGTTTTAACGCAGAGATTACTCCCACGCCTACACCCATTATCCACCCCATGACCACGGCCATCGAGATTAGCTGAACGGAAACGGGGAAGCGGTGGATCATCTCATTTACAACAGGTTGCTTTGTCCACAGAGAGGTCCCCAAATCCCCTTTGAACAAGCCCCCTATGAATTCCCCGTATTGAATATGTATGGGCTTATTCAATCCCAACTTTCCCCGCAGCTCGTTCAGTTCCTCTTCGCTATATTCGGCGCCGGCCTTTATCTGCGCGATGATGATTTGTGCCACGTCCCCGGGCAAATAGCGCATCAGGCCGAATATCATCGTGCTCGCAAGCAACATTGTCGGAATGATCAGGATCAATCTTCTTATAGCGTAGTCGCGCATAAATTGTCTACTTCAAGAATCGAATAGATATTGGCCCTTGAGCCCTTACTGTCCCCCCCTGTTCCTCAAGTTCACCTGTACTCCTACTCAGCGAGCCAAACGTACTTCCAGGTGCCTCCGCTCCAGCCGGCGGCGGGGTTATATCCCTGTACTCGCTTTCTGGTTATTATGGGAGAGTCAGGGACCGGGGGGTAGTAGGTCCAGATGTTCTGGGCCCAGATTCTCTGTATCTCATGAATCAGCTTCAGTCGCTTCGGGACATCCGTGGTGACCTTCTGTTCATCCATCAGCTTTACAACCCTGGCGAATTCGGCGTCTCCCTCCAGAACTTTCCCTTTGGATGGGATCTGCCGCCCAGCTACTGTCCTATCTGTAGAGAGCTTGGGATGGTGCATGGAATATACGAAGGACTCGATGTCAGGGCGGGCAATCCCCGACATTTTTATGCCACCTATCGGCTCAGGATAGCCACCCCAGGCACCATAGTCCAGAATCTTCATCTTGCCCTTTACACCCATCTCCAGGGCCTCCAGTTGGGAGAAGATCACCTCAAAGGTGGGATGGGCCACGGCGTGGGATGGCGAACTGCTGGTTATCAGCTCAAAGCTGAACCCGTTTCCATAGCCTGCCTCTCTCAGCAGCCGCTTGGCCTCCTCCGGATTATGCTTTGCGTAGTATCTGCCGTCCTCACCCATATCCTTGGGGTTCAAGACCCAGAAGCTAAGGAATGGCTCAATGAGAACGGTGGTACTCCCACGACCGGAGAAAAGGTTCTTGACGATGGCGTCGTGGTCCACCGCCAGGGCGAGAGCCCTTCGCACCCTCACGTCCCTCCAGGGCGAACCCTGTTCAAGATTCAGGAGCCATGGCCAGTACCAGGCCCCGGGTATCCAACGCACATTCAACGTCTTGTCGGTTTCCAGCTCCTGCGCAACCGTGGTGGGGATATTCTGCATGGGAGAGAGCGCATCTAGCTGCCCTGCTCTAAAGGCGGCAGCGATAATATTAGGCTCAAATAGGAATCGGTGATTGATCTTGTCAACAAAAGCCAGTTCAGAATTGTAGTAGTTGGGATTCCTCTCAAAACGCATGTGAGAGGCGGGCACATACTCAGTGGGGTAGTAGGGGCCGCAGCCTCGAATGTTGTTGACATTCTTAACCTCACCCCAGCCGTCCTCTGACTTCTCATAGAAGTCCTCAAAAGTTAAAGCCCACCAGTGGCTCCCCATCATAGACAGGAAGTCGGCATCGGGCTGGCTAAGTTTTATGACAACCGTATAATTGTCGGGAGCCTCGATGTTTGGCTTCCAGAGATTCTTCTTAGCATCTACCACCGTGTAAGCGTTACGGATCAGGTTCTTGAGACCTCCTGGGGCCAGAGTAACCTCTCGCTCCCAGGTCCTTACGAAATCGGCGGATGTGACCTCCTTACCATTGGGAAGCTTGACACCCTTTCGCAGGTGAAACACATATTTTAAGCCACCGTCTAACTCCTCCCACCGCTCCGCCAGGTCAGGCAGCACCTGTTCTATAGAGCCGGGCCGGTCAGGCCTATCATCCCACTGGACCAGCTTGCAACTGGCTATGGAATGTAATATGATCACGGTAGCTCCGCCCCTTCGGGCATAGTCCAGGGAGGGAGGCTCGCTGAAGATTTCACCTGTCACGGTAAAGGTGCCCCCTCTCTTGGGCTTCTCGGCCACTACCTTTGGCTCCGCAGGCTTGGCAGGGGCTGGAGCGGCTGCTGGGGCCCCTGGGGCGGCGGGTGCTGGCGCTGCTGCGGGCTGCGCTGACGGAGCGCATGCCAAAAGTACAAGCAACGTCCCTAGAAGCATGCCTAGCAGAGTGCGAGAGTTCAGTGCCTTCATTGGTCCCCTCCTCTTTGCTGTGAGCCG
>Ga0185320_11460548_pt1 | contig 11501 bp, 9 predicted proteins | sample OV2TP2_FD_128023 | JGI IMG/M metagenome (GOLD analysis project Ga0185320, IMG submission 128023) | Hot spring microbial communities from Beatty, Nevada to study Microbial Dark Matter (Phase II) - OV2 TP2 (SPADES assembly) (version 2) | ecosystem: Environmental > Aquatic > Thermal springs > Hot...
ATACACAATAACTCTGGCGGAATCCGCAGGACGGTGCCTCGACAAGTCGGGGCCTGGGGGAACGGGGGGTGTCCCCCCGAATTACATAACGAGGGTGGGCGGGTTGGAAAAGAGGGGTTGCTTTCTGAGGGAATCAACAAAGCTATACAGATTCTAAGCTGTGGGTGCAGCCGATGGCTTGGGCTGGCGCTGGGACCAGTTGCGCCAGTCCTTTTTCTCCCATATGACCAGGAGCTGGGCCGCTATGGCGATGGAGCTGTAGGTCCCTGCCGCGATCCCTGCGAAAAGGGCCAGCAGAAAAGCCCTGGTTGTTACTCCTCCCAAGAGAAGTGGGGCACCGATGGCGAACAGAGTGGTAAGGGAGGTGTTCATAGAGCGGGGCAGGGTCTCCAGAATGCTGATATTCACAATGGTCTCCAAGTCCACATTGGGGTCCCGCAGGATGTTCTCCCTCACGCGATCGAATACTACCACCGTGTCGTTGATGCTGTAACCCAAAATAGCAAGGAGGGCCGTGATGAACATGGCGTCGATCTCAATGTTGATGAACTTTGCGGCCAGCGAAAATATGGCCAGAGTGGCCAGGAGGTCGTGAATTAAGGCTACCAAGGCACAGACGCTCCATCGGAAGGGATTTGGTACCATCCTGAAGGCGTAAGCGACATACAGGGTTATGCCTACGGCAGCAGCTATGACGGCTATGACAGCGTTTCTTACTGTCTCCTGGCTCACTTGCGGTGATACGGAGGCAAACTCGGAGTGTTTGATGGCTCCGAAACGTTCTGTTAATGCCTTCTTGATGGTCTCCTTTTCGGAAGGCTTGAGCACTTTGCCGCTCTCGTCTTTGGTCTCCTCTTCCAGGGTCCTGGTCCTTATGAAATAGCCTTGCTCCCCCGTGGCCTGGATAATGGCTTCAGAAAAGCCCAACGTCGTCATCTGCTGCCGCAGGTCGGACTGGGAGACGTCGGACGAGAAAGCTATGTCCAGGGTCGAACCGCTGGTAAAATCTATCCCCAGCCTCAGACCAGGAGGAACGGGAATAGCCAGAAGCCCCGCTACGATGACTACGGCTGACACCAGAAGGAACCAGTACCGCTTCTCAACTAATTGGTACATGCTCTATCTTCCTCGCCCGGGTGCGCCCTCTCGGGCGGCTGGGCGGCGGCTCCCGAGGGGCAGATATTGCAATAGATTGGGGGTGGCGGAGAGCCCTGCCACCGATCGCAGAAGGGTCCTGGTGACTATCAGCGCCGTGAGCATGCTCGTGGACACACCGATAGCCAAGATAAGGGCAAACCCGGCGACCATAGTTGCTCCCAGCCTGTCGGCGAACCAGAAAAGGATTCCCGCGGCGATGATAGTAGTGAGGTTGCTGTCGCGAATGGCAGTCCAGGCCCGGTCAAACCCCGACTCTATGGATGCCCCCAGTGTGCGTCCTAGCCACAGCTCCTCCTTCATCCGTTCGAAAATCAGCACGTTGGCATCTACAGCCATGCCTACGGAGAGAATGAAGCCGGCTATTCCTGGAAGGGTCAAGGTTACAGGGATAAGCTTGAAGATGGCCAGGACCACGGCTACATAGTACAGCAATCCCAGGCCGGCCATTAGTCCCGGCAACTTGTAGTAGAGGGCAATGAACAGTAACACTATCCCGATCCCTACCATCCCCGCGAAGAGGCTCTTCCTGAGGGAGTCGGCGCCCAGGGTGGCGTCCACGTCCCTCTCCTGGACTACTGCTATGGGCACCGGCAGGGCGCCGGCATTTAGTTGAATCGCCAACACAGAGGCCTCGCGCTCGGTGAGGCCGGTGATGACGCCACTGGATGTTATGACCGCCTGTACGGTAGGCGCGGAGATAGGCTCACCATCAAGGAATATGCCCAGCGGCTTGCCCAGGAGGCGGGTTGTAATCTGCTCGAACAGTTGGGCGCCCTCATCGTTCAGGTGGAAGGACACCTCTGGCAGTCCGGTGTTGGGGTCAGCAACAACTGCCGAGGTAGCCCTCAGAAACTTTCCCGTCAGATGCTTTTCCACCCCGCCCCCGCCTTTGGCAGTAGAGGGCACCCACTCCACTTTACCCGGTTCGCCAGGTTTCTGCTCGCGGAAGTCCAGTTGGGCAGTTTTTCCAATGAGCCTTTTGGCCTCTTCGATATCTTTCACGCCGGGTAGTTGAACCAGGATGCGGTCATCTCCCAGCCGCTGGATGACAGGCTCTGCTACGCCGTAGGCGTTAACACGCCGTTGAATGATGTTGATGAGCCCGTCCATCTCCGATGAGGAGACGTTCGGCACCTGGGCCTTGTAGACCAGATGGGTCCCGCCCTGCAGGTCGAGACCCAACCGCATTCCTTTACGATCCAGATCAATACCCAGGGCATGAATACTGATGTCAGGGATCACCACCGAGCCGGCTGACAGAACAAATATCACTAGTACCACGGCCAGGACCTGTTTCTGGTATCTCCTCAGCATCAGGAGCTCCTCTTTGGAGTGGACTCGTTGCCTGCCGGAGAGGCCAATGGATTCGCATCCGTTCGTGGTGAGCTTGTCGAACCACCCTTTGACCCTTCGGCAGGCTCAAGATAAACTTGGCTCAGGGCGAACGGTTTTGTGTTGGTTAGTGGTTTTAAGTGGGCCAGCGGAGCGCCCAGCCTTCTGGCAACAAAAGCCAGGGCCTCTTCGCGATTATTGACCTCGCTGCATGCTTGAGCCTCTTTTATCTCCTCCAGAATCACCTTGAGCTGTGGGCCAGGCTTGAGGCCGAATACGGCCATGAGATCGTGGCCGTCTAACAGCTTGGGCAGACTGGCCGGCTTCTCTTGCGTGAGGAAGTTAATGGTTTGCACAATCCCAGAAGAATAAGGCTTCCAGTCCCTGCCGTCAACGGCTGGGCCTTTGGCCGCCAGATAATCGGCCAGGTTAAGAAAAAGAGTGTCCAGGGCCACTTCTCCTGCGTCTCGTTGGTATCGATACATGGCCCTGGCGGTAGGCGGCTGCCCCTCCTGGCTCAACTGTCCCGGCCGCAGGTGGAGGTCCACCATTACTTGAACCAGCTTTATCTCTTTATTGCTGAACCGCAGCCGCTCCAGGAGTCCGACAGCCATCTGCGCACCCACCTCGGAGTGGCCAAAGAACCTGACCCTGCCATCGGGCTGGATAGTCTTGGTCGATGGCTTGCCCAGGTCATGAAGAAGGCAGGCGAGCTTGAAAATAAGGCGGCGGGGGTGAACGTGGGACACTTCCTTTGAGAAGTGTTCGTCAAAGAGGGTACTCCAGGGGACCTCCCTTATGATGGGGTCATCGCCGTCCCCTCTGAGTCTCAGTAGTTTCTCGCCCGACCTAACGGTCTCAATGGAGTGGCCGAAGACGTCCCAGTAGTGCTCCTTGGGCTGAGCGACGCCCTTACACTGGGCCAGCTCAGGAAGGAGAGCTTCCAGAAGCCCCAAGTCATCCATGAGCCTGAGGGATTCATCCGCCCCAGGGCAGTCCATGATCCCGCAGAGCTCATCCCTCAATCGTTCTGCGGAGACTCGCTTGACATAACTAGCATGCCTCCTGATGAGTTCCTGGCTGTGAGAATCCAGTGTCAACTCCAGTTGCGCACCCAGCCGTACGCCGCGAAGCAGCCGAACCGGATCTCCTTTGAATGCACTATCGCTCACCACTCGGAGGATGCCATTTTGCAGGTCGTCCCTTCCACCAAGGGGGTCCAGGAGAGGGCCGCCAACATCGCCGGACGTGCCAGTCAGCTCTATGGCCATCGCGTTTACCGTGAAGTCGCGCCTGCTCAGGTCTAGCGCCAACTCACCCACCAGGGCTGATAGGTCGAGGTTCCATGGCTTGCCTTCGGCGGTAGGAGGGGGGATGACAATCCTGAGGATCCGATTCTCCATATCCAGAGGGACCAGGGTCCCGCTTAGCACTCCAGCAAGCTCCTGGCCGATATCGAAGGGGTCTCGGTTTATGGCCACATCGATATCGCGGGACGGGCGGTTCAAGATGCGATCTCGGATGAATCCACCGACCAGGAATGCACCAATAGAACGGGCAGCAAAAAAGGCCTTGAGCCTAGGCAGCAGGCTCAGAGGGTCGACTCCGGCAGGAAATGACAACGATGACATTTTGATTATGGCACGCTCCAATACCGGTGGTTGATAGGCGACACAGGACGACAGATAGGAGCCGCCGCTATGGATTCGCCAGACCCACCGGTTAAGAAACCACGCTCTTTCTTGGAGAGGCTTGCCCAGCACCGACCCCCGTACGCAGGAATATCTGGCACTAGGACCTGAACGCCTCTACCACCTCGTGGGTATGAGGAGCGCCTTCCTCTTCCTCTTCGTGGTTATGCGGCTCGATCTTCCATAGCTTGTCGGAGCTCTTGACGTGGTCTATGTAAAGGATGCCGTTGAGGTGGTCCGTCTCGTGCTCAAGGGCCTGGGCCAGAAGCCCCTCGGCCTTGAACCGCACCCCCTTCCCGTTGCGGTCCAACCCCTTGACCCTTACGGTAAGGGAGCGAGTCAGCTCTCCCCGCCAGCCGGGAATGCTAAGGCAGCCCTCTTCCACAGTCCTCTCGCCTAGCCTTCGGGTAACCTCTGGATTAATAAGGGCGATGACCGGCTCCTCGGGGATCTCTATGACCAGGATTCTCAGGGATATGCCCACTTGCGGTGCGGCCAGGCCAACTCCGTGGGCATCGCGCATGGTTTCCACCATGTTGTCGATGAGTCGGTCTATAGAAGTATCCATGATGCCAACACGCTTCGCCTTTCGCCGCAGTACGGGGTCCGGCACTAATCTAATAGGCAATATGGCCATGAGACCTCCTAGCAGGCCCTGCTACTGAATTAAGTAGATTCCATTATAAATGAGGGAGTTTTGGCCTGTAAAGACAGATGTATACGGCTTCTTCCCACACGCCCTGATGCATTCACCCATTCCCCCGCTCATGGTGAGTACATCCTGAGCCCCGTCGAAGGGCCTGTCGCACCATGAGCGGCGTTCATCAGGGCTTGTATCATCCTGAGTTTTGAAATGAGTTGCTTGAAATCCTCGCCAATAAACGCCCCTCGATCTCTATCTCTTCTGTCATTCTGAAGAGTCCGTCTGAACGCTCCAATGGAGGGGCAATGGTGCCGAGCTCTTAGGAAAAACTTACGGGGTCCACGTCTACGGCCCACCCCCTGGGCAACGAGAGGCCCTTGAGAAGCTCAGAGGGGTCACGCGTCCTGACAATGAGGTGCCACCGGTATCTGTCCCTTAGCCGGGGAGGGTATGCAGAGGATGGCCCTATGAAGCTGGTATCGGGCAGACCCTGGGCATCTCTCAGGTCTAAGAGAATACGGTAGACCCTGGCGACCTCCGCTTGGCCCTGGCGGTAATTAGTGTGCTGGTAAAGTAGCCTGGCGAGCCTCGCGAAGGGAGGATAGCCGTGCTCCCTCCGAAACGCCAGCTCCTCACGAAAGAATGAATTGTAGTCCTGGTATGCCGCCTGAGCGATAGCGTAGTGGGAGGGGTCATAGGTTTGAATAATGACCCTGCCAGGCCGTTCGCCTCGGCCTGCCCTCCCTGCAACCTGGCACATGAGCTGAAAGGTGTGCTCGCCTGCGCGAAAATCGGGAAGGTGGAGCCCCATGTCGGCGCTGATGACGCCCACGACTCCCACATCAGGGAAATCCAGTCCCTTGGCGATCATCTGGGTGCCAATAAGGATATCTGCCTCCCTATTCTGGAACTGGCGCAACAGCTTGGCATGGTCGGCGGGCTTGAACGCTACGTCGCGGTCCCAGCGCAGAAGTCGCGCACCAGGGAAGGCTTTAGCCGCTTCCTCCTGGACCTTTTGAGTTCCCACTCCGAAGAAGCGAATGCGGAGGCTGCCACATTTAGGGCATATAGAGGGGCTAGATAGTTGCTGGTTGCAGTGGTGGCATACCAGCCTCTCTGGGTGGCCATGATAGGTCATGGGGAGCTCGCACCGGCTGCATCGCACTACGAAGCCACAATCTCGACATGTCACAAAGGGCGCTGCGCCCCGCCGATTCAAGAACAGAATCGCCTGCTCCCCCCCATCCAGCGCCTCCTCCACCTCCCGCCTCAGCCTTCTGCTGAAGATGCTCCTGTTACCCGCCTTTAGCTCCTCCCTCAGGTCCACAATCTCCACCGATGGGAGGCCGGACGCAGGCGAACGCGATGCTCTCTCGCCTGGGACCCTCTCGGGCAAGGAGAGAAGCCTGTAGATTCCTCGGTCCGCCTGATAAAAGCTCTCCAGGGATGGCGTGGCACTTCCCAGCACTACTACCGCACCCGTAAGCTCGGCCAGCTTGAGGGCTGCGTCTCGGGCATGATACCGGGGTGCCAGGTCCTCCTGCTTGAAGCTGCCGTCATGCTCCTCGTCGACGATGATCAGGCCCAGTTCCCCTTGGGGGGCGAATATGGCGCTGCGAGGGCCAATTACCACAGGACAGGAACTCTCCTTAATGCGCCACCACTCGTCGAACTGCTGCCCTGGGCTAAGACGACTATGGAGAACGGCTATGTTTCCGGAGAATCGTGCCCCGAAACGATCTATGGCCTGGGGCGTAAGGGATATCTCGGGCACCAGCACAATTCCCCTTTTCCCAAGTCGAAGCGCCTCCTCCAAGGAGCGGAGATAGACCTCGGTCTTGCCACTGCCAGTTACTCCGTGCATCAGGAAGGTTCTTAGCCTCGCTCTTGAGTCGTTCAGGGTACCGCATATGGCTTCCGCTGCTGCCTCCTGGGCCTGGGTCAGAACAAAAGTCTCTTGTCTCGGGTATTGCCAACCCTTTAGGGGATCGCGCAGCTCTTGGCGCTCCTCGATGCCGATAAGACCTCGCTTGGCCAGGCCCCTCGCCGATACAGAGGAAGCCCCGGTCTTTGCCAGGGCTTGCCTCAACGGAACCTGGCCCTCCGTAGCGACGAGAGTAAGCAAGTCGGCTTGCTTTTCGGCTCTCTTCTTCCTTAGCAGCACCGCCTCATCCATAGCCTTCTGGGAAGGGATCGTAAGAGTCGCCCATGAGACCATCTTGGGGCTCACTCTGGGCCTGGCCCATTCCCAGGCGCGCGTGACAAGGCGTTTCTTGACTAATTGAGATAAAAGACGCCCCGCTTTAGGTCGCCCCAACCTCTGCTCCAGTTCCTCCTGCTCCCAGCGCTCCCTGCTCTTAATCAGCTCCCAGGTGTATCGGAGCTCTGCATTTAGGGAGGCTGGTCCCCCATTGCCACCAAGAGTCGAGGGTTCGTAGTATGTTAAAAGTTTCCGCCTGAACCCAGGGGGGAACATGAGGGATAGGCAATCGAACAATGGGGTTAGGTAGTTCTCACTGAGCCAACGGCCAAGGGAGAGTTGCCATGGAAATAGGAGAGGGCGCGGATCCATGGCAGCCGTAACAGGCCGGGTCTCCGGCACCGCAGGCTCCGCCACCAGCTCAAGCACGATCCCATGGATTGTGCGTGGGCCAAAAGGGACCCAGACGGCTTGTCCCGGCTCCAGGTGGAGGTTGGGTGGGACAGAGTAGCTGAAGGTGCGGTTGAAGCCAACTGGGGCATCTACCGCTACCTCGGCAAACCTCATGTCTTAGCTGGTTGGCGTTTGTTCCTTGGTTTCCGCGGGGGCCTCTCCCTCGGCCACTTCCTCTTCAGAGGATAGCTGTTGAAGGGGTTCTTCCCGGCCCGCAGTCACCGTCCTGGCTCGCTCCTTAATCCTCGCTCGTCGTCCGGAGAGGCCCCGGAGATGATACAGTTTTGCCCTGCGGACTTTCCCCGTACGTACTACCTCCAGGCCTTCGATGGAGGGAGAGTGGAGAAGGAATGTCCTCTCAACGCCAACGCCGTGAGCTATGCGCCGTACAGTGAAGGTTGAGGCAGCCCCTCCCATTCTTCTTCGGATCACTACTCCTTGGAAAGCCTGGGTCCTCTCGCGGTCGCCCTCTTTTACCTTAAAGCTCACGCGAACGGTATCGCCTGGCTGAAAGGCAGGCACTTTAACGTTGATTTTAAACGGAACAAACTCGTTAATGTTCATAGCAATATATTATTATATTTGGTGCGAAACGCTATTTTTCATTTTAAGCCCTAGCAGGCTGATGAATCCCGACTGGTCGGGACGACCATCCCCCTCTCCCCCTTCCTAGCCAGGAAGGGGGCGGAAATTAAATCTGGGGGACACCCCCAGCCCCCCGCCAATCCCGACTTGTCGGGACTGGATTCCCCTTTCTCAGCACCCTGCTAGTACTGAATAATCAATCGGGGATGTTCTAGACATACATTGTAAGGGCAGCGCTCTAAAGGGTCAAGCTTGGCTTGGCCCCCAAAATCGCGATTCCGCTATGGTCAGCTTCACCCGCTGGGTGCGCATGTCGGGTGCTGCGAGAGACAGATACCTCATCCCCCTAGCCCCCTTCTCCTGCAAGGAGAAGGGGGAAAAGAGAAGTTCTGGGGGACACCCCCAGACCCCCGGCTAGGGGGCGAAGCCCCCTTATAACCCCCCTCAAGATTGGCTTCCTGCATAGGCCCAGGTAAGTCTCACCAGAGCGGAGGGTGCCCCGACCAGTCGGGGCCAGGGGTTTCAGGGGCACACCCCCTGAACCGGTCTTTTTTCTTCTCCCCCTCTTAGGCATAAGAGGGGGAGCTAGAGGGGGTGTTCACCTGTCGCTGCCTTGGGTGCGCTGCGGCTCAATCGCTGTTTTTGGTGTTGGTGGGCCGTTAGGCTTTAAAACCACCGCCAGAGCCAGTGTTTCTCGGTGAGGAGCTTTTGCAGATGCGCCTCCTCAGTGGGCTCGACAAAGTCCACTCTTGGCTTAGGTTGCCGGAAGAAGCTAGCCTTGATCAGACCCGCCTTTCCTGCCCCCACCTCTATATAACATTGCCCCTTACCATCATAGACCTGAGGGGGCGGCCCACCCAGGATATCCCTGGCTATGCTGTGGGCAACAGTCTTCCCCTGGCCCAAAGCAAAGACTCCAGCCTTTGGCAGGAGGGGGCCCGAGGGTAATCTGACTGAGGCCACATCGCCTATGGCGTACACGTTCCCATAGCGTGTCATTAGGGTTGAGGGATCTACGGGGATCCATCCCGTTTCGCCCACGAGGCCCGCCTCCTGTACAACGTCGGGAGCCTTGTGAACAGGTACACCTATAAGAAGGTCGAAAGGCGCTTTGTGGGCGTTGGCAAACACGACCTCTCTTTTACCGGGTTCCACGATGGCGGCCTTGAAGCCGCCGTTGAATGTTATCTGCCTCTCTGACAGCAAGCTTCGGACCTCGTTCCCTACCTGCTCGCCGGCTACGGGCATGGGCATGAGATCGGGAGAATAGACCTGAATGTTGACATGCTGCCTGATTCCCCTGGTCCGAAAGAACTGCTCTAGCAGCATAGCTCCCTCATAAGGAGCGGGTGGGCACTTGTAGGGCGTTCCCAGAATGACCAGAGCCACCTCACCCCCTGGAAAGCCCTCTAGCTGTTTACGAAGCTTCGCCGCCCACTCTATATGGTAAAAGCTATTGCCGATGGCTGAGAAGCCAGGCACTGCATCCCATTGGTAGTCCGCTCCCAAAGCGATGACCAGGTAATCATAGCCTAGCTCAACGCTGCCGGCCTTTACCTTGCCCTGGGACACGTCTATGCTGGAGACTTCTGCTCGAATGAACAGGATGCCCTTGCGACTTATACCTGCCAGGGGCATCGATATGCCCTGCGCTTCTCTCTGGCCCAGCATCAACCAGGGATAGGTAAAGCAGAACGACTGGCTCTCCTTGCGATCTACCAGAACAACTTTATGCTCTTTAGGGAGCCTTCGTCTTAGCTGATGGGCCGTTTCCAGCCCGCCTACACCCGCTCCCAGGACAACGATGGTCTTAGGTGGCATTGTTATCTCCCGTCATCGGCGTCCAATTCCTTCGACATCAATCATCTCCTCCAGCCATTTTCGTTCTTCTGGCGTGATGGCAGCACTTCCCAGAAGGTCTGGGCGGCGTTGCATGGTGCGCAGGAGGGACTGCTGCCGGCGCCAGCGAGCCACCTCGGCATGATGGCCAGACATGAGCACCTCAGGCACCTGCCAGCCGCGAAACTCCTGAGGCCTGGTATATTGCGGAAACTGCAATAGGCCGTCGGCATAGGAGTCGTCCTGGGCAGAGGCCTGGTCGCCCAGGACGCCAGGGATGAGCCGTATCACTGCATCGGCCACTACCATAGAAGCCAGCTCTCCGCCGGAGAGGACATAGTCCCCAATGCTGATCTCCTCCTCCACGAGATGCTTTCGAACCCTTTCATCCACACCCTCATAGTGGCCGCATATCAGGAGCAGGTCTGTCAGAGAGGCCATGTCCTGAGCTACCTTCTGGTCCAAGCGCTTGCCCTGGGGAGTGAGCAGCACTGTCTTCTGGCGGAGATGCTTAGAATTTTCCCGAAGGCTCGCCAATGTCCTCTCCACAGCCGCAAAGATAGGCTCTGGCTTCATTACCATCCCGGGCCCGCCGCCAAAGGGATAGTCATCCACAGTCTTATGGCGGTCAGTGGCGAAATCCCTGATATTCACCAGATCGATAGACACCACGCCCTTCTCCTGCGCCCGCTTGATAATGCTGGCGCTGAAAGGTCCCTGAAACATCTCGGGAAAGAGGGTGAAAATGTGAAGGCGCATACCTTAGCTGGTCGGGGAATGCTCAGTAAATTCGCCCTTAAGAAGCTGAAGAGCGTGAGGCAACACCGGCATTATGGCCTCCAGGCACTCACGCACCCCCTTGGGGCTGCCCGGGAGATTAACTATCAGACACCTGCCTCTGACGGCTGCAACCTGGCGGCTTATCATTCCCATGGGTGTCTTTTTCATGCTCTCGGACCTCATCACCTCGGCCAGCCCAGGCACCAGGCGTTCTGCCACGGAAAGGGTGGCCTCAGGAGTTACATCACGGGGCCCCAGTCCGGTCCCGCCGGTAGTCAGCACCAGGTCTGCCGATCCCTCATCGGCCCACTGAGCCAGCACCTGGGCGATATCCTGTCGTTCATCGGGCACCACTGCCCGCACAGACTGCTGAAAGCCAGCGTGACTTATCATCTCATGAATGACCTCCCCGCTCAGGTCCTGCCTCGTCCCGCGGGAGACGCCGTCGCTTACTGTCAGGATGCCGACTCGGAACATGCTAGCCCGCAGACTCAAAGGAATGTAAACATGATGATAACATATCTTCCCCTTCGCCTTTCGGCGGAGCTTGTCCTGAGCTCCGCCGAAGGGCTCATGGCCGGCTCTTAATCCTCTCCCTCCATGCCCTAAAATTGCGATTGAGATGCAACGTGCCGAAGGCAGCGACAGGCGAACACCCCCTCCAGCTCCCCCTCTTAGGCCTAAGAGGGGGAGAATAAGAAAGACCGGTTCAGGGGGACACCCCCTGAAACCCCCGGCGAGCCGACCTGTCGGCTCTGCACACCCGACTCAGTTAGGAAGGTGCCCCGATGCATCGGGCTAGGGGAACGAGGGTGTCCCC
>Ga0185320_10392829_pt1 | contig 11420 bp, 14 predicted proteins | sample OV2TP2_FD_128023 | JGI IMG/M metagenome (GOLD analysis project Ga0185320, IMG submission 128023) | Hot spring microbial communities from Beatty, Nevada to study Microbial Dark Matter (Phase II) - OV2 TP2 (SPADES assembly) (version 2) | ecosystem: Environmental > Aquatic > Thermal springs > Hot...
GTTAGGGACAGCGGGATGCTACAGAAGAGCAGCAGTTTGATCGTAACACTGTTGCTTGTATCTCCCATTCTATACACGGTTGCAACAGCACCTGACACATTCAACATGAGCTGGAACGAGGGTCGAGGCGGTTTTCTTTTTGCACTTGCATTCATAGCTGCTGAACTTATTGGAACCAAGTTTGCAATAAGCAAAAAGCGGATCTACGGTGTATTGCCATTGACAGGAGCAACAATGGCATACTTTACGCTGCTGGGATTTGGTTTGCGTTCTAGCATACAAGGCGCTGCAGCTGCGTACAATGTTAGATTGATCGACAGCTGGATATGGATGTGGGACTTCATAATCATGGCATCCTACATAGCTGCTGCTTTAACAGTGCTGTATGGCACCAAGTGGTTAAGAATTGCTCCTGCAGGTCCGATCTACCTTGCTGGAAGTGCGATAATTCTTTCGCTGGACGCATTCTTTCCATACGATACATTGGGCCCATTGCAAGTCGTTGTTCCATACATGCTGCAGGTAAACGCATGGTTCATCAACACTTTTGGGTTCGGCGAAGCATTTGTCAGAGAAAATCTGATTCTTTTGAAAGGTCAGCATGGCTCTATGGCGCTGCAGGTGTTCTGGCCATCAGCAGGTGTACACAGCATGATCATCTACACACTTGTTATGATGGCATTCTTGCTCAAGATGAACATCGAGCCAAAAAGAAAACTGATGTACTTTGCAATTGGTGCAACTGGCACCGTTATAGTTAACATGATAAGGATATTCTCGCTATCATTGTTTGCATTGCTGATAAGCACCAATGCAGCAGAATTTGAAGAGTTTCATTCCATTGCTGGTGAAATAATGTTCCTTCCATGGCTCGCAGCTTATCTATTCATGGTTATGCACCTAGAGGGTAAAAGGGCAAAGTTAAAGTTATCAGCAGGCAAGTAAGGTAGTTGACGTGGACTTTGCGATAAACCGCAACTTGGGCGAAGGACTTTACAATATTGCCAAGGTGTTCAGCGGGCTCAGCGATTTAGAAATTTTGCAGAAGATCTACGGTGATAAAAAATCACTTGCATCTGTTCTTGACAAGGTCAAGGTTAAGATCGTCAATAGCGAATACTACATGTATGTTGATGACACAGATTGTAGCATAGTTGTTGGTCTGAACCATATTACCAAGGCAGATGAAAGAACGCTGTATCTTGACATAATACATGAATTGGTTCATGTCAAGCAGTTCATGGATGGCAGAGATATCTACGATGAACGTTACAGCTATGTTGATAGACAAACTGAGATAGAAGCATATCAAATTGTGGTTGATGAAGCAAGAAAATTAGGAATGAACGATGATGAAATAATGGAGTATCTTACTGTTGAATGGGTCAGCGAAGATGGGTTGAAGCGTTTAGCAAATCGATTAGGTGTTTCAGTTAGCTAAACGCTCTGACTATAATAATCCATAGAACTCATTATTTTGTTTATTCGATGTACTTGAACAATGTATCCTGTCCCTTGCTACTTACAAGCTCTGAAACCTTGACCCCCAGTCTTCTTACTAGCAACTGACTTTCAGCAACAGCTTCTTCAAGCAACACTTTTGCAACTTTAAACAATTCCTCACTGCTTGTGGAAGGAGACTTTAGACTTCTGGACTTTGTCTTGATGCTAAGATCATCTAGTATTAGCATTATGCTTACAGATTTGAACGAAAAACCTCGCTCGATTACAGACTTGTGCACATCTTTGCAAAGAGATTCTAGGTCACCAAGCATCTCCTCAACGGCATTTGTGCTCTTCTTCAACGTAGTTATTCTGCTTATTTGAGTTACGGATTCGCTTTCAACTACAGGTTCATCATCAATGCCTCTTGCAGCATTGTAGAGATACGTCCCGATCTTCTTGCCAAAATTTTTTGTTAGTTGGTAAATATCAATGTTGGAAAGTTCACCTATAGTTCTAGCTCCCATCTCGTTCAATATTTCCTCAGTCTTTTTGCCTACACCTACAATCTTGCCGACATTCAAATTCGTCAAGAAAGTTTTTATCTCTTCTGGCTTGACTAGTGTCAGCCCATCAGGTTTCTGGAAATCAGATGCTATCTTTGCGACTAGTTTGTTTGGTGCTATACCAATCGAGCATGTAAGCCCTAATTCATTTTTCAGTTCTTGTTTTACTGCCATTGCAAGCTCTTTCGCTCTACCGAAATCATTTTCAAGTCTTTCAGTTACTTCAATGAATGCCTCATCGACCCCAACAAGTTCGAACTTATCAGCATACTTTCTTGCTATCTTCATCGCCTTGTCAGACATCTCTGAATAATAATTATGATCTACTGGCAGAAATTTTGCGTCAGGAACATCTTTTAGTTTATTCTTTGCTAATTTTATTGGTATACCTGATTTGACTCCATATTCTCTTGCTTTGTAGTTCGATGTGCTTACCGCACCGCTGTCACCACCCCTTGCGGAGTATACACATACAACCACTGGTTTACCTTTCAATGATGGATCTCTTAGTTCTTCGCATTGAGCGTAAAAGTAATCGAAATCAATATGGAAAATTATTCTTCCTTTGCTTCCATCTTTTACATTTGTCAGCGACATGGTTCATGTTAAGATATACAATCCTTATTATTTTAGCTCATGTAAACAGTCTAAATACAAGCATTATGTGTATGATAACAATGGGCGAAGATCCCATCGTTGCAAAGAAGGACGGCATTGTTATAAAGACCGAAAAGATGGAGGTCGATAAAATTTATCCATGCATTTATCAGGACAGGATTTATCTTTTTTTCAAAGATGAGCACGAATTGTTAAATTGTTATGAAGTTGAGGACAAGGAAACTGCAGAAGCTATCAAAGCTAATCCAGATTCCGATTCAATAAAGACAATTCTTGAGAAAGCAGCAAAAAAGCAGCAACAGAAACTATAGACAATTCGTTCAGCAAACTATTATATAATACCTGTTCGAATAAAGTGGGCATGGAAGAAGCGCAACAGACTACACGAAGCAAAGCCTCAAACGAGATCTTCATAGGAAAGAAACCTCTTATGACATATGTCACAGCCACATTGGTTCAATTGGCAAATGAGCCAATTGTAATCATAAAGGCAAGAGGGCTAAGCATAACGAGGGCAGTAGACGTAGCACAGATAATCGTCAAGAGAATGGACACACTTGGCTACAAGATCGGAGATGTGAAGTTAGGTTCTGAGCAAATGCAGTCGCAAGACGGAAGGATGAGAAACGTATCCACAATCGAAATCGAAGTATCAAGAGCAAAGTAACCAACACATCTCTTTACTTTTTCATTTTTCTGTTTTCATATTTTCAACATATTTATTACTTGTTCTTATCTTCAAGACGTAGATGAATCTTCATTTTGTCTATGTCGCAAAGAGTGACGAATGGAAGGACAAGCTCAAGGACGACTGGCTGTATGTGTATAGCATGGCAAAGTTCTACCAGTGGTGGCTTAGAAAGAACTTTGGATTGTACTATAAGGTCAATACTGACGTTCTTGTTGTGGTAAAGACTGCGCTCATGGGATTGCGGTTTGGTATGCGCGATCTGATGAAGCATCATAAAGAAAAGGGAGAAGAAGATTACCACTTCTATCTTTCGTACTTTAAGCCCAGATGGTCTGACTGCGGTTCTGGATTCTTTACAGACAACGTTGGTCTGATACAGTGGAAAAACTATGAAGGGAAGGGAGAAAAGAGCAGGTTCTTTGCACTGGAAAACTGCGCAAGGGTATCACACGTGCTGTTGCATGAAGTTGGGAGGAAGAAGGACTATGGGAAGAATTACAAAGATATACTTCATGAACAGTGGGACAAGCACTTTTACGGTGCTGAAGAATTCGATTTTTACGATAAAAAGTTCAGGAAAGTGTCCAGCAAGGACGATTTTGTGTTTGCCACAATGAAGATTCCAGAGCGTGAAAAGGCCTAATCATACTCGACTATGATCATCGCGCAAAGATGCAACAGAACCGAAATCTTAAACATATGTTACACAATACCCAGTGCATGGGTTACATTACCAACGAGCAAATAGAGCAGTACATTTACAATCTTCTGCCCGAAAGTCCAGATGTGTTGCTGGAACTTGAACGGGCGGCAAAGGAAAGGCATGTGCCAATAGTCGGTCCGTTGGTAGGCAGGTTTCTGCACATACTTGCAAGAGCATCAAGAGCAAAGCGTGTTCTGGAAATAGGAACGGCGATAGGGTACTCTGCGATCTGGTTTGGACTTGCTGTAAAGCAGCATAAGGGCACTGTCATTACTATAGAGATTGATGAAGATACGGCAAGAGAAGCCAGAAGGAACATCGCAAAAGCAGGGCTTCAAAGAACGATAGAAGTCATTAAAGGCAATGGTATACAAGTTATACCTAAACTGAAAGGAATGTTCGATATCATTTTCATAGATGACAGCAAGGAAAACTATCCCAAGTATCTTGAAATGTGTATTGATAGACTGAACAAAAATGGTCTTTTGATCGCAGACAATGCATTATGGGGTGGTGAGGTAACACTTGCAAGCAAGTCAGGTGATGCTCTTGCCATAGCAAGATTCAATGAATTATTGATGAAGAAGATGCCATCGGTAATAATTCCTGCCAGAGACGGTGTAGCTATTGGCATCAAGTAGAACTACACACATGATCGTAGTTGCGTCAGGTCGTTATGAGTTATATTTTTACAATGGAAGCGTATTAGAGACAGGTATCAAGGTGGTATGTCTGTGGGCGAAAACAGATCAGTACAATTTATTCTATCATTTGCTGGCGGCATAATAATCCTGATAGGAGGCATTGTATCGCTCCTATGGTTGGTTGTGGATTTTCCGCCATCGTTCGATCCACTTGCTGATTTAAGAAATATTGTGGGCGAGCAAGAGTTTCGTTCGTTTCAAATACGGTACACTGCTGCTGGCTTATCAAGCGGAGTTGCTGTTATACTAATATCATTCATGCTAAAGATGAGACCTCAGGAGTCAAAGAGATGGGGTATAATGATCATAGTGCTCTCCGCCACGAGCGTTCTTGGCATGGGCGGTTTCATCTTTGGGATGGTACTTGGAATAATCGGAGGTGCAATTGCTATCATAAGGAGTAAATCTTTGGAAATCGAAGAGAAGCCTAAAAAGCTTGAAGTTACGAAGGTTGAAGCAGAAGCAAAAGCACCTGAAAAATTGAATATAATTTACAGGTGCTCATCATGCGACATTGAGTTCAATAGTGATGAAGAATTGAAGAGACATGTAATAAGAATGCATATGGAGCGTTAATGTTAGTTAGATGGTTCCATCGAGTAAGCCACGTACAACGTCCTTCCTGATCAGTTCAAACTTTGCAGAGGTTTCGATCATTTCGAGTGCCTTTTCCAGCGCTTCTTCAGTGGGCAGCTCAAGAACCTGCACCGCTATATTCCCCACCTCCTTCTTGTAGTAGTCATCAAAGTCTTTAGGGTTCTTGTTTGTGTTCTTGATGACAGAGTCAAAGCGCTCTCTGAGTTTGTGTAAATCTTCTTGCCTTAAACCATTCTTGCCAAAAAATGACATGTAATTATTGTTAGGTATGGATTTGTTATAAAACTGTTCTTGATTTACCAGTTAATCCATAACGGCAGCATCATGTGCTGCTTTATATACGCCCCCCCTCCCTCTAACCATTTCATCCGTGTGTGTAACATAAAGTTCCAAAAGATTGCAGAACAACATTGAAAGTGTTTGTTAAATCATTACAATTCCTGTAAAAGCAGATACATAAACATTTGAGTAATTCAGATGAATCATAGCTTTTTCTACATACAATTGAACGTATAAAAAGCATTCCCCTCTTTTGCTGCAATGGAGTGCGTGCACTGCCATTTGATTTTTGATTGAACTCTAATACAGGACAATTTAGAAGCACTCGGATTAACTGTTCTAATTTGTAGAACAGCATACTTCATCTATAATGCATAATCGCATTTGCCGTTCTAATGCCTAGGACTAAGTAGCATGGCTTCCAATATATTGGCATGCAGAAAGCGATAGCAGTTCTGAAGAACAGGAAGATAGTCATCATAGCCGCATTTATGGTCGTAGCATTGGGTGTAGGATACTTCTCGCAATACGCAACAGATATTACACAATATTCAGTGCTGGAACCATCTCCATATGCAAGTACAGCTCCAGAAACGTTTTTAGCGAAAAGCAGAACCGCAGAGCAGGGCGCCTATAGCGCGGGTTCGGCTTACTATGGTATGAGAGAAACGTCAGGAGATGTGCTATTGGAAAAAGCTCCGTTGGCAGAACAATACGCCTCAAGTCCAACAGATGTACCTGCAATTCCTGACACAGCATTAACCTTCGACAGACTTGTCATATTCACTGCAAGCATGGATGTGAATGTTACAAGTGTGCGTGGAGCAATTCAAGACCTGCAGAGCATAGCATACGCATTGGGAGGTTATGTAAGCGATTCCTATGTAAATCCAATACCAGCTGGTTCCATGACAGACAAAGGTATACTGGCAAGACAAGCATTCGATGCAAGTGTAACACTCAGAATTCCATCTGCAAGCTTCAACGATGCTCTAAACAGGATAGCAACACTAGGCGATGTAATTTCAATGACCACGTCGAGCAGGGATGTCACGGATCAGTACGTCGATCTTCAGGCAAGAATAAAGAACCTCGAAAATGTGCTTGAACAGTACAAGAATATACTCAAGAATGCTAGCAAGACAAGCGACATACTTGACATACAGTTCAGGATTGACAACATACAGGAACAGATAGAAAGGCTGAAGGCGCAGGTAGCACAGACGGAAAAGCAGGCATCATTTGCCCTCATAACTGTGCACTTGACAGAACCTTTTGTAATCAAGACAGACGAAAAACCAATAGATAAGCCAGAGAGGGATACTCTGGAAAAGGCTGTTACAGATGTCGTCAACATGGCAACCAGCATAGCACAGGCGGAGGCAAGAGGATTGTTGGTGTTAACTGTTGGTCTGCTGCCAATATACCCAATATTCGCAGTCGGTTACTTCATGTACAGAAAGTTCGTAAAAAAGGCGCATAGAGAGGAACAGGTTCAATAACCTCCTCTTTTTTTTAAATCAGCAACTAGATACACAAGAGCTATGTTTGGCTATGTTATGGTTCACTGCTGGAGGAAATATCAAATATATCGGGCACAATGATATCATATGGTTAAAAAATCTAAATCTAAAGAACCATTTATAATTGTCACAGGAAGAGTCTAGTGCATTGACGGAGCAACATATGAAGTTAAATGGTAAACTGTTAAGAGACGCAAAGAGGCTACTTAACGAGAAGGATTATGTGCAAGCGTCCGAAAAGTATTGGGGAGCAGCAGCCCAAGCTATCAAGGCAGTTGCTGCGAAGAGAAGGCTTAAGATAATGCGCCATAGGAGCATAAGCGAATTTGTTTATAAGTTGCATGAAGAGTTTCCAGAAAAAAAGTTTTGGGAACTTTATAGAGCTGCAAGTGAATTGCATACAAACTTCTATGAAGAACATTTACCTCCGAATGGAGTAGTTGAAAATGCAAAAGCGGTGGAAGAGCTTATCGATAAGCTGAGAGTCTTGACTTGATATTTATGTTATTGCCATACCTTCCACAATAAAATTCGCACCTAAATAGATCAATACGACACTTAATCCTACCAACAAAAATGAATAGTATTTGTTTCCAATTATACTTACCCCTTTTCGTGCCAAGTGTGCAATTGATGTTAACCAAGCATAGTCCATCCATATGTGTGTTAGAAACATGAATGCCAGACCAAACATTGATGCTAGTAGCAACGCATCTGTTATCATCTTCATCCCTATTGTGAGCCACCAAATAATGAAGAACGGATTTAATGCAGAAAATATTATTCCCATCAACAATGGACTATGACGAGTTTGCATTACATCTTGATTCTTTTTTCTGATTGCAGATAGCACCTGCATAATTGCAAATGCTACCAAAGTTATGCCTCCAATTATGCTTATAGCTGGTTTAAACGATGGAAACACTTCCAAACTTAATACTCCAAATGCTAGCAGCAAGATCAATGGAAGCTCTACTATTGTATGACCGTATGAACACATTAAGCCAGCTTTGTATCCATACCTGCTCCCATATAGCAAATTTGCAAAGAATAACGGTCCTGGAGATAAAACACCAGAGGTTGAAACAAGTACAACTGTCAGCCCGAACTCAAGGAAACTCATTATGTTAGTTTTGTATCGAATTAACACTTATTATATTTGCTGAGTTAGTACTTGCGTGAAGATCATTCTTGACATGGATCCTGGAATAGATGATGCAGTAGCACTGCTGATCGCACTTAACAATCCGAAGTTAGACGTTTTAGCTGTAACTGCTGCAAATGGCAATGTTGATGTTGACAGATCAACTTACAATGCATTGCGTATAATGGAAGCTGCTGGCAAGAAGGTGATTGTGGCAAGAGGAGCTAGCAAGCCGTTATTCAAGCGACCTATTCATGCAGCGCATGTGCATGGAAGAGATGGTTTGGGCAATTCAAATCTACCAAGACCGAAGATCAAACCAAACACGCTACATGCTGTTAAGCTGATTGAGAGTTTGGTGAAGACCCATAAGAAAAAAGAGATCACAGTAATTGCCACGGCACCGTTGACAAACATTGCTATGCTACTCGAGAAAGAGTCATCTATTGCGAACAGGTTGGATAATATTGTAGTGATGGGTGGTGTATACGGTGTAGCAAGAGGTGCTAGAGGCAACGTTACGCCTCATGCTGAATTTAATTTTTATTGTGATCCCGAAGCAGCCGCTATAGTGCTTAATTCTGGTGCAAGTGTCATAGCTGCAGGTCTCGATGTAACTATGAATCCCAAATGTGCTGTGGGTAAAGGTATGTTGAAGAAGATAAGCATGTTAGGAGGAAGAACAGCTGAAGTAGCAAGTAAGATCTTAGCATACCCGCTCTTTAGGTACGATGTATTCCATCTTCACGATGTCTTCGCGGTAGCATCATTGCTCAAACCCAGCATGTTCAGGATGGTTGATTGCATGGTTAGTGTTGACAAGTTTGGAAAGTTCAGGGGAAGATGCGTTACTACACTGAAGAAGGATCATGTCAAGGTGTGTTCATCTGTTGATAACAAAAAGTTCGTGAAATTTGTTTTACATGGCCTCAAACAACATGGATCTTAGTAAAGAGTGATTGAACACGTTGATCATCAAAGTAACGTCTTAATTCAGCATAATTGGGGCTACCCCTTGTTTCCTCCTTCGTTGTCTTTAGCGATCCAGCGATATTGGCCATGAACAATGCTTCCACATCGCCAAAACCTTTTGCCTTCAGCGCAGCAAATGTGCCTACAAATGCATCGCCTGCTCCAACTGTATTTATTGCCCGCAAACCAAGAGCAGTAAGGTCTAACGCAGGTATACTCGCGGTCTTTGTCTGCCAGCAAAATACACAGCCCTCCTTGCCAAGTGTTGCTATCACCCTCTTACCCCCTATCTTGTCAGATAGCGTTAGACAGGCCTTCACTGCATCGTTTATGCCAGCAAGCATTGATGATTCCGATTCATTTACAATAACATAATCAGTTTTTAGGAGCAACCCTTTCAATAAATCGAAGCCATGTCTTACAAGCAATCCAGGAGACCAGATAACTATCTTGCCAAAGCTCTTCGCATTCGATATCAACGCATCAGCAACCTCCAACGGCGGATCTATAACTGTCATGAGTTTGGAATTTTTTATAGCATTCATCGTAGTATCATCATTGACCATATCAGCAGTTATCATATGGTTTGCCGCCTTGTACGTTAAAATGAAATTCTCCCCTTTCTGATCAACAATGATGTATGCCTGACCAGAACTTGTGCCTTCTATGCACTTGACGCATGATGTGTCTACACCTTCTTCATGCAGTATCCTGATCTGTTTATCAGCAATGTCATCACTGCCCAAGGCACCTATTATGCCTACTTCATTTGCGCCCAGTATACGCGCAGATGCAACGGCTACATTTGCACCCTTTCCGCCTGGTACGCTGATGACCTTCTTTGCCTTTACCTCTTCACTTGGATTTGGAAAGTTGTCAACGAATATGCTTGTATCCCAGTTTATTGCACCGCTTACCAGTTCAATGGTCATATGCAAGTCTCTCCACAAGTCATATAAGAGTAATTGCGAGTTAGTAAAGCCATGCCTTGAAAGGTTCCCTCAGATGCTTCTTCAACATACCGTATACTTCTTCAGGTGTATTTGCATAGAACCACTTTTCATCAGAATTCTTGCAGATGTTTAGGCAGAACTCGCTTGCACTTCGCGTGACAAATGTTATGCAACCAGAACTGTCACGAATCCTCATACCTTCATCAAAATCAAGATTTGCAAGTGCGTCGAGAAGGTTTGATGGTAATATTTCCTTCTCTTCAAACATCAAAGATATTTGTGCATGGTATTATATCAATCATTATGAGCAGAGATTTATAGAGCGTCGCTGCATATAGTCACGTTTTGATCTCTATATTCAATACAATGAGCATGCAGAAAGAAATTCTTGAACCGTTTGACCGTCCTAGGGTAAGCATGTTCATCTGCGGTCCTACAGTTTATGATTATTCACATGTTGGTCATGCAAGGGTATTCATTGTTTACGATGTTATCGCAAGATATCTTAAAGCAAATGGGTATGCACCATTCATACTCCTTAACTTGACTGATATAAATGCCAAGATCTTTGAAAGGGCGAAAAGAGAACAGAGTGATTACAAAAATATAGTTCTTAAATATACAAACGAACTACAAAAAGATCTGAGCCTGCTAAATGTGCAGAGCATAAGCTCGTTTGCTATAGTGTCTGATTATGTTAAGCAGGCGAAGGAGAACATAAACGCGATGTTAAGGGAAGGTTACGCGTATACAGTAAACGGTAATGTTTACTTTGACACGTTAAAGACGAAAGGCTACGGTGCACTTTCACATCAAACAGTTGATGATATGCGGATGCGGAGGATCGACCTTGCACCCAACAAGAGAAACCCGTTCGATTTTCTAGTGTGGAACAGCAGGGACAAGTTCGAAGTGCAATGGGAGAGTGATTTCGGTTCAGGTATACCTTGGTGGCACATACAGGACAGTTCGGTTGCAATAGCCAACTTTCACTCTAGATACGACATTCATGGTGGGGCAAGAGAGTTGTTGTACCCGCACCATGAGGCACATCTGGCGCAGATGAAGGCGCTAACGAAACATGATAAACCTGTGAAGTACTGGGTGCATACTGGCATGATCAAGGTCGATGATCAGAAGATGAGCAAGTCTCTTGGCAATGTTGTAAGGATCAGGGATGCAGTGTTAAAGTACGGAAGCGATGCCTTGCGATTGTACATACTGTCA
>Ga0185320_11044327_pt1 | contig 11382 bp, 9 predicted proteins | sample OV2TP2_FD_128023 | JGI IMG/M metagenome (GOLD analysis project Ga0185320, IMG submission 128023) | Hot spring microbial communities from Beatty, Nevada to study Microbial Dark Matter (Phase II) - OV2 TP2 (SPADES assembly) (version 2) | ecosystem: Environmental > Aquatic > Thermal springs > Hot...
CAATGCCACCATTGCTATTGTGGGTGAGCAACCAGGCCGTAATGAAGTGCGTCATCGGCATCTTGGGCCATTTAGTGGCCCAGCTGGTCGTAATCTTCAGGAGTGTCTTCAAGTAGCTGGCATCACCTGGAACTCCGTGTATCGCACGAATGTAATCAAAGACCTTGATGCCCCCCTGAGTTCATATGTTGAAATAAGGAGCGGGAAATATGCTAAAGCAGTTGCTACTGCTAGAGGTGAGCATTACATTAAAGAGCTTGCGAGCGAAATGGTAGGAGTTACTGCTAACGTTATTGTTGCATGCGGAAATGTTGCTTTGTGGGCTCTATGTTCTCGTATTGGCATTACTTCTTGGCGAGGTAGTGTGCTCAATAGCACACTACTTCCTGGCCGCAAAGTAGTGCCAACATTCCATCCAGCTACTTGGACACAGGAGAAATTATACGAGAATCCTGCAGCATACCTAAACAAGTACCTTGTAGTAATAGACTTAAAACGAGCGCATGACGAAGCAAAATTCCCCGAAGTCCGTAATACGTCACGGCAACTAAGCATCGCGCCTACATTCTATGAAGCTTGTGCATTCATTGACAATTGCATGCAGCATGCCACTAGCGGCGGCATTATTGACTATGACATTGAAACTACCAAAACACAAGAGCTATCATGTATAGGTCTAGCGTGGTCTCCTAACCATGCCATGTGCATACCGTTCGTTGGACCTAGTGGAGATTATTTTTCGCCCGATCAAGAGTTGCAACTTATGCTCATGCTCGAACACCTATTTAATAATGCTGATTGGCGTAAGCGTGGCCAAAACGTGATCTTTGATTCGCACTTCTTGCTCAAAAAGTACGGAATTCGCACGCACAATCTAGAAGACACAATGATTGCTCAAGGAATTTTGTGGCCAGAAATGCCTAAAGCACTCGAATTTATTACTAGTGTATGGACAGACATCCCATACTACAAGGCCGATGGCAAAGTTTTTCTTAGCGGTCAGGGTAACTGGCAACGAGGTTGGCAGTACAACTGTCTCGACGTGCTCAGCACTGCTACGGCATATCCCAAGCAAATGGCTGAACTAATTAAGCAAGGCAACTTAGCCACATATGAACGTCAACGCAGGCTAATTCCACCGCTAACTTACATGATGGAGCATGGAATACGTGTTGACAAAAGTGGTATGGCAACTGCTGCCAAAGCAGCAGAAGAAGAAGCACTAAAACTGTGTGAGTCTATTAGCGATATTATTGGCCGCCCTTGTGTAGCCAATGCAAATTACGCTCGCACAAACAACGAACTCAATCTTAGCTCTCCACAACAACTGCAGGAGTATTTCTACAATCAACTGAACATAAAATCATATAGGAACAAGGATAGTAACAAGCCAACTATTAACGAAACTGCGCTAATCCGCATTGCAAATAAGGGTTATCAAGAAGCAAAGCTAATTCTGCGTGTACGCAAACTACTAAAGCAGAGTTCAACATTCCTTGATATTAGTCAACTTGACAGTGACAATCGAATCCGATGTCAGTACAATCCAGTGGGCACTAAGTTTGGTCGCATTTCATCTAGTGCTAACATCTTTGGCACTGGCACGAACCTACAAAACGTGCCTCATAATGTACTCACGTACTTCCTCGCGGATCCAAACTACTTACTCTACTCCCTCGATATGAGTCAAATAGAGAATCGCATAGTAGCATATGTGGGTAATATTGGCCCAATGATCGAAGCATTTGAAAGCAATATTGACGTACACCGGCTCACTGCCGCTATGACTCTGAATTTGTTAGGGCATACTCGTAGTATTGAAACTGTTACTAGTGACGAACGCCAAGAATATGGCAAACGACCAAACCACGCATTTAACTATGGCTACGGTTATCGTGCTTACTCACTCAAGCATGAAATACCAGAGCGTGATGCAAAGCGCATTCACCAAGCTTACCACGCAATTTATCCGCAGTTGCATAGCAATTACTGGAATTATGTACAACAAGAGCTAAAAGTAAATCGCTCACTCACCACTATCATGAATCGTGTAATTCCATTCTTTGGCTTGTGGTCAGACAGCTTATTACGTGAGGCCTACTCAGCCATCCCACAAAGCACTTGTGGTGATCATGTCAATGAGCGTGGCATAGAATTCGTGTACTACAATACTGATCCGTTGTTCAAGCCCGTCGAGCTTTTAACGCAAATTCACGACAGTATCGAAATACAAATGCCACTTAGTGTGCCATTGACACAACATGCACATGTACTGATTGCAATAAAGCGTTCGCTAGAAACGCCACTATCGTGGCATGGACGTGATTTTGTTGTCCCAATCGATCTTACAATTGGTAAGTGTATGAACAAAGCATTAGGAGTGGAGGTGAAAAATAAGGACTTTACCGAGGATATTACGAAGTTGGTCGGCATATTGGAAGATGCTAAAACTAAATTGGAGTTATCATGCAAGAGCTAAATGAAACCATATTGGGCAATCTACTACTTGTCCATTGGGAGTACGATGACGTAGTGGCAAATTTTGACATTTGCTATTTTGACGACGCAGCTTCGCATTATGGCAAGGGCTATATCAAATGGGATGGTTGTACTGAATTAGCAATTAACGTACACCTGTGTGGACTATGGCACATGCGAAAACACGTAGAGCTGGTACAATACCTTTGGAATCGTGCAGGTGAATTGTTATGTAGCCGAGAGATGGGGCTATGGAAGGTTGAGCTAGTATGAAAGACCTAACGGACATGTTTCCATATCACGAATGTAATTACTACTGTGCCAATGGTTTGCATGCCATTCAAACGATGGGCCCAAAGGGATGCCAGACTATTGCTATACTACAAGAGGAGCTAGATCACCTTGTTGGTGGTACTCTTACTGTAGTTGGATATAAACCAACAATGGAGCACAATTTTGATCCTAATGGCCCAACCTGGTCTGAGAATGATGGCTCTCCACTAGAAGTAGCAGGCATTGTATTTGTGAGGCGGAGGTGACAATCATGCGAGTTTACTTAATGGCCCGTTATAGCAGGCACGAAGAAATGCAAGATGTTGCTAAGAACCTAATTGCACTTAATCACGTAGTCACCTCACGTTGGATTTGGGGTGATCATCGTGCACATGACAGTGCTATCGGTACAGGTACTATAACCAACATCGAGCGTACCATCGCAACTAACGACGTAACAGACTTGTATCAAGCCGACTGCGCTATTGGCTTTAGCGAAGCATTACGCACGCCAACCCGTGGTGGCCGCCATGTAGAGCTTGGCCTTGCGTTAGCCTGGCGCAAACGCATTATAATAGTAGGCGGCCATGAGCATGTCTTCCACACCCTACCACAAGTGGAACACGTCAAGGACTTAGCTGAATTGTACGTTTTGCTGGAGGATTAGTTATGCGTCGTTGTGCCGATTGGATTGATTCCTATATGCAATTCACAGCTAACACCGAGCCACCTGACATCTACCATCGTTGGTGTGCTATAAGTTGTTTGGCGGCGTGTTTGCAACGTAAGTGCGTATTGCCGTGGGGCACGCTGCGCTTCTATCCAAACCTGTACATTATCCTAATTGCACCACCAGGCAGGGCTAGGAAGAGTACCGCCATGGATACAGCCATGCAATTAATGGAAGAGCCAAGTCTTGGTATTCATTTAGCTGCCGAGTCAGTTACACGTGAGCAACTAATTCGTGAATTGCTAAATGCACAGGAGTACATCACAGGCGCCGATGGCAAAATGATTGGTCACTGCTCTATGACCATTTGCAATAGTGAATTGACGGTATTTCTTGGCTACAACAACCCACGTCTACTCGACGACCTGACTGATTGGTACGATTGCAAACGGCGCTGGATTTATCGCACCGTGCATCAGGGCGAATACCCCATTAGCGCAGTTTGGGTAAACCTGCTTGGCGCTACCACGCCTGAATTGCTTCGTACAGCATTGCCGCCTGTAGCCATTGGCGGCGGTTTGACTAGTCGAATAGTGTTCATTTACGCCGGTGCAAAGCGTCGTACTATTGCTAATCCGTTTATTTCGCCCGCTCAATACAAACTAAGGGAGGATTTGCTCTATGATCTAGAACAGATTGTTCGCATGTCTGGTGAGTTCAGTGCTACAGACGGTTACGTACAAGCACGAACGCTCTGGTACGAATACAATGATGCTCACCCGCCATTTGAAGATGCCATTTTTGCTGGCTATTGCGATCGCCGGATTGCAACAGTGACCAAACTTAGCATCATAATTAGTGCATCACGCAGTGACGAGATGCTTATTACCGAGAACGACTTTGCGCGTGCTATAACATTCCTTGAAGATGCCGAGCGTCTCATGCCAATGGCACTCACTGGCGCCGGCCAAGGTAAGTACGCTGATATAATGTCGCGGCTTATGGCCGAAATCATCCGCACGCGTGAGTGTACCCTTGATACTCTAATGTGGAGGTTTAGGCATGACGTAACTAGGTGGGAAATGGAGCGGTTGATTGCTTCGCTGGAAGCCATGAACTTCTGTGTGTTCATTACGAACACAAAGAAGATTATTTACAACACAGAATTTGATCGGAGATAACAATGCAAGGTGAATGGGAAGAAATGCCAATCAGTGCTGAAGAACAACTGGACCAGCTACAATCACAGTTAAATGACATGGCGCACAAAGTACAATACTTAGTGAACTTCGTAGGAATGAAAGGCTTGCTGCCCGATGGTGTGTTTACATTCCCCGACGGAGATCGTTGGGAACCAGAGGAGAATTCAAAATGAAGCATCATGATCCACGTGAAATCACTGGCCCAATTGGCATGTATCACTGCCCAGAGTGTGGCGAAATGGTCGTAGCGGGTTTGGAGCACCCGGACTATTCACTTGCTCCCGACCTCGACCAACAATCATTTCAATTTATGAATCCAGAAGTAGCTCCTAGCGAATCTTGCGCCGAATACTCTGATACCGAGGACTCCGAGTCTCACGAATAGTGCCTTCTTCGTCATGTGTGGGGTCGCTACGTGATCCAACGAGTGAACCCCACACACCTTCGCCACGATCTTGTCCATGTACCCAAGTACCAATGGCGCCGGCAAATGGAAAGCTCAGCAGCTTGCCGATTGGCGAGCCAGCAATACGTAAGAACGTCTCAATGGAAGTATCATCTGGCCGGCGTAATTTGTACGCTAATGGTGTGCCTCGGAATGTTTCTGCTGCTTCTCGAATAGTGTCTATAAATGGCCCAGCAATGCCCCGACCATACTTAGTTGGAGAAATAATTGGTACGTATTCGGCGAGTTCAGCGGCTAGGGTACCAAGAATAGTGGGCACATCGCCACCAGTTTCTATTCCACGCTTCATTGGCTGAACGATCGGTGATGGCAGTGATGCGTGCATGCCTGCAGACTCAAACACAAAGTTCATTGCTTCTTGCAATGCAACGAAAGTCGCAATGCTCTTTACCAAACCATAGTAAAAGTTAGGTGCGGGCTTCCCTTGTGCTTCACGATACAGCCTTTTCATTGTCGTTTCGCCAGCAAACACTTCATTTAACATGTAGTTCCACGTAGAAATTACAAAACGTTGAAATTGCGTACCCAATTTGCCCACCGCCGTGCGCTGTATACCAGCCACATCGCCTGGCATCGCACCGCCCTGCGTCATGACAGCAAAATCGTCAGCTTTTCGTCCAGCAGTCACATCATCTAAACGCAATTTCTCCTTAGCAAATTTGAACGCTGCATGATATGCAGCATGTGCAACGATCGTATCAACGAAACGCATAAAGGCTGTGCCTATGTTAGTTGCGCTGGTTTGCAATTTAGTTATAGCACCAGATGATGGTTGGCCCCTGACAAAATCTATGGGCGTTGCAGCAGCACGACCAATTAGCCTAACAAAATCGCCTAGATTTCTACCAATTAATGCTGTGGTCACATCATCTAGAGCTGTCGTCAAATTGCGTGTTCTTACTGTGTATGAGTGTTGCAAATACTCATTATGTTTAGCAAAGCCACGAAACACACCGTCATACATTAGATCAGCAAAGCCTTGTATTGTAGGAATCAAACCAAGTTGGTGTAACGTTTCAACTATCGTAGTGACCTGTACCAATGCCGATCGTGTCTTGCCTGCTAACTGAGTTAAAGTTTGGCTGCGTCCGGCAAACTGCATCGCACGTGTGGCCAACCTGTTGACTCCTGGATCATCTGCAAACCACAAACCTGATTGCGTACCAGTTATCAAGTCATTACGCCAACGATTCAGGTATGAATGCAAGTGCGGATTAGCTGTACGTAGTGCCCAATTAGCACTACGGCCCTCTACGGGTTGCAAACGCGGCATTGGGTGGTTGATTAATTCGTTCAATTTCTCCAAAAACGGCGCCACTGTAATTTGATCTATGGCACTGTTCACATATGATTGTAATAACTCAAATGCATCATTCCTTGGACTATAAATAGCCTTGGTACGTGCTTTACCATGCACGAATGGAACGTGAGCATAATTGCTCACCATAGCTGCCATTTTCTTTGGTGAATCCAGCACCATATTTGGTGTCATTCCTAGCTCTTGTGCAACGCTGAACGCTCGCACAAATGGCCAGTAGTCGTCGAGTGTTGGTAACGGTTTGCGGCCCAACGCTACGCGAACTGCGTTATTCTCCCCATGCACATACTTAAGCAGCTCACGGGAAGTTTGGTAGAAATTCATTTCATCAGGCGTTAGTGACGTTGGCACAGTACGACCAGCAGCCTGTACTAACTTCTCGCCCTTTGGCTGCTGTCCAATTGCAAAATCGCCGATTTTTTCTCTGGCCGGAATATTCAGTGACTTGGTTAGCTTGTTGAGGTCCTTTTGCAACTCGGCCTTCCACAGATCTGCAACAGTCTGTGCTTCACGATACGAATACATTATTGGCTCAACATTGGCGCGACGCAAGACATAGTATGGATTGCCAAGTGCCTTGCCATGCAATCGTACTAATACGCGACGATGAATTGGCAACGATTCTTGAAGCAATCGAGCTTCGCTCAGATAGACTGGAGGACCATTTTTGCCACCTGCTAACTGCCGTTGATGGAACACTACGTCACCAGCAGCTGCAACTCTTGGATCAAGTGCAACATACTTGGGCTCAATTGGCGGTGGCGGAATTGGCGGCTTAGTGAGTTGCTGCATGTGACGCTGCATTATGATTCGCTCACTGATTGGCAAGCCGGCACGACGCAGCATTTCGCCAAACTTCATCTTGGCCTTGACTGCATCCGCATACAGCCTGTACATTGCAGCTTTACGTTGTGGTGTCATACCAAACACAGACAACATAGCCAAGTGTGTCTGTGGTATATCTGGTGGTGCAATCAGGTCGAGCAAATCCGTCAAAATATCAACAGCGTTTCGGCTAGTGCTTTCATCAATTCCCTGACGATAGATTTCCCGCAAGCGATCAAAGTGATCATGTGCTTCTTGTGGTAAACGTGGCTTAATATCCTCGCCGCTTTCCAAGGCTCGTTGAATGTCCTCAATAGTTGCCGGTCCCAAATCCTTGGTTCGTTCCGCGACATATGTCGAGGCTTCTTCTCGTGTAATTCCGCTAGGCTTCATAGCATTTGCATCGGCCAGCTTGTTAGAAGCAATAATAGATTCTACTGGAACTTGCTCATACTCAACACCTGCTTTTGTACGCTTAGCCCTATACAGTTCCAGCTTATGCTCTTGTACCAATCGTGTCACTTCACCAACCAACCATTCAGCAGGGAAACCATGCGCTTCCTCAATAGGTACACCAGCAATTTCGGCTTGCCGCTGCAAGCTCAATTCCATCGTACGTGCAACTTCAGCTGAAACTCGACCACGTTCTAATTGTTTCCTTATTTCATTTATTGAACTGAGGACATTCAAATTGCGTGTGTCAAGCAGCACTGCAACTGGTCGATCACCAATGGTGCGAACTTGGATTGGTGCAACGACGGCACCTTCTGTACCATCGGGCGATATGCGAGTTATGTCACTACGCAATGCTTCTAGCGTCGTACTTGTGCGGTGGCGTATTGGGCCTGTTGGTGCAGGCTCGGCTACGGACACGGAAGTAGTAGGTATTTCGGCTGGTTGTAATGCTGATTCTTGTTCAGGTACTATTTTTTTACGCGGTCGTGCTCGGCGCGGCTTTTCAATGGCCGGCGTAACATCGATAGTGGGACGCGCAGCTAACACGTCAACAGGCGTTCTAGTAGCATCCACAATCCGTGTTTGTTCTTGTAGGGTTAATTGATTCCACTGCCGTCGTACGCTTCCTTTCGGACCCAACCAAAGCCGCTTTGCTTCAGGAAGAGCACCACTCCACAGTGACTCCGCAGAGGCTACATGCGTTCCTGGTATAACTTCTGGCGCTGTTGCTAACTCAGTAGGTTCGGCCAGCGACGGTTCCATTTTGCCACGAATTTCCATGGCACCTTCAAGTTCTACATCAGTCGGCTTTTCTAATTTCTTCGCACGTACATTTCGCATCTTTGATGCTAATTCCGTAGCCTGTTCTGGTGTGTAGCCAAGTCGTTCTAAGCCAGTCCGTGTTGCTTCATTCGATCGTAGCCCTTCTCGGGCACGTGCTTTGAGGTCAGCTAAGTCGGCTAGCGTAGTCGGCACTGTTGGGCCGCTTGGCACGTTCTTAGAAATTTTACCCTCACCACCTGGGAGCAACTTCATTTGAGCTCGTTGTTGCCCCGTAATAGACGCTGGTGGTGTGGGGGTCATTGGATCATTTGCATTCCATGGTACATCTATATAGTAAATATCTGCACTAGGAGCATGAGAGTCGCGCCAAGCACGTATATACTGTAGATCTGAACGGGCCACATGACTTATGTTAAAATCTGTTTCCGGTCCACGCATACTAGGTGGTAAGTCACTTCTATACAAGCGAATAGTACCAGGCGCTGGTGGTTCAAGTTCTGCAGCGGTCATGGGAGCCGCTTCTACCTCGGCAGCCTTGCGCAATTGCTCTCGTGCTTGTGCCAAATCAGCTTGCACCTGATCACGCACTCTTTGTGGTACGCCTTCCGGCAAATCCCTAAGTGCACCACCAAGATCATCTACTAATTGTGTCAGGCGAGAAACTTCAGCCGCTTGCGTAGTATCTACTATTCCCTGCTGAGAGGCTTGTGCCAACCTTTCACGAGCTGCTAACAGCTCAGCATTGATAGTAGGATCAGTAGATGCAACATCCATTAGCCTTTCTGCCGACCGTACCATGGCATTCTTGGTTGCAGTAGTCTTATCCGATCCACTCGCAACTTTTCCAAATTTGTCGCGGAAGCTTGCCACACTTCCACGTGTGCTAGACAAAGCTGCATTCAATCCTCGGTCTACAACAGCCAATGTAAGCAGTTCATGAGCAAATCGTACAGCGTAACGCTGATCCTCAGTCAACACCATACGAACCAGTGGAGCGTCAGCCGCAATACGACTGAACTCCATTAGCGGATGCATAGCCTGACCTACTAACTCCATTCCCAACTGACCAGTTTCCGTGCGTGGTTGATAGGCAAAATTGCTGGCTATTGCGTGTGAGTGTTCATAAAGACGCTTCCAATAGTTTGCTTCTGGCTGCTTACCTAAATCAGCAATGGCATTTGCAATGAAAGTAGAGGCCCCACCAATGTAGCCAACCATCCCGCCCGCTATACCTAGGCCAATCTCACCAGCACTGCCTAATGCCTCACCCTCAAAGCGTTGTACCTCAGCCTGTTGTCTACCAATGCGTTCCAACAATCCAGGCTTAGGCTGAGCAGCTACAGTTGCAGCGGCGGCCTCTGCTATTCGTTGCTGTTGTAATACCAATGGATCATAGTCAACATTTATAGTACCATCAAGATTCCTCAATGGATTTCTGCGTCGCTGAGGCAGTTGCGGAAGTTCTTTCTCTTCATCACCACGCAAATAACTTAGCAACTGTGCATTCATTATCGCGGTAGCCATGGTGCTGGTCTCCCGACTTTTTTCGGAAAGTAAATCTGTTCCATGTATTGCTTCACACTCAAGCCTAACTCTTCCGCATCCTCATAAATATCCTTGGCACGAGGTTGTGCACCACTAGCAGTTGGTGGAATTGGCACTTTGGTATTAGCTTCATCATATTGAGATTCAACACCCCTATCAGGCCGAAAAATATTACCAGGTACATCAGGGAAGTAAATCCATACATAGGGATTATCCGACTCACGATTCACGAAGTTCATCAATGGTTCAGCGGATGCACGCATATCTGGCTTAGTAGCTAAAATGTTAGTTTCAGCTTCGTCAATGGCCTGCAAACGACTACGTTCGTCTTTTCTAGCAGCAAGAGTTGCTGCTTGTGCTTGCCGAACATTGTCAAGGTATCGTTCACGTGCTAATGCACCACGAGTTTCAACGTTACCAATGTAAGTTGCGAACTCTGACGCTGACAACTCCACTCGTTCGGATGGCTTGAATGGGTTCGGCACTGTATAACGCTTGCGTGCTCGTACCATTTCTTCAATAGTCTTTTCAGTTTCTGCTTCGGCGTGTTTCCGTTGAGCTTCATCTTTTAGCATTTCAGCAAGAGCTGCTGGGGCATTAAGAGAAGCTAGGCGGCGAAGTTTTGCTGCCTGCTCGCGGTCAAATTCGCCAGCCGCTTCACGTCTGCTAATCTCGGACTGAATATTGGCTGCGTTAATCACATTAGCAACGCTCTGACTACGCAGCGTTTCACGTGCTGTGTCCGTGGCTACCAACGAGTTTATTTCTTCCGGTGACAGCCCCGCAAGACTACCTGACGTAAATCCTCCGGGGCTTAGTAAAAAGGGACGATCTCGTCAAGTCTAAGAGATTGCACGCGCTTTCTTGGCTCGGTAGACAATGTGGGCTGGCCACCAGGCGCTGTTGTACCAACCGTACTACTAGTAGTAGCTGTAGTATCCTGAGTTTGTGGACCCTGTGGCTCCAATGGTGAAGCATCCGCTGGCGCCCAATCAAATATTATGTTGCCCTTTGGTCCCATTTTTATGCTGGTTAAACCTTTCTTGTCTGGTGGTGTCATAATGCCTGCTAACATGTTAAACGCTTCTTCACGCAACTTAGCTTTGCGTGGATCATCTTCGGGCAGCATCATGCTTAGCATGAAGAGGTTAGAACCTTTACGTGAAGCCTCTTGCTCAGCTAATGCCTTGGCTGCGATGTTAGACTTGTTAAAAGCAATAGTGGGCCTACCAATAGCACCCCCTACACCTTCAGGGTCAAGGCCAGCGCCGATGCCCGCAATGAGATTCCAAAAATTAGGATCGTTAATCAATTTGTTGCCATTAGCCATCTTGTGCTCCTTAGGCTAGCAAAGCTATTCCAGCAC
>Ga0185320_10763760_pt1 | contig 11379 bp, 10 predicted proteins | sample OV2TP2_FD_128023 | JGI IMG/M metagenome (GOLD analysis project Ga0185320, IMG submission 128023) | Hot spring microbial communities from Beatty, Nevada to study Microbial Dark Matter (Phase II) - OV2 TP2 (SPADES assembly) (version 2) | ecosystem: Environmental > Aquatic > Thermal springs > Hot...
CCGTTGTCCTGGTTGACACGCTAGCGGCCCTCCAGGCAGAAATGCCTGATGGTGCGCGACAGTATATCCATCATCGGCGGGAGATGTTCCATGGGGATGAATTCGTCGGCCTGGTGTGCCTGTTCAATATTACCTGGACCCAGTATGACCGTTTCCATGCCCATGGCATTCAGGTAGGTGCCCTCCGTGCCGAAGGCGACGGTCCCCGCAGCGCGGCCGGACAATTTTTCGACGAGCCTGACAATTTCGGCATCGCCGTCGGTTTGCATCCCGGGAATCGCGTTGAACAGGGCGTTGCAGCTCAGGACCAGGCCTGAGCCTTCTATGGCCCGGCCGACGCGGGAATGCAGTTCCGATCGCACGCGGTCAAATTCCATTTCCGGCAGAAGGCGCAGGTCGATGGTCAGGACACACTCCGCGCAAATTCGGTTGGGATTATCACCGCCGTGAATGCTGCCAAAATTCAGGGTGGGATACGGCACACTGAACCGGTCGTTCCGGTAACGGGACTGCAATTCGTCCCGCCATTCCATCAGCGCACCGATCACGGCGTGCATGCCTTCGAGGGCGCTGATGCCAAGCGATGGATCGCTGGAATGACCGGCGCGTCCGGACAGCCTGATCGCTTCCATGATAATGCCCTTGTGCATGCGCGCCGGCACAAGGCCCGTCGGCTCACCGATCAGTGCGTGCCGGCCCAGCGTCCTGCCGGAACCCGCCAGTCGGCGGGCGCCTTCCATGGTGCTCTCCTCGTCGGCCGTGGCCAGAACGTACAAGGGCTGCCTAGGCGATTTAAGTTCAAGCTGCCGCACGACCTCGATGACCAGGGGGAAAAAGCACTTCATGTCCGCGGCACCGAGACCATAGAGCCGGTCATCTTTTTCCGTCAGCACGAAGGGATCCTGCGTCCAGGCCGAGGGATCGTAAGGCACGGTATCGATGTGCCCGGACAATACCAAGCCGTTCTCCCCTTCACCCAGGCGCGCGATCAGGTTCAGCTTCACGGGGTCATCGGCCACCGGCATGGTTTCCACGCAAAATCCCAGATCGTCGAGCCTGTTGGCCAGCAGATCGATGGCCTCCCGGTTGCTCATGTCCCGTGCGGGATCAATACTGCTGATCGTGGGTATGGCGATCAAACCGGCGAAATCTTCCAGGAGGCCTGGCGGAAGTTTTATCATGGTATTTCCCGTTACAGGAAACTGCGGTTGAACTGACTTCCCTGCGAAACTCCTGTATTCTATCGCACCTTTTCAGGGCTTGACCAAATCCGCGGAAACTTCCCATGACTGATCGCCTGAACCGCTACAGTGCGCGCATCACCCAGCCCAAATCCCAGGGCGCTTCCCAGGCCATGCTCTACGGCACGGGCCTGACGCGCAAAGACATGGACAGGCCGGAAGTCGGAATTGCCAGCGTCTGGTTCGAAGGCAATACCTGCAACATGCATCTGCTGCAGCTCGCCGCCAGGGTCAAGGAAGGCGTCGAGGCCGCGGGACTGATCGGGATGCGCTTCAATACCATCGGCGTCAGCGACGGCATCTCCATGGGCACCGAGGGGATGAGCTATTCACTGCAGTCCCGTGATCTCATTGCCGACTCCATCGAGACGGTCATGGCCAGCCAGTGGTATGACGCGAATATCACCCTCCCCGGCTGTGACAAGAACATGCCGGGATGCATCATGGCCATGGGCCGGCTGAACCGCCCTTCCCTGATGATCTACGGCGGGACGATCAAGCCCGGTTACCACGACGGCAAAAAGATTGACATCATCTCGGCGTTCCAGAGCTACGGTGAATTCCTTGCGGGAAAGATCGACGACGGGACGAGGCAGGAAATCGTCAGAAAGGCCTGCCCGGGCCCGGGGGCCTGCGGCGGGATGTACACGGCCAATACCATGGCCTCGGCCATCGAGGCGATGGGCATGTCCCTGCCTTACAGTTCATCCACACCTGCCGTGGACCCGGCCAAGCAGGAGGAATGCCTGAAGGCGGGCCAGGCCATCCGCTACCTGCTGGAAAAGGACATCCGGCCCCGCGACATCATGACGCGCGAGGCGTTCGAAAACGCCATGGTGCTGGTCATCGTTCTCGGCGGTTCCACCAACGCCGTGATTCACCTGATTGCGATGGCGCGCTCGGTCGGCGTGACCCTGACCCTGGAAGACTTCCAGCGCATAAGCGATCGGACCCCGTGTCTCGCCAATCTCAAACCCAGCGGCCAGTATGTCATGGAGGACCTGCACAATGCCGGCGGCATACCGGCGGTCATGAAATACCTGCTGGACAACGGCCTCTTCAACGGTGACTGCCTGACGGTGACCGGTAAAACCATTGCCGAAAACCTCGCCGGCGTACCCGGCCTGGATGACGGCCAGGAGATCATCGCGCCGCTGGATCGGCCCCTCAGGCAAACCGGGCACATCCGTATCCTGAAAGGCAACCTGGCGCCAGGCGGCGCCGTCGCCAAGATCACGGGCAAGGAGGGTGAGACCTTCACGGGGCCGGCCCGCGTATTCGACTCGGAGGAAGCCATGCTGGAGGCCCTGGAGAAAAAACAGATACGTAAAGGCGACGCCATCGTGATCCGCTACGAAGGCCCCAAGGGCGGGCCCGGCATGCCGGAGATGCTGACGCCGACTTCCGCCATCATGGGCGCCGGGATCGGCGGCGATGTCGCCATGATCACTGACGGCCGATTCTCGGGCGGCTCACACGGCTTCATCATCGGCCACGTTGTGCCCGAGGCGCAGGAAGGCGGACCGATCGCGCTCGTCAGGAACGGCGATCGGATCACGATTGATGCCGCCAGAAACACGATCACCGTGGACCTTGACGAAGAGGAACTGCGGAAGCGGCGCGAGGCCTGGACGATGCCACCCTACAAGGCCAGCCGCGGCACCCTCTACCGGTACATCAAGACGGTAAAGCCGGCCTCGGAAGGCTGCGTGACGGATGAATAAAAAGCAAAAAGGGGGTCAGAGTAAAATAAAGCAGAAAAAAAGTCGGAGTACTTACCCTTTTTACTTTTTATTTTACTCTGACCCCCTTTTTGAAAAAAATAGAATTATATTAATTGACTCCGACCCCTTTTTTCCCTTTTTATCTTTTTTATCATGACATCGTTTCCTGGTAGCGCCTGTAATACTGCATCACCCTGTTGACGTAGGTCCGGGTCTCGCTGTAGGGGGGCACCTTGTTGCCATATTTTTTCACCGCGTTCTCGCCGGCGTTGTACGCCGCCAGCGCCAGCACGAGATCGTTATTAAACATGACCAGCAGATCCCGCAGGTAACGCGTGCCGCCATGGATATTTTCATAGGGATCGAGGCGGTTTTTCACGCCATAACGCCTGGCGGTCTCCGGCATGAGCTGCATCAGTCCGACGGCACCGGCATGTGACACCGCGGCCGGGTTATAGGCCGACTCTGCCGTGATGACGGCATGCAGGAGGGTTTTGGGCAACTCATAACGCGTTGCAGCATAGTCAATCGTCGGCGAGAACTTCTTCATGTTCTCGGACAGCTGCCGCCAGTTATTCGCCGCGCCCTTGCGTTCCACCCACCCCTTCCATGTCTTGACGAGACGCGTATGCCTGGCGTTCAGCGGTTTGTCGGTATAGGTCACCCGCCCGTATTTATCGACGTACTTGTAAATATCGGCGCCAGCACCTGCCGGACCCAGCAGCAAGCCGATGGCCGCCGATGCCAGCAGAGAAATTCCCGCTCCCCCTGATTTGCCCCCGAATCTTGTCATTGATTGTCAGGTTTTCTTCGTTTTGCAGGTCGGACTTTATAACAAATAGACGGCCAGTTGAAGCCCGGCCAAACCGTAAACCCCCGCGATGACATCATCCAGCATGATGCCGAAACCGCCGCTAATCCGGCGATCGACCCACCGTATCGGCCAGGGTTTCCAGATGTCGAACAGGCGAAACAGGATAAACCCCGCGAGGATCCACGGCCAGCCGCGCGGCACCGCAATCATGGTCACCAGGAAACCGACGATCTCGTCACAGACGATCACGGGGTGATCATGCACGCCCAGGTCCCGCGCCGTCTTGCCGCACAGCCACGTACCGGCCAGAAACAGAACGGCGGTAACGCCAAGATAAGCCACCACCCCGAGTTCCCGCATCGGAACATACAGCAATATCCCAACCACGGTTCCGGCCGTGCCCGGTAATTTCGGCACGTACCCTGCGCCGAATCCCGCCGCCAGGAAATGTACCGGGTGCACGAGAAACCCCGCCGGGACGGGCGCCGCCGGCCTGCGGAAAGTTGATTCCGGCTGATTCATTGACGGTCAAGATATCACGCAAAACGGGGCCGATACAGGCGCCTGTCCATAGCCATAAAATGTATTTATCATTTCCGTAACGCGTGGCCGTCGGACCTTCCGTTTTCATGCCTTACAGGATGCTGATCTATGAACAGTATGGTGCAGACAATCTCCCTCGTTAACCTTACGTTGAGCTTTTTCCCGGTGCTGGCCGTCGCATTGATCCTCTGGCGATGGTCGCTGCATTATCTCAATGCCCTGTACGCGCTGTCCCGCATGCTCGTCCAGCTTTCAATCATCGGTTACTTGCTGGCCTACATCTTCAAATCCGACAGCGCCCTGATCGTCGCCGCCGTAGTGGCGATCATGATTTTTGCGTCGAGCTGGATTGCGCTTGGCACGATCAGCAGGCAAAGGGGAAAACTCTACGGCAAGGCCTTGTGTTCCATCGCGCTGGGCGGTGGAGTGGTCCTGGCGATCATCACGGAGGGCGTGCTCAACCTGCACCCGTGGTATCTGCCCCATTACATGATACCCCTGGCGGGGATGGTGTTCGCCAACGCGATGAACAGTCTCAGCCTGTCGGCGGAACGATTTTCGGCGGAAATGAAAATAAACCCGGATTATCGTAAGGCGCGCAACATCGCCTTCAATGCCTCCCTCATTCCCAACATCAATTCCCTGTTCGCGGTCGGCCTCGTCTCGCTGCCGGGCATGATGACCGGACAGATCCTGTCCGGCGTGGACCCCTTGATCGCCGCGCGCTACCAGATCATGGTGATGTGCATGATATTCGGCGCCGCGGGCATCTCGTCCGCTATCTTCCTCACGCTCATCAGGACCGACGGCCTCACCGACAGGTAGACTTTTCATGGCCATGGCAATCATGAACGAAAACCCGACCGCCGCGCCAAACGGTAAATCGGTACACGGGGGCGAATTTAATGCCTGAACCTGCGGTGAAAGGCGGCGTCGCCGTTCTCGGGCTGGGCATTATGGGGACAGCGCTTGCCCGCAATCTGGATGAGGAGCGCCTGTTATCCGCCGCCTGGAACCGCTCCCCGAAACCCGCCTTCCCGGCCTTCAGGGCATCCCTCCCCGACGCCGTCCGCGACAGTGAATTCCTCCTGATCCTGGTGACAGATGATCGGGCCGTAGCCGAGGTGCTGGACAGCCTGGGACCCGACCTGGACGCGCGGCATCTCGTCATCCAGTGCAGCACCGTGAAACCGGAAAGCAACGTTGAATTCATGCGGCGGGTGGAGGACCGTGGCGCGCGCTTCATCGAAGCGCCCATAGGCGGCAGCAAGCTTGCCGCCGTCAACAGGCAGATCATCTTCTACACGGGCGGGAAGGATGCCGACGTGCGGCGCGCGGAGCCGGTGCTCGCAAAATTGTCCGGGAAATGCATCCACGTGGGTGAAGTCGGCAGGGCCAGCGCAGCCAAACTCGCCATGAATCTCAACATCGCCATGCAGGTTGAGGCATTGTGCGAAAGTTTTGCCTACGCGGAGCGGGCAGGCATCGATGCCGATACATTTTTCACGGTTCTGAACAACAATACCGCCTGGAACCGCCTCGCCGGCTACAAGGAACCCGTCCTCAGAAAAAAGGACTTCCTGCCGCAATTTTCGGTCAAGAACATGCTGAAAGACGTGCGCCTGGCCCTGGAAACAGACCGGACGGATAACGGATTGTCCCTGCTCGCCGCCGTGGAAAAAATCTACGCGAACGCCGAAAACGCGGGACTCGGAGAAGAAGACATGACGGCGCTCTACAAGCTGTTGAACGATAAAAAAGGACTGAGGACTGAGCGCTGAGGACTGAATATTGAGGATCGAAGACTGAGTGAATGATGGCCGGGAGCTGAGGAGCGAACACAATGCAGATGGCGAAAGTTTTCCTGGTGCTCGGCGGTCTCAATGCCATGCTCGGCGTGATATTCGGCGCCGCTGCCGCCCATGGTCTGCGTTCCAGCCTCCCGCAAGACATGCTGTCCGCATTCCAGACAGGCGTTCACTATCACATGTACCATGCGCTTGGCCTCGTTGTCATCGGCGCCCTGCTGTTACATGTCCCCGGATCCACAGGATTGAAATGGGCCGGCGGGTTGATGTTTGCCGGTATCCTGCTATTCTCGGGCAGCCTTTATCTGCTGGCCCTCACACAAATCCGCTGGCTGGGTGCGGTCACGCCGTTCGGCGGCGTGGCATTCATCGTCGCCTGGCTGCTCCTTGTCATTGCCGTGGCAAGGTTGTGAACAAACATAAAGGTAGTGTTCAATGAACAATCACTCATAACTGATTCAGGACTGAGGAGGAGACTCAACTTGAACGAAAAATCATTTGCTGAAAGACTCCGGGAAGGTGAATTGCTTATCGGCACGCTGGTCAGCCTGCCGAGCGCGGAAACTGTGGAGATACTGGCGCATGCCGGCTTTGACTGGCTGTTCATCGACGCCGAGCACGGCGCATTCAACCCCCAGCAGGCGCAATCCCTGTTGCAGGCCGCGGGCCGTTGTCCCTGTGTCGTTCGCGTGCCCTCAGGCGAGGAGGTCTGGATCAAGAAGGCGCTGGACATCGGTGCCGCCGGCATCATCGTCCCGCAGGTGCACACGCCGGAACAGGCGAGGCTGGCCGTTCAATTCAGCAAGTATACGCCGGAAGGTTCACGGGGCGTGGGTATCGGCCGGGCCCATCACTACGGACTGGACTTCGAAAATTATCTCGACACGGCAAACACGCAAACGGCCGTCATTCTCCAGGCGGAAAGCCGCCAGGCAGTCGACAACATCGAAGCCATCATCAGCGTGAAGGGTGTTGATGCCATTCTCGTTGGACCGTATGACCTCTCGGCAAGCCTTGGCAGGATCGGCAAGGTAGCTGACCCGGTGGTGCGGGAAGCGATCGGCAGGATTGCCGGTAAATGCAGGGCGGCGGGAGTCAGGCTCGGCATCTTCGGCGTCAACGCCGCAGCCGTCAAACCGTACATCACGGAAGGATTTACGCTCATCGCCGCCGGTGTCGACAGCCTGTTCCTCATCAAGTCGGCAAGAGAAACACTGGGGGAATGCCGTGGCTAGAAAATTACACATGGGCCTGGGCGCGCTGAACACCATTCTCACCACCGCCCCGCTGATTATCCAGGGCGCCGCGAGACTTGTCCGGGCACTGAAGGAGAAAGGCGGGACACCTGGCGGCAGTGAAGACATCCCGGCGAGCCTCGAAGGACTCAAAACGGAAATCCGGAGGATCCATGGCAGACTCGATGCGGCAAACGAGTTCGATATCGAGCAGATCAAATTGATTGAAGAGCTGGCAAAACAGAATGAACTGCTGGCAGGATCACTGAAGAAATCGGCAAGACAGATGAGTATCATCGCCCTGGTCGCCATCGTCGCATTGGGCGTTGCCGTCATTCTGGTCTTCAGTGAATGATAAACATGGGGTGCGGCGGGGCTTGTCAATCCGGCGGAAATATGAAGAATTGTGTCCCGCCCGGTGCGGGCCATACAGGGGTTACGAACTATAACATCATGAGCATTACCAGGCGTACCGCCTGCCGGTCATTGCTTATTGCAGCGGCACTGCTCATAGGCGGCGGCGCCCACGGCGCCGAGGCCACGGGGCAGTTGCCTCGGGCAGTGAGCAATCTGCTGGCGAAGAACGGCATACCACCCGATACACTCAGTCTCTACATCAAGGAACAGGGTACGGCCCGGCCCCTGCTGGAGTTCAATGCCGACATACCCCGCCACCCGGCTTCGGTTATCAAGGTCGTGACCACCTTTGCCGGCCTGGAGCTGCTCGGTCCCAATTACACCTGGGAAACCCACTTCCATCTCGACGGCCGGCTGGAAAACGGGACGCTGAACGGGAACCTGATCCTGGAAGGCGGCGGTGATCCGCTGCTGGTAAACGAATCATTCTGGCACATGCTTTACACCCTGCAGAACCGGGGTCTGAAGCACATCAACGGTGATTTGCTGATCGACGATGAATCGTTCGAAGAAGAAACGGGCACGCCCGCCGATTTCGACAACAGGCCGTACCACGTGTACAACGTCCTTCCCGCCGCCGCACTGGTCAATTTCCGCGCCCACGAATTTCATATCATTCCGCAGAAAAACGGCGTGCATATCTACGCGGACCCCCCCGCCTACAACATGCAAATACGCAACAAGGTGCAGTCGGTGAAGGGGAAATGCAGCGGAAGGTACAACCAGATTAACATGAGCGTCATCCCTGCGGGATCGCAGACCGTCATAGAATTCAACGGCGTTTATCCAGACAGCTGCGGTGAAATGGTCCTGCTGCGGAGCGTGCTTTCGAACGACGATTACATCTATGGCGTGTTCCGTTCGCTGTGGGAAGGCATGGGCGGGACCATAACCGGGACCGTCGGAAAAACGTCAATCAACGCCGGCAAGCCGTTTTATGCCGTTCCCTCGAAACCGCTCAGCGAGATCATCGCCCACATCAACAAATACAGCAACAACGTCATGGCGAGGCAGCTGTTCCTGACGATCGGCAAACCCGACCGGAACGACAAGGACAAACCGGGCACGAAGGAATCCGCCCGACTGGCGGTTTCACGCTGGTTACAGGAAATCGGGATCAGCACGGACGGGCTTGCCATCGACAACGGCTCCGGCCTGTCGCGCACCACGCGCATCACCGCGCGGACTCTGGGTGAACTGCTGGAACACGCCAGCAAGAGCCCCTACCAGCCGGAATTTTTCGCCTCTCTGCCGCTGGCCGGCATAGACGGGACGATGCAGAGAAGGCTTAACGGTGAAATTCCTCCCGGCAACGCGCGAATCAAAACCGGCTTGATCAACAACGTCAGGGCCATGGCGGGATACGTGCGAGGCAGGAACGGCAGGGAATATTTCGTGGTATCGCTGCACAATCATCCCGGCATCCAGAACTGGATCGGGACGAAGATCCAGGACGAAATCCTCAAATGGCTGTACGAACAGTGAGTTTCATGCCGGGGAGAGAGATGTCAATGTCCGAAATCCTCCACGGCGCCTCGCCGGGATGCCGTCAGGAGGTCCTGGGTCGTTCTGCCTGTAATCTGATCGTAACATCCTCGAAATCCCGGAACCGATCCATCAGCTCCAGGGCCTCCGCTACGGGCTGATACGTCACGTAGCCCTGGTAGGTATTCACGCCCTTCAGCAGCCCCTTGTCCGCGTGCACGGCCCTGAGGCCATCATTCGCGAGCTTCAGGACATAGGGCAGGGTGGCGCGTGTAAGGGCGATGGTGGAAGTGCGCGGATAGGCGCCGGGCATGTTGGTGACGCAGTAATGGATTATGCCGTGTTTTACATAAACCGGATTGGAATGAGATGTGGCCCTTGAAGTTTCAATACACCCACCTTGATCAATGCTCACGTCTACGATCACTGAGCCGGGCTGCATTGTTTTTACCATATCTTCCGAGACGATATACGGCGCTTTTGCTCCGCGCAATAACACGGCGCCGATCAGGAGATCTGTATCGGTAATGTATCTTGCAATATTTTCCGGCGTGGATTTCACGAACTGAATATCGGCAAGTGAACGCTTTTCATATGGAGGTGGTTTTATTTCCCCGAGACCGAAAAGCCAGACGTTGGCACCGAGCGCTCCCGCGGTGAGCGCGGCATGCATGCCGACCACACCGTCGCCAATCACCATGACCTTCCCGTGCCGTTCACCCAGAACGGTACCGAGTTGTACGCCCTTGCCGCCGTTGAACATTGCAAGGTAATACGCGCCGATGGCACAAGACATGTTGCCGGCGACTGCACTCATTGGTGCAAGCAGGGGCAGTTTCCCGTCTTCATCTTCCACCGTGTCATAGGCGATGGCGCTGGTCTTCGCCGCGAGCAGGGCCTCGGTCAGGGCCTTCGGGACACCGGCGAGATGGAAATAGGTGAACAGAATGTTGTCGTTCAAATACGGGTATTCCTGCTCCAGCGGTTCCTTCACCTTGACGACGAGATCCGTATCCCAGGCTTCGGCGGTAGAAACAATGCGGGCACCTTTCGCCTCGTATTCTGTGTTTTTGAATCCCGACCCGGCGCCCGCATTGTTCTCGATCAGGACGGTATGCCCCTCGGCAACCAGGTGGTCGGCGCCGGCGGGCGTCAGCGCAACGCGGTGTTCCTTGTCCTTGATTTCCTTTACAACCCCTATTTTCATTGAAAACCTGCCGTTACTCGTCTCTCCCGCCACAGGACTGAGTTCTTAGTTCTTACCATTCACCATTCACCATTCACCATTCACCATTCGCCATTCGCCATTCGCCATTCGCCATTCACCGCCCTTATACTATTTTCTTGTCCAGTAACAAATTCAGGCTGAAGCGTATCCCGAACCCCGTGGTGTCCGTCGGGATATGGGCGAGGCCGCCCTTGCGGTTGCTGCTGGCCAGGTCGATATGGATCCAGGGCGTATTGTTTTTCACGAAGCGCTGGAGGAAACGCGCGGCCAGTATGTGATCCGCGCCGGTCTCGCGCGAGCATTGCTTGATATCCGCAATATCACTCTCGATCAGCGTGTCGTAGTCCTCATCCAGCGGGAACGGCCACACCCTCTCGCCGCTGTCACGCCCGGCGTCAACCAGCACCGGCAACCACTCGTCGCGGTTGGTGAATATCCCGCTGTAGGCCTTACCGATCGAGTAGATGCAGGCGCCGGTAAGCGTGGCGTAATCCACGATCAGTTTCGGCTTCTGCCTTGACGCCAGGGCCAGCGTATCGGCCAGCACCATGCGCCCTTCGGCGTCGGTGTTCACCACTTCGATGGTGGTGCCGTCGGAGGCGGTAATCACGTCGTTCGGTTTGTAGGCCTTCGGACCTATGTGATTCATCGCGACCGCCATCCAGCATTCTACGGGGAATTTCACCTGCAACCGGGTCAGGGCAAGCAGCGTACCGAGCGCCACGGCGCTGCCCTGCATGTCCTCGTGCATGCCGTACATGTAGGCGGCGGTCTTCAGGTTGGTACCGCCCGTGTCATAGCAAATCCCCTTGCCGACCAGGACCAGCCTGCGTTTTCCGGCGGCGCCGGCGGGTGTGTAATGCAGGCGTACAATCCCGGCGTCC
>Ga0185320_11322565_pt1 | contig 11150 bp, 11 predicted proteins | sample OV2TP2_FD_128023 | JGI IMG/M metagenome (GOLD analysis project Ga0185320, IMG submission 128023) | Hot spring microbial communities from Beatty, Nevada to study Microbial Dark Matter (Phase II) - OV2 TP2 (SPADES assembly) (version 2) | ecosystem: Environmental > Aquatic > Thermal springs > Hot...
CTGATATTCAATCTTCCTTGGATTTTAATCGATCAGACAGAGAAACCAGTTTCCCATGTTCTTCAATGCTGATCTTCGTATCCATTCTAACATGTAAACCTAGTGATCTTAATAATGAAAGAAGCGCTCCTCCAGAAATCTTGCTCTGTAATTCCCCGCTTTTGATCAATTCTGCAATCTTGGTAATTATTATAGCAGTCTCTTTCGGATACTGTACTTCAGCAGCCAAAAGAACCTCTATACCTCTGTCGACCAAATACTCAACGAGCAGCTCACGATCTGTTTTCGGCTTCTCTTCCGTCATCTTCTTCTTCATCTTGAGAAGCTTCCTTGCCTTGATTATCTCGAGTTCCGGGTCGTAATCTGTCATCCTTTTATCACACCTATCGGAGTAAGCCTGGCTACTTTGGTTGCGATGCCAATTGCGTGCGAAACACCTGCCACTGCATCGACGTTCTTGTATGCTTCTGGTGTTTCTTCAACAACGCCTTCCCTTGTCAATGCCTTAATGTATATGCCCTTTGATTCTAGCCTCTTCTGTACTTCCTGTGCAGAGTAGCTGCGCTTTGCTGCCGACCTTGACATGGTTCTTCCCGCTCCATGGGCAGTTGAACCAAATGTCAGTTCCATAGCCTTCTGACCCCCTAGCATGATATAGCTGGCAGTACCCATGGAACCTGGTATAAGCACTGGCTGCCCAATATCCCTATACTTTGATGGCACTTCTTCCTTGCCAGCAGGGAATGCCCTGGTCGCGCCCTTTCTATGCACAACAACTTCCTTGGTTGAGCCGTCAACCTTGTGCTTTTCTACCTTAGCAATGTTATGTGCAACATCATATACTAGATGCATGCCGAGATCGTCTTCGCTCATATTGAAGACCTTTTCAAATGCCTTCCTTGTCCAGTGCGTGATCATCTGCCTGTTGCTCCAGGCAAAGTTTAATGCGGAATACATCGCCTTCCTATAAGATTCGCCTTCAGGGGAGTTGTTAGGCACGCAAGCAAGTTCTCTGTCTGGCAACTGAATATTATACTTCCTTAAAGCGCTCTCAGAGACTCTAAGATAATCACTGCATACCTGGTGTCCAAAGCCCCTAGAGCCGCAGTGGATGAGCACCGTAACTTGGCCCTCATGGTCTATGCCGAATCGCTTTGCTGCTTCGTGATCAAATATTTTATCCACTTTCTGCACTTCGAGAAAATGGTTGCCAGAACCCAAACTGCCCAATTGCGGAGCGCCTCTCTTCCTTGCCATGTTTGAAACCTTGCTTGGGTCTGCGCCTTCCATCTGACCGCTTTCTTCGCAGACCTCACCATCTTCATGCCGGCCATAACCGTTCTTTATTGCCCAGTTAACGCCTTCTGTTAGTACTTGGTCTAGCTGCGATGTAGTAAGCTTGATCGCACCCTCGCTCCCAACACCGGAAGGCACTGCTCTAAACAGTTCGTTTACCAACTCTTTCAATCTTTGCCTAACATCATTTTCGTTCAGGTTTGTTCGGACCAGTCTTACGCCGCAGTTAATATCGTAACCAACTCCACCAGGACTTATTACTCCACTTTCAAGATCCATCGCCGCAACGCCCCCAACGGGGAAGCCGTATCCTTCATGCCCATCGGGTAAAACAACAACATGCTTTTGAACACCAGGCAGGGTTGTAACGTTAATTGCCTGATCGATGGTTCTGTCCTGAACCATCTTGCTCAACAACGAATCATCGGCATAGATGGTAACTGGTACACGCATATTTCTATTTGGATCTGGCCCGATCCTGTACTCCACATCTCCTACTTTCTTGATCTGATCCATTAGAACCAAAACTATCGCCTAGCCTTGTCATGTTCTTGACCAATTTAAACTATTAAGGTAACTTTAGCAAAGACTAGTATTGTTCCCTAAAAGTTTATTTTGCTACATTCATGCAATGAGGCTATGCCCATACTTCCCATCGATGCTGGCAGATACGGCAGTGATGAAATAAAAAAGATATTCGACGAGCAGAAGAGGCTTGATTACCAGCTTGAATTTGAGGCAAGTGTTGCCGAATCTCAGAGCGAAGTAGGCATAATTCCTGCAGCTGCTGCCAAGGAGATAGCACAGAAAGCTAGGTCAGGCAAGATAACGGTTCAAAGGGTGAAGGAGCTCGAAGCGGTCAGCGAGCACGATACAGCTGCAATTGTAGAAGCTATAAGCGAATTGTGTAGCGATGGTGCCAAACCTTGGATCCATTACGGTCTGACGAGTTACGATGTTGTTGATACCAGCATATCTATGCAGATGCGTGACTCATTGTCAATAATAGAGCCCAAGGTTGCAAAGATGGCTGCTATGCTTGCTGATAAGGCTGCACAGTATAGAGATATGCCAGCCGTTGGAAGAACACATGGACAGCATGCAAGTATAATCTCCTTTGGATTAAAGTTCGCTGTCTGGGCGTCAGACATGGCAGGTCATATCAACAGGATAAGAGAAATGAAGAGAAGGGTTCTAGTCTGCAAAACTCTTGGTGTTGTTGGAACTGGCTCGCTGATGGGAAGTAGAGCGCTGGAGGTGCAAGCACTGGTAGCTAAAAAATTAAACCTTTATCCGGTAGATGCTGCAACGCAAGTGGTGTCCAGAGAAAGTCATGCAGAGTTCATCTTCTGTTTAGCACTGATCGCATCCACGCTTGACAAGATCGCAGTGGAAATACGAAACCTGCAAAGAACGGAAATTGGAGAAGCTGCTGAACCGTTCAAAGAAGGCCAGATGGGAAGCAGTGCGGTTCCAGTAAAAAGAAACCCGATAAAGAGTGAAAGGATCTCCTCGCTCGCAAGGATTTTGAAGAGCATGCTGAGTGTTTCGCTTGAAAACATAGCACTCTGGCATGAAAGGGATCTGTCAAACTCTGCGAACGAGCGATTCACGATACCGATGGCAGTGATATTGCTTGATGAGATGCTCAACAGCATGACAAAGGTCCTGTCTGGGTTGAAGATCGATGATAAACGTATAGCTGAAAATTTGGAACTTACAAAGGGGCAGATCTATGCAGAGTTTGTATTGGATGCTCTTGTCAAAAAAGGAATGCCTAGGTTCGATGCATATAGAGCACTACAGCGAACTGCTTTTGGTGCTGAGGAAAAGGATATCCACTTTCTTGATGCGTTGAGCAGTGACAAGGAGATTTCGTCTAAATTAAGCAAGGAAGAATTGAAAGCAATATTCAATCCGAAGAACCATCTGGCAGCATCTGCTCAGATAATTGACAGTGTGACAAAAATGGTCAAGGAAGTGTGCAGGGCGTAATTACATCTTGAACTCTACAAGATGGAAACCGTTTCCATCCTGATCCTTGAATATGGACATGATCCCACCCCATTCTTGCTTCTCCGGCGATGTAATATTCACGCCCTTCTTCTTCAGTTCCTCATATGTTGATTTTATGTCATCGGTATAAAACCATACGCCGGTAAATGCACCGATCTCTTTCTTTGCCCTTTCAAACTCTGCCTTTGGCATCATCTTTTGATTCGGTTCCATCAGGCTTATGCTTGACTGGGAGTTTTTGGGCGCAACCTCGACCCAATGCAAGTCGCCTATAGGCATATCAACCCTAAGATCAAAACCAAGTTTTTTGGTGTAGAACTCTGCTGCCTTCTTCTGGTCTGAAACCATAACAACTTTTCCGCCTATATTGTTGATCATCCGATCACCTGAAGTAATTTTAGATATATGCATATAAAGTGTAACGTTTACTGTCAGTAAGTAGATTACTACGACGTAAGTAGATCGCAATTCGGTCATACACTTGAACTTATACACTTTCAGGATCAAAAAGTCCGAAGGGGCGATTAGGTCATGCATAAGATGCGAGTTATAAATTTTATACAAAAACTGGTATTTACTGGAAAAAGTTAAGAAAAATTATGTTCGCCAGCGACTCGCGTTACTACATATAAACAAAAGAACGCAAAATCTTCAACCAGACACGATAAGTAGTATTTTGATCTAATGTGACACGGCAACAGCCCCAAAGTGCCCAGTACAGCCACGGCCCATGCAGCTCGGCAGAGACTCCTGTGTTTGAGGTAGCAACTCTGTCGGGCGATTCAGTTTTGCACAGCAGATCATATAATAACCCTGCAATTGTTGATCACAAAATTGGCACGCAGGACATGGATGCAAAAATTAGTAATTGCTGGCCTGGGTCTGGCATTTCTTGGTTTTATCGTGGGCTCGTTAAGTAAGGAATTTACCTTTCTCGCTGGCATAATTTTCGTTGTGATAGTAATTTTAGGCGTCGTCGGAATCATAAAATTACGAAAAACCAAGTAATATTCTGTTAATATTTAATAATTAGGTGTGTATAACAACTGTGATTTATCGTGCGTGATCTACTGCCAGTTATAAAGGCGTCTTTCAAAGATCCTGATTATGTGCGTATGGCTGGAAAGATATTGAAAATAAAACTTGGTAAAAAGGTTCCCTTGTTTGGTGCTGCTGATATTAACAACGTTTGTAACCTGAAATGCAAGCACTGTTACTGGTGGTTGAACAGGGAGGATGTGCCAGATGGTCTTACTGCAGAACAGTGGCGTGAAATAATCCGCAATACTTTCAAGAAACTACACCTGCTGCAGATCGTCGTGGCTGGTGGCGAACCTACTCTCAGACCCGACATACTGCAGGTCTTCAATGAAGAACTGCCGAATAAGTTTTGTGTTGTAAGTAATGGAACTGCGCCCTTGCCATATTTCAACGGCCTGATTGCATACTGGATATCTATTGACGGTCCTGAAAATATTCATAATTTCATAAGAGGCCCAACGTACAAGAACATAAAGCAGAACGTAAAAAGTTTCACAGAACAATACGGACAGAAAAAAGTATGGATCGCTACAACATTAAACTCGCTCAACTACAAACACGTCGAAGATATCGTAAAGGAATGGAATGATATTGCCTATGAAATTGCGTTTCAATTTCACACGCCATTTAGCATGAACGATCCTTTGTGGCTTCCATATGGTGAAGAAAGAAATCAGGTTATTGATAAGATCATTCACATGAAAAAAGAGTACAATGGATTTATTTCCAATTCGCCCAAGCAGCTGAATATGATGAAGGGCCCGTGGGGAGGAGTTGGTACCACACCAGTAAAATGCCCAACATGGGTCATACTTGCATTAGATCATTTGGGACGTGTGAAGAAACCGTGCTGTATAGGAAGCGGCAAGGAAGATCAAATTAAACCTATATGTGAAAGATGCGGGCTTGCGCCATATTCCTCAATACTCTCTTTGCTGAGAATGTCATAAAAAAGAGATGATGGATATGGTAAATATTCACATGATCGTTAGGAGTGAAAGTGCCAAATTTTAGTTAGTAAAGAGTAAGACAGACTGGGTCTTAAATTACTCTTTCTCGAACGAGAATATATGCAAGAGAACCTGCTAGGGGTAATAATCATTGCAACCGCGATGTTGATCGTGGGCATAAGGTTGAGGCAGGGCAAGCCACTCAAGTAACTTATTTCATGAATATGAAAAGAGCCGTTAACGGTATAGATACTATTGCTGTTATTATTATGAGCGCCTGCAATGCTTGAGGGTTTACGTCAAAGCCCCAGAAGGGCAGAAAGGGGATAGGAAAAAGTACGAATGCCCATATAGCTGCAAAGGCAACCAATCTGCGCCACTTTCTTCGCACATCAAGTTTCATGCACTTTTTCTGCTGGCAACTACATTTATTCTATTGCACAATGCTAATCTGATTAACTTCCGCACGAGAAAAAGACACCTAGGACTAAAATAAACTTGCAACTCTACATTGTTAAAGTATTCTCCTCTTAAATTGGTTTCAGATGCCATATTCATGAAGCCGCTATATAGCATAGCAACAGCAGTGCTAGCAATGGTTGTGGTACTAGTCCCAGCATACGGTGCAGGCGATTCGCTTGGTGCATTGCCCAATGAGGTTGGCAACTACCTTGATGGCATAGTGCAGTTCTTCCAGAACATAATATCATCATTGGTGCAAGCGATAAACAACCAATTCTCAGCATCCTAATTTCTTTTTTGCCTAGCATAGATTGCCTGCTAAAATATAGTTTAGCTTTCAAGTACTGCAAAGTAAACATAACAAATAAAAGAAACAAATGACGATCTGGCTTGTGCATAGGCAGATCGTGGTGGGCATTGCCCTTTCGGCTATACTTATCTTTGGCATAGCATCAGGAGCATTGGCCCAAGAGGAAAAGTTTTCTGCCAGGGTACTGGCAAAGGGATCAAAGTCAAATATCACGATCCTGGTGAAGAACTCGGGCAAGAGCACTGAATCAATTTACGAATTTACGGTCACGTTTACCAAGGGCAATCCTATATCGTCCATAGCCAGAGGAGGCTGGGATGATCAGAAGGATGGCAATACTATAAAATTCACAACTACTAGGAATGCAATCAAACCTGGTGGCACCGCAGTATTTCTGATCAGGGTCTCCGATCCGGCACAGTCTTCATTTGAATGGACCATTAGCGGTAATGATGGTACAAAGCTGCAGAGTGGTGAAGTCGCAAAGATCAAGGTGAGAGAAAGCAAACCAGTACCTCAAGGACCAAAGATAACGACACCAGAGATAACCGTTAATCAGGTAAGGGTTAATCAGGGTGGGCAGATTATAGTGAATGGAAAGGGATTCAGTGCTCTTAGTAGTGTACAGGTATTCTTGGATGACCAGCAGCTGTTAACAACGTCAAATACAAACGGGAATGGTGAGTTCAGCACAGTTGTTATCATCCCAAGCGGTGCTGCACCTGGAGCGCATAAGATAAATGCAAAAGATGCGCTTGGCAAGTCTTCACTTATACAGATTTTAGTTGAAGGGGTTGGTGGACAAACAGGTCCTCCGCAGGGTCAGCTCATACTTACAGTCAAGACTGATAAAACAGAGTATGGTCCAGGGGATGCCATCAAGATAACTGGGACTGCAATACTCGAAAGCCCAGTTTCATTGCAGATAACAGACCCTCTAGGGGGCATAATCTGCGGTGCAAATCCTCAAGTTAACAATGCAACTATGACATGGGAGGCTATCTGCTTCCTTCCAAATAATGTTCCTAATGGAACATACACTGTGCAAGCAAAGCAGATAGTCCACAAGACAGCTGTAAAGTTCACGGTTAAAGGTTCAACCACTGGCGGTACTGTTGGTCCTGGAGGAACGGCAGGAACAGGGGAAAACCCAGGTACATTGAAGCTGTCAACAGATAAGCCCAGTTACAAGTCGGGCGAAATTGTAAAGATAACACTAGAAGGTGCTAGAGCAAAGTCGCTAATTGAAATAAGAGTTGTTGGTGCAGGTAAGGTGCTGGACGTAACGAGGCAAACAACAGATGAGAGGGGAGTCGTAAATTACAACTTCCAGCTTGTGGGAGCAAAACCTGGAACGTACAATGTGTCAGGAACGCAGGATAAGTTCGTCGTAAGAATAACGTTCGAAGTTACTGGTTAAAGTGGACACGACCTAAATAATCAATGCTAAAGCAACAATGGTTAGACACTTTGGATAAGTATCATATGAAATAAGCGAAGTCTGTGAGAACACATCTCAATTTCTGAACCGTTAAAGATATCTACATCTGGTTACCAATGCATGGTTGTAATGACCAATTCATGGTGCATTGTAACAATAGATGGACAAGAACTCAAGGCAAAGATTAAACACAGGGGCAGAGGTAAATTTGAAATCGTTGAGAGCCAAGGTAACGCATATGCAGGCAAGACAGTTGATGCATCGGATGTTATTTATTGTGTCGACGCAGACTTGCTAAAGAGCATCGCCCTTTCCTTAACCCGAAAGGCTGGTGCGATAATAGAGTCGTACCTCACTGGGAAGATCGATAAAGATGCGATGAACGCAGAACTTCGCAAGTTAACAGATGGAATATAACGTTGAAGATTCATTTCTATTTGTTTTTCATCGTTCTCATGACTAATAGTATTTCTATCATGGTAATTTAGCGAACCTGTATAACACTAATTATTCCCGTTAGGGTAGGGTTCTGGAAGAATAGAAACTCGCGAGTGTCGAAAGGTTCCATTTAATAGAAGTGGTGGGGCCGGCCGGATTTGAACCGGCGACCTACGGGTCACAGCAGCTCCAGACTGCACATCATCCTTTTGGTCAGTCGAGCATATACAACTAGCTTCTGGAGCCCCTAGCGGTTACCACTGTCGCCATGCCGTGCTAGGCTACGACCCCACACGGAGTCTATAGACCCCAGTGCGTTTAGATTGAACTGTACATAATAAATTTTCTTAATACCAGTAAAATTTGCTGTTTGAAGACTCAACGCCCTTTGGCATGTGCTATCTTCTTGTGTTTTTCCAGATGATCCTTATCCGGAAACTCCATCTTGCAATAATCGCAAACTGGATTCTCCTTGTTTTCCTCTTTTCGTTTGAACAGTTTCAACATAGTTTTATTCCGTTCTCGATCGGCTATAATAAACGTTTGGAAATAAAATGTGGGCATTTCAAACTTGGATGATTAGTTTACTGCGTTTGCCCCCAAGAAGCATAAAGACAATTATCTACAGGTTCACGGAGATCGAACAAGTGTTGAAGATACAATTTAAAGGCAACATCTATTAATCATACACGCGTGAATACTACAAATGGATCTATGGCATGTCAAGTGTAGCAAATGTGGATATGAAACGAAGTTGAATCTTGGTTCCACCGATCTGAATCAAACATACAGCGATCTCAACGAAGACTTTGCTTACTATAAGCTATTCATATGCAAAAAGGAGAATGAATTTGTCACAGCAAATGTTCATAACGGGCATTTTGATAACAAATGTCCTGCAGATGGCAGCGAGTTGGTTCCGGTTGAAGATATACCCCCAAAGAAGTGTCCGAAGTGCAAGGCTGATATTACACCTAAAAAACTCGATATCAATGAATTATTAGGTGAATAGTATGGGCAAGTCATTAGCACATAAAATAATTGGATCGCATCTAGTAGAAGGCAAGATGGAATCTGGAGAAGAGATAGGCGTCAGTGTTGATAGGACGCTTATGCAGGATGCTACTGGAACGATGGCATGTCTTCAATTCGAAGCATTAAGGATACCGAAGGTGAAGGTGGAGCATGCTGTTATCTACGTTGACCATAATATACTGCAGGTAGGTTTCGAAAATCCTGACGATCACAAGTTCTTGGAAACATTTGCAAGTAAGTACGGGATATACTTCTCAAAACCTGGAAATGGCATATGCCACCAGGTGAACCTTGAAAGGTTTTCTGCTCCTGGCAAGGTACTGCTAGGATCTGATAGCCACACGCCAACTGGTGGCGGTGCTGCTATGCTAGCTATAGGCGTTGGTGGTCTTGATGTTGCTGTAGCAATGGGCGGAGCACCTTTTTACACCAAGATGCCCAAGATAGTTGGTGTAAAGCTAACTGGTAAGCTAAGACCATGGGTCACTGCAAAGGACGTTATCCTTGAAATGCTGAGGCGCCTTACTGTCAAGGGCGGTCTTAACAAGATCTTTGAGTATTACGGTGATGGCATAAAGGGATTGTCAGTTCCTGAGCGCGGAACCATATGCAACATGGGCGCTGAACTTGGTGCGACCACATCGATATTTCCTTCAGATGATCTTACTCGAGATTACTTCAAGCGACAGGGTAGAGAGCAGGACTGGAAACCGCTGGGTCCAGATCCAGATGCTCAGTATGATGAAACGATGGAGATCAACTTGAGCGAATTGGAGCCAATGATGGCATGTCCAGGAGCTCCAGACAATATCAAGAAGGCCAAGGATGTTCAGGGTATCGATGTGCAACAGGTGCTGATAGGTTCATGTACCAACTCGAACTATCGCGAGTTGATGACTGTGGCATATTTGCTGAAGGACAGGAAGATCCATCCGAACATAACTATGGCAGTAAACCCTGGTTCGAAACAGGTTCTGGAAATGGTGTCCAAGGAAGGTGCTATGTACAACATAGTTGCAGCTGGTGCAAGGTTGCTGGAATCTGGGTGCAATGGATGCATAGGCATGGGTTCTGCACCAGGAACTGACTGGGTATCTGTTCGCTCGTTCAACAGGAACTGGCCTGGAAGAAGCGGAACGAAGAATGACAGGGTATACTTGACAAGTCCTGAAGTTTGCATTGCATGCGCTATTACTGGCAAGATAACCGATCCAAGAGATTTAGGCGAGTATCCCGAGATACCGTGGCCAGACAGGTTCATAATAGATGACTCTGCCATACTTGCGCCTGCAAAGGATCCAAGTAAGGTAGAGATAATCAGGGGGCCGAATATCAAACCTTTGCCATTGCGGAATGCAATGGAACAAACACTGCAGGGCGAGGTTCTGATCAAGGTTGATGATAACATAAGCACGGATGCAATAATGCCTGCAGGTGCAAAGATACTCCCGTTAAGGAGCAACATACCAGCTATAAGCGAGTATGTATTTTACTGGCTGGACCCTGACTTTGCAAAGAGAGCAAAGGAAAAGAACGGAGGGTTCATAGTTGGTGGCGAAAATTATGGCCAGGGATCCAGCAGGGAGCACGCTGCACTCGCACCAATGTACTTGGGCATTAAGGGTGTGCTTGCCAAATCTTTTGCAAGAATACATAGAGCAAATCTGATAAACTTTGGTATAATCCCGTTCGAGTTTGTTAATTCAGCTGATTATGAGAAGGTGAAGCAGAGAACTTTGATAAAGATAGAGAATGTGGTTGATGCACTTTCGAATGGCAAGAGCACTATTGGAGCTGCTGTTAACGGAAGCAAGATCGAGCTTAAGCTTGATCTGACGGAAAGACAGCGTAAGATACTTGTAGCTGGAGGGTTGCTTAACTACACAAGGAAGACCTTTGCCAGCTAATAGCATATATCCAACGCGATTGATCTTCTAAAGCATTGATAGTATCCAAGAAGGTGCTTATAGCAGCTGCTGTTATACCGATACTAGTTGCGCTGGCAATTGCAATACCCAAGATATCACCTGGTGGGGAGCAAACGACTACAGCGCAGATGAGAATTCAGTTTGTCAAGGAAGATATGAAGCGTGTAAGTTTTGGTGTAACAGAAACTATAGGAGCGCAGAAGAGCGAGACATTGATCATAAACAATGATGGC
>Ga0185320_10793778_pt1 | contig 11142 bp, 9 predicted proteins | sample OV2TP2_FD_128023 | JGI IMG/M metagenome (GOLD analysis project Ga0185320, IMG submission 128023) | Hot spring microbial communities from Beatty, Nevada to study Microbial Dark Matter (Phase II) - OV2 TP2 (SPADES assembly) (version 2) | ecosystem: Environmental > Aquatic > Thermal springs > Hot...
AGATAATGCCCAATCGGCTGATTAACGAGACCAGCCCTTATCTCCTCCAGCACGCCCACAACCCGGTGGACTGGTTCCCCTGGGGTGAGGATGCGCTGCGACGCGCCAGGGCGGAGGACAAGCCCATTCTCCTAAGCATAGGCTATTCCGCCTGCCACTGGTGCCACGTCATGGAGCACGAGTCCTTTGAGGACCCTGAGATCGCCCGCATCATGAACGAGAACTTCGTAAGCATCAAGGTGGACAGGGAGGAGCGGCCTGATCTGGACGCCATCTATATGGAGGCGGTCCAGGCTATATCAGGCCACGGCGGATGGCCCATGACCGTCTTCCTCACCCCCGATGCCAAACCCTTCTTCGGCGGGACCTATTTCCCGCCTGACGACCGCCAGGGCATGCCTGGCTTCCGTCGAGTTCTTCAGGCAGTGGCAGAGCTCTATAGGACTCGGCGAGGCCAAGCCGTTGCGGCTGCCCATCACCTGGTGGAGCAGATGCAGAAGGGGGGCTTAGCTGCTCCCCAGGCGGCGATGGAGCCTTTAAGACCGCAGATCTTCAGCAGCGCCTACCAGAGTCTTCGCTCCCAGTTCGATAGTCAGCACGGTGGGTTTGGGACAGCTCCCAAGTTCCCTCAGCCCATGACCCTGGAGTTCCTGCTGCGTTACCATCATCGCACCTCGGACCCTCATGCCCTCCAGATGGTGGAGTCAACTCTAGAAGCCATGGCCAGGGGCGGAATTTACGACCAGATCGGCGGCGGTTTCCACCGATACTCCACGGATCCCTTCTGGCTGGTGCCCCACTTCGAAAAGATGCTCTACGATAACGCCCTGCTGGCTCGGCTATATCTGCATGCCTATCAAGTCACAGGCAAAGAGCTATACAAACGCGTCTGCCAGGAGAGCCTGGACTACGTGCAAAGAGAGATGACAGACCCCGAAGGAGGCTTCTACTCTACCCAGGACGCCGATAGCGAAGGCGAGGAGGGCAAATACTATGTCTGGTCCTTCCACCAGATAGATGGCATCCTGGGCGCTGAGGAGGGAAAGGCATTTCGAGGATACTACGGCGTTACGGAGGTGGGGAACTTCGAGGGGCGCAATATCCTCCATGTTCCCAAAGACCTGGAAGCCTTTGCCCAGGAACATGGCGTCCCGCCCGATGAGTTGGAGGCTGCTATCCGGCGAGGGGGCCAGCGCCTCTTGGAGGCCCGCTCCGCAAGAGTCCCGCCCGGCAAGGACCAAAAGGTCCTGACAGCCTGGAACGGCATGATGCTACGCAGCTTCGCCGAGGCTGCATCGGCCCTGAAACGAGAGGATTACCTCCACGCAGCGGTCGCCAACGCTACTTTTGTATTGAAGGAGCTGAGGCGGGATGGACGGCTGCTCCGCAGCTACAGGGACGGCCAGGCCAAGCTCAAGGGCTATCTGGAGGACTACGCCTTCCTAATTGACGGCCTCCTGGCCCTGTACGAAGCAACCTTTCATCGTGAGTGGCTGGATGAAGCCCGCTCCCTGGCGGACCAGATGATTGACCTCTTCTGGCACTCCACCAGTTCCCTTTTCTACGATACGGGGGCGGACCACGAGGAGCTGGTGGTGCGTCCCCGGGACATTTTCGATAACGCCACTCCCTGCGGCAGCTCGGTGGCGGTCGAGGTGCTGCTAAGACTAGCATCCTTCACTGGTGAGGGAAGCTACTCTGCCATCGCTGCCAGCGCCTTGCGACCCTTAAAGGAGTACATGGAGCGCCACCCTACTGGCTTCAGCCACTGGTTATGCGCCCTGGACTACTATCTTTCGGCTCCCAAGGAGATCGCCGTCATTGGCAATGCGGCGGAAGGCGGGACTCAGGCGCTTTTGCACGTGATCTATTCCCGTTTTCTGCCCAACCGAGTCATCGCAGGAGCGGAACCAGGTGATGCACACCCCACAGATGGGATTCCACTGCTCGAGGGGCGGGATGCCATAGGGGGAAGGCCCACTGCTTACGTTTGCGAAAACTACGCCTGCAAGCTGCCAGTTACAGACCCCGAGGCGCTAGCAGAGCAGCTCAAAGGGTAAAGATTATTTCGAAACCCTCTCCCTCGACGTGCTTCGCCTTATAATTGCCGTCTGCCCTAAAATTACGATGGTTGCCTCAATATTCTTCTAATACTAAAGGAGACACTGATCTCGTCCAGATAGACGTGAGATTTTTCGTTACATAATTATCCTTAGTCTCACGCCTTTCTTCCCAAAATCGCTGAAAATTGCCCCAATACCCCTTGTATTATGCTATGCAAAGTATTGACTATGCCTATCATTGTGTTATGATAACGGCACTTGGAACTCACTAGTTGCCTCGCAGCTAGTGATATTCGACTCCTAGGCGTTGCCTCGCAACGCCTAGTTTTATTTCAGGGTTCTGATTTTGGTAGCGGCAAGGGTAATTGAACCATCCAACAATCGGCAAGGAACGGCTCATCTACGATTATGGTCCTGTCGGCTACGTTGCGTAACGCTTGCGATGTCCATGCCTGTCCAAACAAGGCAACCTCCACGTGCTTGCCATAATCTTTTAGGGCTTGGATCGCATCCACAAAATCTGTATCTCCGCTGACTAGTAAAGCTACGTCATAGTTATCACGGAAGCCTTGCACTAGCATATCTGTGGCTATTTTTATATCTATACCCTTCTCAAAGGGAGGCAGTCTGGGGTAGTCCCGAAATATGAGCCTACCCAAGCGTAGTTCGATATAGGACTGAGTCTGAATGAAATTATGAAACCGCTGTTGATTTCGTGCTCGTTCTGAGTCCTTATCAGCCGGAAACGGGGCATCATAATAATAGGTTCTGACCAGGCGGCGCCCTGCCGCTAGCTTATCTCTGAATTTGATTAAGTCAAGGCGTTTCTCTCCAAAATATTGGCGAATGCTGTGATACAAATTGCTGCCATCAATATAAATAGATACAGCCTCAGGGCGCTCTAGCATAAGCTTATACCTCCCGGCGGTTACGAGTTATCATCCAAATTGTAGTGTCTTTCAGGCCTCCTTGGAAACAACAAAACTAGAAGCTATTCCAAAATTCTGCTTGGGAGAGTGCCCCGATCCAATCGGGGCCAGGGGTCTGGGGGTGTCCCCAGATTCATTTTCATCCCCCTCTCCTTTGGTAAGGGAGAGGGGGACCGAGGGGGTGAGGGATTTTGGAATAGCTATTAGCTTTTACTGGGTTTAGGGCCTATCCGATAACTCCCGCTGTGGCTCGACAGGCTGACCACGAGCGGGAGAAACACCGCTCGTCCTGAGCTCCGACAGGAGTCGCGAGTCCCACTCGGACTTGTGGGGAGACGAATACTTGGCTCTAAGTCAATTTTTCGATAGGCTCTTAGCTGGTGCCTCCGTAGCTATGGTTGCGAATGCGCATAGTATATGCCTCCTCAAATCCAAGGCTCTGAAAAGCGCGGCCGGTTTCTGGATCCGCAGCAAAGACTATCTCATACAGGCCGCCCAGCTCCATCAGCGCCATCTTGACCAGATATGCACCTACGCCTTTATCTCTATATGAAGGTAGCACCTCAAGAAGAGAGATGAGCCCGTACATAGCCCCATCGCTAATGGCGGTGAGGAACCCCACCAGCTTGCCATTCTCCCTGGCGGTGGCGACCAGGTCAGACCCTTCCAACAGACCCTCAATCGCCTTGTTGGGCGGGCGGCTTTCCCGCCCTCGCAAGAACTCCCTGAGATCCTCAATCTCCACTTCGCCGTTGATCTCGTACTCTATCACTACAGGTCCTCACCTATGACATTCAGGCCCAAGGCCTGAAGCATCTCCATCCACTCCGCCTGGTCCCCTGGCTGGAACAGGGGTATCTTCACGGCGATGTTACCCCATCGGTTCACAACATAAACAGCACGCCGGTAGCGTTGGCCCGTATCGTCCAGCACCCCATATGCCCTGCCCAGGCTCATGGAGGTATCGCTAACCAGTGGGAAAGGTAAGCCACCCAGGCTGCTAAGCAAGCCCTGTTGGGATTCTATGGGGCCTACACTGATTCCTAGCACCTCCGCCTCAAGATATTCAAACACCGAATACTCATCCCTAAGGAAGCCTAACTCCTCCTGACACCCTGGGAAATCATCTTCCGAATAGAAGGCCAGCACCACGCTCCTGGTCTTGATGAGCTCACTCAACGTGATCTCCCCATTGGTGCTGGGCAAGGTGAAGTCCGGCGCCGGCATCCCCGGCTCTAGCTCTGCGACGTTCATCTTTGGGCCTCCTAGCTCAGGACTCTATTAGGAAGACCGTTTAATATCCTTTTGAACCATCCCTCTCGCCCCCTTCCTTTCCTGGAAGGGGGTCAAGATTGAATCTGGGGGACACCCCCAGACCCCCGACAAGGGGGCAAGGCCCCCTTGTAACCCCCTACAATTAAAGTGCCTCCTATCACGCTTTCTTGACACCATACTTCAAACCTCAAAAGCTCAGACTGCCTTCAGCCCCTTTAGCTGAAGGGCGACTCTGGCGACCCTTTCCCCCAAAGCCCTGGCCTGCTCCAGATCGTCTCGAGTAACCTCTCCTGCCGCATAGGGTCCATAATAAGAGCCAGAGGTCCTGAGCCTGTCGCTCCAGGGGAGGCCGACGATGATCATGCCCGCGGCCAGCATCCAGTGGATGAGGCTCAGCAGCGTGAACTCCACGCCCGCAGACCTGGACCAGCTAGTGGTGAAGGCAGCGCCGATCTTGCCTGCCAGCTTTCCCTCTTCCCAGAGATCTCCCTGCTCGTCGAGCCAGTTTTTCAGCTTGCCGGTGATGCCGCTCCAGTTGGGGCAACCCAGGATAATGGCGTCCGCAGCTAGCAAATAATCCGACGTGGCTGATCCCAAAACAGCCCTTTCAACCTCCACCTGCTGAGTAGCTTTGACCCCCATCTCCACTGCTTCAGCCAACGGGCCGATAAGGTGGCCTGTGTCATCATATAGGACTAAGACCCGCACGCTCATGTGGAGTTCGGTGCGATGATATCATACTCACAAAACAAACTTCCATTACAGCCAACAGTCATTTATACTGTCAAAAACTAATTGCTCCTATACGCAATGCTGCCCAAGGAGGAAGCTATGGTACAGACTGTCCAGAAGCACACCGTAATCGGCCAGCGGGTCCCCGACGTGGACGGCCTGGCCAAGGTAACCGGCCAGGCCCAGTACGCCGCTGATGTCAAATTACCTGGCCTCCTTCACGCCAGACTTCTGCGTAGCCCCTACGCCCACGCTAAAATCAAGAGGATAGACGGCTCCAGGGCACTTCAGCTCCCCGGGGTTAAGGCTATCGTAACGGGTGCCGACTTTCCCCAGGCGTCTCGGACCGCTCAGGTGCCCATGGGCGAGGTAGAGATAGGGATGTACTACATGAGCAAGCTGATGATGGCCCGGGATAAGGCCCTCTTCCATGGTCATCCCGTGGCGGCAGTAGCCGCCATCACTCCAGAGTTAGCAGAACAGGCCCTGGACCTCATCGAGGTGGATTACGAGCCTCTTCCTGTGGTCTTGGACCCCCTGGAGGCCATGAAGCCCGAGGCCCCCCTGCTCCATGAGGACGTCTTTACCCAGGGTCTCGCCGGAAGATCCGAAAGGCCCAGCAACCTGGCGCTCCATATGCAATTGGACAGAGGAGACATCGAGGCGGGATTTAAGACCGCAGACGCCATCGTAGAGCACACCTTCGCCTCCCAGGTTATCAACCCCGGATATATAGAGCCCGACGCCGATACGGCCATGGTCTATCCCGACGGCAAGATCGACATCTGGCCCAACACCAGGGGCATCTTCTTCCACAGAAACCAGGTGGCTGTCCTCCTGGAGATCGACCCAGGCCGCATACGGGTCAACCCCACCGAGCTAGGAGGGGCCTTCGGCGGCAAGATGTACGCCCTGCTGTCTCCCATTTGCGTTCGGCTTTCCGAGAAGACCGGCCGCCCGGTGAGAATAACTTTGGATAGGGACGAGGTCCTTAGAGCCACTCCGCCAGGGACACAGGCAGTCATCTCGATAAAAATAGGGGCCAGGAAAGACGGCAGGATTACTGCCATGCAAGGCCACATGGTATATGATGCCGGTGCCCTCCCCGGCTCGGCCGTATCGGCTGGAGTACTTTCGGGCTTCGCCCCTTATAAAGCGCCTAACATGAAGATAGAGGGCTTCGACGTGGTAACCAACAAGCCCCGAGTAGGCTCTGTCAGGGCACCTGGTGCACCCGTATCCTGCTTTGCTACGGAGTGCGTCATCGACGAGGTCGCCGAAGCCATCGGCATGGACCCCCTGGAGTTTCGGCTGAAGAACGCCGTAGAGACGGGTGATCCTCAGCCCAACAACATATCCTTTACGAAGATTGGCCTGAAGGAGCTCATTGGCCATGCCCTTAAACACCCAGCATGGACAACTCCGCTACCAGAGGGGAAAAACCGTGGAAGAGGGGTTGCAGTAGGCTTCTGGAGAGGAGGCGCTAACACTTCTAGCTGCCATATAACGGTTACCGGTGATGGCACGGTGCACCTGACCGTGGGCACAGTGGACATGACCCCAGCCCGCACTGGCTTCGCCCAGATATGCGCCGACACCCTCCAGTTACCCCTGGAAAAGGTCCGCGTGAAGATGGGCGATACGGACACGGTGGCCCACTCGGATAACACAGGAGGAAGCCGTACGACATACACTATGGGCACGGCTATATATCTGGCAAGCCACGAGCTCATCCAGCAGATGAAGCAGCGAGCCTCGCAAAGGCTTGGCGTAGCCCCAGAGCACATAGAGTACTCCAACGGCGTTTTTCACGTCAGCGACATTCAAGATAAAAGCATCTCCTTCAAGGAGATCGCCCTTCTTTCCGTTCGAGGCGGCAGCACCTTGTTGGCACGAGGGACCAACCCCGCCCTGAAGGCCGCTCCCGCCTTCTGTTTGCACATAGTCGATGTGGAGGTGGACCCAGAAACTGGCAAGGTCACCATCCTGAAGTACACCGCCTGTGAGGATGTAGGGCGCGCCATCAATCCCACCATGGTAGAAGGCCAGATGCAGGGCGCAGCCGTCCAGGCTTCGGGCTGGGCGCTCACCGAGGAGATGATGTTTGACCAGCAGGGCGTCCTGCGCAACCCCACCCTGCTGGACTACCGTATGCCCACCGCCCTGGACGTGCCCATGATAGCCACAGAGATAGTGGAAGTTCCAGCCGAGGATGGGCCTTTTGGCGCCCGCGGTGTGGGCGAAGTTGGGGTGGTGCCGGTAGCGGCGGCCATCTCCAACGCCATCTACAGGGCTGCGGGAGTCCGCCTGCGCACCCTGCCTATGAATCCGGAACGTGTTCTCGCCGCCATCAAAGCGAAGGAGGCTGCCAAAAAGGAGAGCAAGAGATAAAAGCTCTCCCCAGCAACAGTAGGTCTCCCGACACAGAGGAGGGGCATCCTTCGGAGTGTCCCGATTTTGCTTGGGCATAAATATCGATCTATCCTTATAGCGAGGCTTGGCAGATGTCTATCACCAAGTATTCAACTAGCCACCGATAAAATATTGACACGGTGGAGGATAATTTGTCGTGATTAACTCAAACGGACATAACGGATGGCGGACTCAGGCTATGTATAGGATTAGCGAGGCTGCCCATCTCGCTAATGTCTCCGCAAGTACAGTTAGAAATTGGATTTTGGGGTCTTCGGCTGGGCAGCGACAAGTGGAACCGCTGTTCAAACAACAAGACCTCCAAAGCCAAATGGTTTCCTTTCTTCAACTTATTGAGATTGTTGTGGCTGCAAATTTTCGAAGAACCGAACATGTGTCATTTCAAACCGTACGTAGTGCTTACGAGAACGCTCGAAAGCTATATCACCTTGATTACCCCTTTGCCCATCTACAATTGGAGGCGCTTGGCGGACATATCGTGCATCTTTTACATAAGGAGCGATTCGGAACTAGCCTTCAAGCTTTAGACCAACCAGAACAATGGACGCTACCAGGTCTAGTGCTGGAAGTAATTCACCGCTTGGATTACGAATCTGAACTGGCCGCTAGATGGTACCCTGTTGGCAAAGAGATACCCATTGTGGTAGACCCTCGGATTAGTGCAGGTTTGCCCGTTGTAAGCGGGCGAGGAGTTACAGTTGCGGTGATCTATAAACGTTTCATGGCTGGTCAGAAGATTGATTTTATCGCACAAGACTTTGAACTGAAAAGTGATACGGTAGAGGAGGTGGTTCGCTATGCCGAGAAGGTAGCCGCTTGATTCTTCTTTGTGACGAAGACATAGGCACGGGTATTCCCAAAGCCCTTGCACTTGTTGGCTATGATACTCGGTATCATTTTGCATTGGGGTGGGCTGGAAGGCCAGATATAGAGTGGTTGCCGCGGGCGGGACAAAATGAATGGATAGTATTTAGCTCTAACAAAAAGATGCTTCTTGTCCCAGAGGAAAGAGAAACTATTATCCGAGAGAGAGTAGGCATTGTCTTTCTCACCAATGGCGAAGAGCATACAGCCTCCGTTCTCAAATTATTACTCGCCAAGTGGGATATCCTGGAGCTACTTTGGCGCACCACTGACAGACCTTTTGCTCGCTTCTTATCCGCAAATGGACGCCTTTCTAAGAAGTATCGACACTACCAGCTAAACGAAGGGGGATAATTCTCTCTCTACTTATGGTGTGTCTTGTCTATAATCGCCAGGGGTGATTGGCTAGTATGAAGAGGGGGTTACAACAGACCATACAAAGGAGAAGAAATGGCAAAAATAGGATTTGGCGTAGTCTATCCCTGGGAGACCCGTGCTCCCATCAACATGACCCCGGGCGAGTTCGCAAAGCGGGTCGAGGACCTGGGCTTCGATAGCATGTTCATCAATGACGGTGCGCGCGCCTATGAGGTGTTTATCCTGCTGACAGCGGCGGCCATGGCTACCAGCCGGCTCAAGGTCGGCACGTCTGTGCTGCTATTGCCACTGCGCCACCCAATACTCATGGCTAAGTCAGTGGTCACCCTTGACCAGCTTTCCAAGGGGCGCCTCGTCCTGGGGGTAGGCGTTGGAGGCGAACGAGCCAAGGACTTTGAGGCCCACGGGGTAAGGGTCAAGGAGCGAGGCCGAAGGGCCAATGAGGCCCTGGAGATCATGCTCAAGCTGTGGCAGGAGCCAGAGGCCAGCTATCAGGGCAAGTACTACTCCTTCGAGGGCGTTGGGCTGGCCACCAGGCCCTTTCAGAAGCCTCACCCACCCATTTGGGTGGGCGGCCGCTCGGGCGGAGATGCCAATGGCACGTCCGCCGCCGTCAGCCGCACGGTCAAGTATGCCGATGGCTTTTATCCCTACCTCTGCAGCCCTGAGCAGTACAAGACCTGGTGGGCCCAGGTGAACAACCTGGCCAGATTGGAAGGCAGAGACGTCGCTACTATCCTTCCAGCAACCTTGAGCAGGACATCCATCTACGAGTCCGCCGAGCAGGCCAAAGCCATCACTGTAGAGCATTATGGGGGTCGAGGAGGCTATGGCAACTTTGCACAGACAGTCGAGCGATATTACGTTTATGGCTCGGTGCAGGACTGTATCAAGCGCCTGGAGCAATACGTGGATGGAGGATGCCGATACTTCGTCTTTCAGTGGGCCTGTGCACCCCAGGACATCTGGCGGCACGTGGAGCAGATCGCCAAAGAGATTGTGCCCCACTTCTCATAGAGGAGTGGCAAGAATTGAGGATACGACCCTCTTTCTACTTGTTTCTCGCAGTGCTGCTTCTCGCGTTGGCAGCTTGCAGGCCTCCAGACGAGCAAGGCACAAGTCAAAGATCAGAACAGCCCAGGGAGAGACCATTGGCATCCCAAGGCCACATAGTTTATGTAGGCAAAGAGAGCAGTATCTACACCATCCGCCCCGACGGGACCGACAGCCGTCTGGTAGCCACCAGCCTTAACGTGCCTGCCGGGACAGGCGGGAGAGAACGAAGCCTGACACTGCACACCTGGCCGACTTGGTCCCCCGACGGGAAATTCCTTTCGTTCTCTACAGTCTCCTTAGTAGGCCGGTCATCTTTAACCGTGGAGCTGAAAACGACCTCCCTCGACGGTCGCATACTCAGGTCTTTCTACGAAAACCCCCCTAGCACCCAGCCGTTCATAGGCCAAAACATCCCTCACTATGTTCAGTGGTCTCCCGATAGTCAGCACTTGGCCTTCCTGGCCATGACCGAAGAGGGAGTATCCCTCTTTGTTCGGAGTCTCGGCACAGAGGAGCCAGCAAGGCGTCTAATGAGTGGCGCTCCTCTCTACATAGCCTGGTCGCCAGATGGCACTCAGCTCCTCATCCACGCTCAGGAACGCCTCCTGGTCGCGGACTTACCAAGTCTCAAGACCACGCCTGTGAGCAATAATGCGACGACTTTCCGCGTTCCTGGCTGGTCCCGGGATGGGCAATCAATGGCCTTCCTTCACGAAGCCCAAGATGGCTCACATTCCCTCCTGATCGCCAACAGAACTGGGGAAGATAAAAGGCTTATCCAAACGGGACTGAAGGGCGCTGCCTTCCTATGGTCTCCCACCTCTCCAGCCATGGCTGTAGCTGTTCAAGATAACCCCGACTCGGTAGTCTACTCTCGATTGGAGATCCAGAAGGCTCAAGGATCAGGCACTACGAGCCTGGCGGAAGGAGAGATCCTGGCCTTTTTCTGGTCCCCCGATGGCAAGAGGCTGGCCTATGTAACTTTGGACTCTGAAAGAAGGACATTTAACTGGTGGATCGTCAATTCCGATGGATCGGGACGTCGGGTGCTGAGCGAGTTCATCCCGTCACAAGAGCTGCTGTCTCTTTTTGCGTTCTTCGACCAGTATGCCCATTCCAACTCCTTCTGGTCACCCGATAGCAGGTATCTAGTGTTCGCAGGCAGGCTAACCAGAGCTGGAGGCTCCGCCTCACCCCATAGTGAGGGAGCGCCCTCCCAGAGGTTCGTGTCCATATCGACCTCTGGAAACGGTAGTAGCCCCGAGGCAGAGGCTCAGACACCTCAAAATAAGGTCTATGTTATTGACTCCACAGGCCGTGAAGCTCCCAGAGAACTGGCTGAGGGAAGCCTTGCCTTCTGGTCTCCCAAATAGAGCAGCATGGACTCATTAGTGGCTATCTCAGAACCCTCC
>Ga0185320_11345860_pt1 | contig 11113 bp, 9 predicted proteins | sample OV2TP2_FD_128023 | JGI IMG/M metagenome (GOLD analysis project Ga0185320, IMG submission 128023) | Hot spring microbial communities from Beatty, Nevada to study Microbial Dark Matter (Phase II) - OV2 TP2 (SPADES assembly) (version 2) | ecosystem: Environmental > Aquatic > Thermal springs > Hot...
GCTTCGGGGGTGTATGCATTATTTTTTATGACCACCTTCACGAATTTCTCGACCCGCAGTTTCGCTGGGGAATTTTATTTTCGGTAATCGCCACCTGGACATGGGCCACGGCCACCCTGTACACCAAGCGGCAGGCTGTTCATTTCAATCCTTACTTCAGCCTGGGCCTGCAGATGGTTATCAGCAGCATTGTAGTGTATGGTTTTTCAGTTGCCACCGGCAGGGCGGTGCCACTCAGTGCCATTCCGTGGCAGTCGTGGGCAGCCATCGCATACCTTGTCCTCTTCGGTTCGCTCATCGCTTTCATTTGTTATTTATATGCCTTGCAAAATCTTCCAACTGAACAGGCATCCATTTATGCCTATATCAACCCGATTGTTGCCGTGGTGCTTGGCGCTATTGTGTTTGATGAACGTCTCACAGTTTACCTCGCCATCGGCGGCGCTGTTACCTTGTTTGGTGTGTACCTCGTAAACAAAGCGTATAAAATCTCTACACCCGAACAACCGGAAACGGAGGGAGTGTGATAAGCTAATGAGTAAGCATTCAAGATTCCGTTCTATGCGCTTGTCCCAAACTTTTATTGCATAATACTCCGGTAATTTTTCTGCAGTGGATTGCTGAAGTTTATATAAGAAAGTGAGTATAGGTACGTTATTTTTCATCAACTCAGCTTTATGGCCGAGTTTGAAAAAAATTCCAGGTCATTTTCGTTCCGTAGGAACGAAAGGTGGGTAGAATAAATCGAAGGTTTTTTTTGACGTTCCGTAGGAACGTTGGGTGCTCTGGCAACAAACACCCGGCGTTTCGATGGAACGCATGAATGGTTCCTTGAACATATACTACCCCCCACAAGTCCCTACGGGACAAAAAATAAGTATTAATATATTACCGGAGTATTAATTGCAGGAAGTTTATAAAAAATCACAAAACAATATTCTGCACCAGTTCACTCTTGCCCGGGTAGTCTGTATTGTAATGCAGCCCGCGGCTTTCTTTGCGGAAACCGGCGCCTTTCACAACCAGGTAGCCCACCGTAATCATATTGCGAAGCTCAAGCAATTGGGGCGACAGTGTGCTTGTTTCATAAAGTTGTTCGGTTTCTTCCCACAACAAATCAAGACGGCGTGAGGCACGATGCAGGCGGATGTCGTTTCGCACAATACCGACATAATCACTCATCACCAGTTGCAGTTCTTTCAGGCTTTGGGTGATAAGAATCATTTCTTTCGGCTGGCTGGTGCCTTCGGCGCTCCAGTCGGGAATATCCGAGCGGAATGAAATACTGTTAATCTTTTCTGCTGCATCCACAGCACAACGGTGAGCAAATACTAATCCTTCGAGCAGCGAATTGCTGGCAAGCCGGTTGGCGCCATGCAAACCCGTAGAAGCACATTCGCCGCAGGCATACAGATTTTTAATGCTGCTCCGCCCCCACTCGTTTGTTTTGATACCGCCGCAACTGTAATGCGCTGCCGGCGCCACGGGTATCATGTCTTTGCTCACATCAATACCAATGGAAAGACATTTTTTATAAATGTTGGGGAAATGCTCCGTGAATTTTTCTTTGCCAATATGACGGCAATCAAGCCACACAAACTCGGTACCCGATTTTTTCATCTCGCTGTCTATGGCTCTTGCCACAATATCCCTCGGCGCCAGGTCTTTTCGCTCATCATATTTTTCCATAAAGGCTTCCCCTTTATGATTACGCAGAATGCCGCCATCGCCCCGCACTGCTTCCGTAATTAAGAATGCCTGCCCGCGAACACCCGGTTCATATAATGCCGTCGGGTGAAACTGGATGAACTCCATATTTTCAATCCGCCCTTTTGCACGGTACAGCATGGCCACACCATCGCCGGTAGCAATAGATGGATTGGTGGTGGTGCGGTACACCTGGCCGTTGCCGCCGGTTGCCATCAGCGTAATCTTTGCAAGAATTTTTTCCACCTGGTTTGTCTGCAGGTTCAGCACATACACGCCGAAGCATTCAATGTCGGGAGTGGATTTGGTGATAAGAAAACCAAGGTGGTGCTGCGTGATGATGTCAATGACAAAGCAATGCTTTATCACCTCGATGTTTTTTTGTTTGCTCACCGCTTCCAGCAGTGCCCGTTCCATTTCCATACCGGTCACATCTTTGTAATGCAGCACCCGTGATTCGGAATGTCCGCCTTCTTTTCCCTTTTTAAAATCGCCGTCATCTTCCCGGTCGAACCGGGCACCCCATTCAATCAGTTCCTTCACCCGTTCGGGTCCTTCTTTCACTACCAGCTCCACCACTTGTTCATCGCACAAGCCGTCGCCGGCAATCAAAGTATCTTCAATATGCTTTTCAAAACTGTCTTCTTCCGGCTCGTACACTACAGCAATACCGCCCTGCGCATACTTGGTGTTGGTTTCATCGGCAGCGGCCTTGGTTATCACCTGCACTTTTCTACCAGGAAAACGCTGCGCCACCTTCAATGCATACGTTAATCCTGCAATACCCGAACCAATTACGAGAAAGTCTGTTTGTTGCATAAGCCCCCTGTCCCCCTAAAGGGGAACTTAGATTGATTCAGTCTTCAGAATACAATCATTTTAGAATTTTAAAAAATGTTTTTTGTCACCAGCATTTGTTCCCTGATTAAAACGTCCTTTACGAAGTCCGCCAGTGCCGGTGCAGACAGGTTCCGTTCATCTTCTGAAGCCTGGATTAAGCTTTATATTCAGCAAGTGAAGAATAATTAATCACCCGGAATTCAATTCGCCTAATTAATTGCCATGGAAACACGCCTGCCCGACTATTTCAGTCAGGTGGAGAGCAACACGGAGATATTTCCGTGCATCCCCTGTCTTCGTGACATCAACAGGCAAATTTATTGCTTTGAAGCTGAAACAATGTATCGTCTGGCACCCAGGGTAATCAGCAGCTGGGCAATACCATAAGTAAGCATCACGGCAATGCCAGCCAATTCGAATGACTTGTAAAATTTATTGATGGCGAGAATGGAATCCGAAGCAATAAACAGGACAGCGCCACTTATCAGCAATTGGGCAGCCGTTTGATTTTTGATTTTAGAAGCTTGCAATGCCTGCATCAGCATCACACTTATCACAAGACCATACATCCACACGGGCCACTTCATCTCACCCAGATGCGGAGTTAGGATCCATATAAGAAACACATAATAGAATAAAACAAGCAGCGACAACCAATGGCTCCTGTTTATCTTTTCGTTCCGAAGCAGGTTTTCATAAAACAGGATGTAAAAAACATGCGCCAGTAGAAAAGCCACCAGCCCGTAAATAAAAAAATTCACATTCACCGGTTCAAACATCAGCAGCACATCGCCGGCCCATGAAAATAAAAGAGCCAACACAATCCATTTTTTCAAAGAAGAATAAACTGATGATACTGCAACGAGGAAGAAGACAATAAGCAACGGCATCAGCAGCGGCTTGGTAAAATAGCGGAGCGTTTCTTTTTCTGAATAAACAGCCAGCAGGTCTGCACAAAGCACAAATCCATAAAGAGCCAACCAAAACTTTTTATTCATTTTCCTGAAATAATAAATCCAAAATCCGCAATCTGCTCCCGATAATTATCGGGACTGAAATCTGAAATCCGCCATCTCACCCCGGCTCCACCCACGCATCATTCTCCTTCAGCAGATTGATGAGTTCTTCCACCGCCACTTCGCTGTTCACATGCCGCTTCACAATTTCTTTTCCTTTGTACAAAGTGATTTTGCCCGGCCCGCTGCCCACATAGCCAAAGTCGGCATCAGCCATTTCGCCGGGGCCGTTAACAATGCAGCCCATAATGGCAATCTTCACGCCCTTCAGGTGATGGGTTCTGGCACGAATCTTTGCTGTTGTTTCCTGCAAATCAAAAAGTGTACGTCCGCAGCTCGGGCAGCTGATGTATTCTGTTTTTGAAATGCGGGTTCGTGTGGCCTGCAATATGCCGAATGCAGTGTTATTGATAAATTGTTCAATGGTTAAATTGTTGGTATAGTTTCTTCCAGCAATTGCGTTATGCGAAAGGCTGGCCGCTTGCAGCGAGTAGCTTTTTTGCGTCATTCCCAAACAAATACCATCACCAAAACCATCTAAAAACAAAGCGCCGGTTTCGGTGGCATAATGAATCAAATGCTCATCAGCCAAATGCCGGTTGCTGTCGGTAATAAGTACCACGGGGTTTTTGATGTTCCTGTTCACCAGTTCCATAAACATACGCCGTACCGACTGCATGGCATTTTTATTGTTGCTGCTAAGGCAAAGCACTATGGTGGGGTCGTTTGCCAGCTGGTCAAGATAGCCGGAAGAATCAGCGCCTTCACTAAAGCAATCAATCATTACAAAGTTCAGCCTCCCCAATCCCTCCGGTGGAGGGGCTTCCAAAGCTTCTGCATAACCACTGTCCTGCCAGATAGGAAAATATTTGTTTTTATCTTCAGCGTCTTTCCATGCTTCAGGATACACAATCACTTTCAGTGCTCCCGGCAATGCAAAGTTGGGTAGCTGGTGGCCGGTGAAAATATAATCAGCCGCGGCATCGCCGATGTTCCATTTATCGCTGGCAGCGTCATAAGCGTACCCAACGTAGCGTAAGTGTTCCCGGGTAATCTTTTCTATTCTGCTCAAATCAGCTATTACCACCGGCACATGATGACCGCCGATGTTGCCGGTTTCAAAAGTTTCTCTACGCTTGTAAGTAAACGGGTCGTAAGACAGTTTGCTGTCTGCTGTCTGATGCTTGCCCTCCGAAGTCCCGATTATTCGGGACGAAGGAGGGTCTGATGCTTGCCCTCCGAAGTCCCGATTATTCGGGACGAAGGAGGGTCTGATGTCTGACGCCTGGTGCCTGACAGTTGTCACTTCTCCACTTACAACCAATGATTCCAGACCAACGATTTCTACCTTCTGGCTACTGACTTCTGACCCTTCTATGCTAAGGTTTCGGAAGGTTGGCTCCCGGCTTTCGGCTTCATACCTCTTCACCAGATCCCTGCATACCGGTATTTCAAACTCCGGGTCTTCCGTCAATGACACCCGGATGGTATCGCCAATGCCGTCTTCCAGCAACGTGCCAATACCCACGGCGCTTTTAATTCTTCCATCTTCGCCATCGCCTGCTTCGGTTACGCCGAGGTGCAGCGGATAACATACGCCGAATTCATCAAACATTGTTTTTACAAGCAACCTGTATGCCTGCACCATCACCAGCGGGTTGCTGCTCTTCATGCTCAGCACAATGTTGTGATAATTCTCATCCCGTGCAATGCGCAGAAACTCCATGGCGCTTTCCACCATGCCCATCGGCGTATCGCCGTAGCGGCTCATGATGCGGTCGCTCAGCGAACCGTGATTGGTGCCGATGCGCATGGCCGTGCCGTATTCTTTGCAGATTTTTACCAGCGGTGTAAACCGTTCGCGGATGCGTTCAATTTCTTCAGCATATTCCGCATCGCTGTATTCCACCAGCTCAAATTTTTTTTTGTCCACATAATTGCCGGGATTCACTCTCACTTTCTCCACAAACCGCGCAGCAATTTCAGCAGCATTGGGAGTAAAATGAATATCGGCCACCAGTGGTGTGCTGTAACCTCTTTTCCGCAATTCATTTTTTATGTTCAGCAGGTTTTCCGCATCTTTTTTTGACGGAGCAGTAATGCGAACCAGCTCGGCGCCGGCTTCAATGCAGCGGATGGTTTGCTCCACGGTGGCCAGCGTATCCATTGTATCGGTGGTGGTCATCGTTTGCACCCGGATGGGGTGACCCCGATTGCCATCGGGGTTGCCCAGCAGCAGGTCGCCAATCTTCACTTCTCTTGTGGTGAGGCGTTTGTATTCCGTTAATGATTCGCAGTAAAACTCCATAAAACAGATTTCAATAACCTTCAGCCTGCAAAGCTACTATAGAACAGGCATCATTAACCACCTGCCTGTAATAAGCACCCTCCTGTTGCAACAGGAGTTTGCCAGGCAAACATTGGCAAATATGCACATTACATTTTTCCTTCAAAAAATCCCATTTGCTTTAGAAGGTCTTTCAGAATTTTAATTCGTATGGCCGGAATATCAGCGCCCGCATCAGCCGATTCAAAATTCAGGACAAAGAAATAGGGATGATTGTTCTCTTCAATCCAGCCAACCATCCAGGCAAGATGAATGCCGTTTTCAGCACTTCCCCAGCCGGTTTTATAGCCCAGCCGGTAGTTGGCATCGTTTTCAAAAAGCATGGCCTGCTTTACAGTTTCCTGGTAATTTTTAAAAAAAGGAAGCTGGTTGAAATAAAGTTTCTTCACCAGGCCCAGTTGCTCGTTGGGAGAAATCTTCAGTGAATTGTCGAGCCAGAAAGTATCAACAGAAGATTGAATCCGGTAGGCTGTGTCTTTCACACCGGCGCCATAGCCCAGGGTATCCAGCCAGTATTCCATTCTTTCTTTTCCTATTCTTCTTGCCACCTCCTGGTAGTAAGGCACGGCAGATACCCTGAAGGCATCGTACATAATCAGGTCTTTGTTCCAGCCGGCCACACTCCGCTGCACGCCATCCCATTTTATCAGCATACTGTCGCTGCTGATAACGCCTGTTTGCAGGCCAATGAGTGAATTAACGATTTTGAAAGTGGAAGCAGGCAGGTAAGCGCTGTCGCGAAACCGCTCCAGGTTGTAAACCGTAAACTGATCCGTTGCATTATTGTATAAAGCAAAGCAGCCGTTTACTTTATTTTCTGCAAAATATTTTTCAAGGGTATTATCTTCTTTTACATTATTCCGGGTACACGACCACAGGGAAACAAGCAGCATCCCGAATACATTCAATCGTTTCATTGTCATTTCTGAAATTTCCGGCAAAGGTAGGTGGCGGCCGCATCAAACAATGAAAGAAGCTGCAAACAGGATTTAGGTTGTACTTTTATCGCATGTTCGGTATTCAGAATTTTTATCTTTTTCTCAGCGTCAGCATCCTCATCAATTTATCGCCGGGGCCTGATATGCTTTACACGTCAGCCCGCAGCCTGTCGCAGGGCACCCGGGCGGGTGTTTTTTCTGCGCTGGGAATTTTTTGCGGCTGTTTTTTTCACACGGCAGCTGCTGTTTTGGGATTATCTGCCATCATCGCCGGTTCGGCATTCTGGTTCAGCATTATCAAATATGCCGGGGCGGCTTATCTTATTTACCTTGGTTTAAAATCTTTGCTGAATAAAAAAATGCCGGAAACCGGTATTGCAAAACTTTCTTCACTTTCTTACAAAAAAATTTTCCTCCAGGGCCTTACCACCAACCTGCTCAATCCCAAAGTGGCCATCTTTTTTCTTTCCTTTCTTCCGCAGTTTGTCAATCCTGCTTCAGCTCATATCAGCGAACAAATAATCTTTCTCGGGCTTTGGTTCGATGTGCAGGGAACATTAATATTACTTCTTGTGGCCATCATTACCGGCTACTTCAGCAGGCTGCTGCAGCAAAACAAAATTTTTTGGAAATGGCAGGACCGCATCACTGGCAGTATTCTGATTGCACTGGGAATCCGTATATTTTTTGTACGGAAATAAAAAACCCGGAAAACTTCCGGGGCACAATTGAAATTTACAATACAGTGCAATCAAAGATAAATGCCGTTTTTCAGCTTGTAATGCCTTACTCCATTACAATCTCTCTTTACAGCTGCACAGGAAGAAAACATCATCGCCATCACCGATCCTGCCAGCAGGACGAATAACAGTTTTTTCATGTTTGTTTTTTAAATAAGGGTGAATTAAAAACCGGTATTCAAAGGAGGGTTGGAATAAACGGTCATTCAGAGGAGAAACGAAAATAATATCTGTTAATTGTATTTCATAACCTTTGCACTGATTTTTAATCCGGCATTAAGAAAATTGCCTGGAATCAGGCCGGATTCTTAGTAAATCTCCTAACTTAGGCTACCACAAACTTCTTAACAATTAAAACCCCGCTTATGAGACTATTACTTATTTCAACGCTTGTTTCCCTTTTGTCCTTTGCCTCATGCAACAGCAATAAAGACAAAATCACCATTAAAGACGATAAAGGCAACACCGCCACCATTGATCTTGGCGAAGCAAAAGATGCTGTTGAGAAAATAGCAGAAAAAATGGAAAACTCACAGGACAGGGCTGCTGAGCTCAGGAAACTTCAGCCACTGACACTCGAACAGCTGAAAGCCCTCATCCCGTCTGAAGTGATGGGCATGAGCCGCAGCAGCTTCAATACAAGTTCGGCAATGGGTGTTTCCGTCGGGTCGGGCACTTATAAAGGCGAAGGTGATAAAGAAATAAAACTGGAAATAGTGGACTGTGCCGGCGAAATGGGCGCCAACTGGTACACCATGCGTTTCTTTAACCTCTGGAACTTTGAGCAGGAAGATGATAACGGCTACCAGAAGACGGTTGACTTCAACGGGAACAAAGCCATAGAAAAGTACAGCAAGGCAAGCGACCGTTACGAACTTACTTTTGTTTCCGGGGATCGCTTTCTTGTAAATGTGGAAGGCGAAAAAGTGGGACTGGATGCAGTAAAGCAGGTGGCAGGCAACCTGAACTTAAAAGCAAACTAAAATGAAAAAGTCATTTCATTATCTATCTATAGTTTCTTTTATCCTTACAGCAATTATTGCTACCGGCTGTATGGACGCCGGTAAAAATAAAAACCAGGAAAATCCCAATTTAAATGTCGGTTCGGGAAAATTTGAAATTGACGCTCCCGATGGCTGGACAAAAATTGACACCACGTCTATGGGCCTGAAGACGGTCATCCTGATGTCGCCGCTGGAAGGCAGCGATGATGATTTTCGGGAAAATATAAATGTCGTTACTGAAAAATCAGGGATCATGGGCTTGAAAGCATATACGGAGCTGTCGAAAAGCAATATGACCAAAATGATGACTAACTATAAAGAAAGAGGCAGCGGGTCAACTACTATTAATTCTGAACCGGCACAGTGGGTTGACTATACGCATACCATGTACAATTATGGAAATTGACGGCCGGGTTTACTTTATTATTAAAAATAAGATAGCATATGTAATTACCACCACTGCAAGAAAAGGCGGGCAGAATAAATGGCAGGCGGAATTTGATAAAGCGGTCAATTCTTTCCTGCTTAAATAATACCAAAGCCCCCGGCAGCCTGGGGGCTTTTTTATGTACTTATTAATTTCAAGACACCCAGTTCGTTCCCTATTTTAGTAAAAGCAGCAATTGCCATATCCAGGTGATGCTGCTCATGCGCAGCACTCAGCTGCACACGTATTCTTGCCTGGCCTTTTGGCACCACCGGGAAAAAGAAGCCGATAACATAAATGCCTTCTTCCAGCAGGCGGGCGGCCATGGTTTGCGCCAGCACGGCATCATACAGCATGATGGGCACAATGGGATGATCTCCCTTTTTGATGTCAAACCCTGCTTCGGTCATTTTACTGCGGAAATATTTTGTGTTGTACTCCAGTTTATCACGCAGTGCAGTTGTTTCCGTCAGCATGTCGAGCACTGTAATGGAAGCGCCGACAATGGATGGAGCAAGTGTGTTACTGAAAAGATAGGGTCTTGATTTTTGGCGCAACATGTCAATCACTTCCTTTCTGCCACTGGTAAATCCACCGCTGGCTCCGCCAAGCGCCTTGCCCAGCGTGCCGGTAATAATATCAATGCGGCCCATCACACCGCGGTACTCGTGTGTGCCACGTCCTGTTTTTCCCAAAAAACCTGAAGAATGGCATTCATCAATCATCACTACGGCATCATAGCGGTCAGCCAGGTCACATATTTTATCAAGCTGGGCAATAGTGCCATCCATGCTGAAGCTGCCGTCAGTTACAATGATGCGGCTTCTTGCACCGGAAGCTTCTTGAAGTTTTGCCTCCAGGTCGTCCATATTATTATGTTCATAGCGATAGCGCTGTGCCTTGCACAGGCGAACGCCGTCAATAATGCTGGCATGATTCAGCGCATCGGAAATGATGGCGTCCTGCTCGTTGAACAGGGGTTCAAATACCCCGCCGTTGGCATCAAAAGCTGCAGCATATAAAATGGTGTCTTCTGTTCCCAAAAACTCGCTTAGCTTTTTTTCCAGTTCCTTATGTATATCCTGTGTGCCGCAGATAAACCGCACGCTGCTCATGCCATAGCCGCGGTGCTCAATAGCCTTGTGAGCCGCTTCAATCACTTTGGGGTGCGATGAAAGACCGAGATAATTGTTGGCGCAAAAGTTCAGCACGGTTTTACCCCCTACTACAATCCCGGCCCCCTGCGGGCTGCTGATAACCCGCTCGTTTTTATAAAGCCCTGATGCCTTTATCTCCTCTATTTCACCGGCAATGCGGTGCACAAAATTTTCATTCATAAAAAATAAGTTTGGGAGACAAATATAAAGAGAAGGTGGCTGGGCATGAGAAGTTGCTGATTTCAATAATTTGAATTGTTTGATGGTTTGATGATTAAGAGGACTCCATCAAAATAATGACATCAAAATAACCACCAGGCAATCAAACCATCAATCCGTTCACCGCCAATTTCCTGCATTTTGCCGGCTAAATGACACTCTTCGTCAGAAATCTTTTGTATTACGGTTAATGGAAAATTAAATTTGCTGTAACATTTTGAAGAATACCTTCGTCAAATGATGAAATTGACAACCATGCAACAAAAATACCTGTTACGGGCTTCGCTCATACTTCTGCTGATAGCAGGTAGCTACCTGGTGCTTTGGTCATCAACAAAAAATCAGAACCGGAAAGAAACCTGCACCGAAAGCATGGAAGAATGCTGCAAACGAAATAACCAGGCGGCCCCTTCCGGCGAAATGATCTGGGAAACCCTCAGCCGCCAGTTTTTTTCCAGCGCAGGCTTTTCCAACTGATTCTGCAGCCCAAAAGCCGGGTTTTTTTTATATTTTCCTGTAACTTCTTTTCCTCCTGGCCGTATTACAATCAGTGCAGGCATGTTGAGTACCTTTGCCTGCTGCCTGACTGTTTACCCGTACTGCTGAGCCAAATGGATGATTCAGACCAAACCCGGTAAACAGTGAAATAAACCAGACCAGCTAAGCAGTATGACTGAAAGGGAATACAATGAGTGTGTAAATGCATACGCCGACAATG
>Ga0185320_11153856_pt1 | contig 10993 bp, 10 predicted proteins | sample OV2TP2_FD_128023 | JGI IMG/M metagenome (GOLD analysis project Ga0185320, IMG submission 128023) | Hot spring microbial communities from Beatty, Nevada to study Microbial Dark Matter (Phase II) - OV2 TP2 (SPADES assembly) (version 2) | ecosystem: Environmental > Aquatic > Thermal springs > Hot...
GTCTTGAGACAGCGTCAGGCGAGCGCTCCGGGCTTGACTACTGTGTACCGATCGCTCGAGCTTCTGGTTGATCTGGGACTGGTGCAGGGGGTTGATCTTGGCGATGGGGAGAAGCGGTACGAGCTGGTCGAGCCAGGTAAGCATCACCATCATCTGGTTTGCCGAGGCTGCAAGCAGAGCATCCATTTGAACCAGTGTGTGATTGAGAAGCTTCATCTGGCAATCCAAGAGGAGTACGGCTTTCAAGCCAGCTCTCATGTCTTGGAGATCTTTGGGTTCTGCCGGCGCGTGCGCGAGCGCCAGTTGCAAACTATCAAGCGTGGGCAACATTTCCATCAACATGCCTTCCAAAATCATCTCCGACAACTGCCCGTTCCGCGCCGCGGTCTCTCGTTTTAAATTCTCATAATCCGCCTGCGCCCTCTGCCATCCCGCCAAGTATTTATCGCGCTCTGCTTTTATTTCTTCAATATTCTGTTGTTCTTGTTCTGACATACATTATAGTAATTGTTGTATTCCTTTCAAAAGCGCTATGTTGTGGTCGTACCGCATACGGAGCGGCCCGAGGAGCACATACGCCGTGTCCGGAGAAATGCGGATAGAAATGGTGCTGCACTCAGTACCAAACGCGCCTTCCATGCCGATGCGCGTGGTTATTTCATCGGTGATGTCGTCCCACAAACGGTTAAAACACTCGTCCATATCATCAAGCAATTCAGAGAGCGCGACCACCTGTGGCGCCGCGGAAAATTCCGGTTTCGCAAATAAGTTTTTGATGCCCGTATAATACAGCGAACCGCGTCCGATGGCAACGATCACCGTCTCATTGGTGAGCAGGGCAAGCGCGCGCGCCAATTCCTTGAGACGCGCATCCTCACGCTCTGAACGAGCGCGAACGAGCGAGGCGTGTTCCTCACGCGAGATAGCCGGCAATAATTGCAAATGATTCACATAATACCGATATCCCGCCGCCGTGGGAACGCGGCCGGCAGAGGTGTGGGGGTGTGTTAAATACCCCTGCTCCTCAAGCGCGAGCAGGTCATTCCGCACCGTGGCCGGGCTGACGTCCAGCCGATAGCCCGCGACAAGACGCGTAGAACCCACCGGCTCCCCGGTCTCTACATGGGTGTCTATGACGTACTTGAGCAGTTGTTCCTGACGGACATTCATAATTAGCACTCTCATTATACGAGTGCTAATCTACCATGTCAAGGGGTATAAAAAAGCCCGCCTCCCCCAAGGTGGGCTATGGAACGGAGTTATTATTCCACCTCAATCTCACTCACTTCAGAAAGTAGCACATTTTCTACAAAAATGCCACGCTCGCGGAAAATTGCCTCAAGTTCACGTTTCAGCTCTTCTTCCACCACATTGCGCTCCAGGCCAATAATGTTCGCGTGAGGGAACCGCGACATAATCATGCGAATACGGCTCCGAAAGGTAGGACGAACAATTTTTGCCACAAAGTCCTCCCCGATGGTCTGCCAAATGGCGGGAATTTGTTGAATATCCAACCGTAACAGCGCGGTTCCTTCAACGGCGACACGTTTGTTATCCGCGGTCATGGCCGCAATGGGTATATCGCCAAGCGCGCGTTCGTTATGCATCAAAAAATCGCGTGAAATGCTGTACTCTAATGTTTGTGTATTAAATAATTTTGCCTTCTGCCAAAACGGAACTTTCAAATGCAGACCCGGCGTTAACACCTTATGCAGAACACCGCGGCCGAGGTCATACACGCACGCGACGTATCCGGGCGGCACATGAACAAAAACGCCTTTCAGGACGTCCTCCACTACGAATGAATACATTAATCTGTCGAGCGATTGTTCTGTGGACATGTTAGTGTGCTACTTTTGGTTTAGGCGTCTTAACAAACAGTTTGCGCAGCACGGTGATGGTACCAGAGAATGCCATAGAGGTCAAGATAAAAAGCGATTTCACCATAGGAAGCCACCACAAAACCACGCCGATGAAAAGCGGAAACAACACGATAAACATAACCTCCCCTTTCGTGGCCGGTTGCGCGCTTTTGCGCTGGGTATAATACAAATCCAAAAATACCCACACGGTAGCGGCGCTTGCCCACAAGAGTGATCGTTTCGCAATGTCAAAACCAAAAAAGATGGTGTTTACCATGCCGGGCGCGTCGTTCCAATCATAGAGCGCGCGAGTAATTTTAACCGGCTCCATGCCTCCCAAAAATACCTGATACAACAGCACCAAGACAAGACCCAAAATGCCAAGCACCACGGTCTTTGCCCACGGACTCACGCGATAATGATGCATCACACTCCGTATCTCCTCTTTCAACTGCACCGGGTCATTTTTGAATGCTTTTTCTAATTCCTCAATCCGTTCATGCAGGCGTTCGTACCGTACCGCGTTGCGTTCGGTAATAATGGAAAACGGCAGTAAAATAACGCGAAGCGCCACCGTTAAAATCACCACTGCCCAACCCAAATTCTGTCCGGCCCAGTTATTGTAGAGCCAGATCAAAATATTGAGCAACGGACGATAGAGATAGTCGTTCCAAAGAAGGTCGGGCATGTTATGTCAGCCATTCTTCCTTATGCTCAAGAAGGTATGTGCGCGCGGCATCGTAGTCATTCGGAATTGTGCCGTCTAAAATAGCTTCTTCAATGGCATGCTTGATTGTGCCTACTTCTTTGCCCGGTGTCAAGTTGCACAACATCATAATTTCCTCACCGCGCACGGGCGATTGAAACGCGCGCAGGCGATCGCGCTCGCGCACTTCTTCAATGCGGCGCATGAGCACCTCAAAATCCTTTTCACGCTGTGCAAGTTTTTTGGGATTCTGCGTGGTAATATCCGCGCGATACAGCAAAAGCAAATCATCCAGCCAATCTCCCATGTTCACAATAATGCGCCGCACCGCGGAATCGGTAACTCCCTCAGCCGTGATCACTTGCGGCCGTAAATGCCAACGCACCAGTTTGCGAATATATTTAATGCTATCCGTATCCAACCGCAAACGGCGGCCGATCTCGGTAATCATTCGCGCGCCCACCACCTCATGCCCGTCAAATGTCCATCCGCGCCCCTCTTTCAACCGTTTTGTCGGCGCCTTGCCCACATCATGCAGCAATGCCGCCAGCCGGAGCGAAACATTTTCCGTCATTGCTGCCATCTGATCCGTTACCTTAATGCTGTGCGCCAGCTGGTCTTTGTGATGCTGTCCGCCCGCAAATTCAACGCCGTGCAATACGGCCACCTCCGGCAGGATATACGCCAAAAGGCTCGTGGCCATGAGCGCGTTAAGCGCCTCGGACGGTTTTGCCACCGTAAGCATTTTCAGTACCTCATCACGGATACGCTCCCACGAAACAATGCTGATGCGCTCCGCTTCTTCTTTGATGCCGCGAAGCGTTGCGCCATCAATGCCAAATCCCAATTGCGCGGCGAACCGAATGGCGCGCAACATACGAAGCGGATCATCGGAAAAAGTATCGGCCGGCTTCAGCGGCGTACGCATTATTTTTCGTTCAATATCGCTTTGCCCGTCAAACGGATCAAGATATTCGCCAAATTGTTTCGCGTCAATATGCATGGCAATCGCGTTGATGGTGAAATCACGCCGCGCCAAATCTTCCGCGATATTTTTCACGCGCTCCACTTTTGGTTTTCGCGAATGCTTTTCGTAGGATTCCTTGCGCGCGCCCGCGAATTCAATGGTGTACTCCCCCACCTGCATGCGCGCGGTGTCAAAGTCCTCAAAAAATACCTCATGTTCCGCTTTAAGCGGCTCAAGCGCTTTGCGCGCGAACGCGATGCCAGAGCCGTCAACCACCATATCTATATCCTTGCACGGCCGCTCCATGATGCGATCGCGCACAAAACCGCCCACGGCGTACACGGCCGTTTTTTCTTTCACGGCCACCTTGGCAATGGTCTGCAATATTTTTTCAGGCGTCATCATAGGATAAACAATGCGAAAATCACACCTCCCAAAATAATCCGATACCACACAAACACGGTCAAATGGTGCGCCACGACAAATCGCAATAAAAATTTAATAGCTAGAATGCCAGAGACACACGCCGTGAGCGCGCCCGCCAACAGCATACTCCACGATTCCACGCCAACGCCCGACTGCACCGCTTCCCATCCTTTGAACACGGTCGCGCCAAGAAATACCGGAATGCCCAGCAAAAACGAAAAACGCACGGCCTGACTGCGATCCAAACCAGCCATAAGCGATGCCATGATAGTGATGCCCGAACGCGAGGTGCCCGGAATAAGCGAAATCGCTTGCGCCACGCCAATGCCAAGCGCGTGATGCCAACGCAATTTTTCAGCGCGTTTCAGTTTCATACCGCGCGCGGACCGCTGTTTATCCGCAAGCCAAAGCCCAATGCCCCACACAATCAAGCTCACGGCCACCACACGCGGATCGCGAAGCGTCACGACGTATCGGTCAAGCAGAAAGCCAACCAAAAATGCCGGTATACTCCCCACAATCAGCCAATATCCCAGTCGCCGCTCCTCGTCATCGCCGCGCCCCGCGAGCCCGCGCGCAATCCGCGCGATATCGTTCCAAAATACCACGAGAAGCGCGATGAGTGTCGCGCCGTGAAGCAACGCATCAAACACCAACCCTTGATCCTCCCAGCCAAAAAATTGCGGCAACATCACCAGATGGCCGGATGAAGAAATGGGAAGAAATTCCGTGATACCTTGTACCAAACCAAGGACAATAGCTTGCAGTAATGTCATAGTTCACTGGTATCTCTAAAAGAAAACGTGTTGAGGAACCAATCAAGCGCGATGCGGAAACGGTCAGGCCAGCTATACATTGTCAGTAAGAATACCCCACGACGCAGTAACCACGCAACCCTGCCCGTAAACCGAATGGGCCCAAGCTCCGCGATGCCAAACCAGTTACCGATGGGCACCAGCTCTCCACGAACACGATGACGGTACGGCACCAGCTCCTTTTTCCGCACCAAACGCCGCACGTTGCGTGACACGCCTTTTGCTTCCGCAACCGCCGCCTGCGCCGTTTGCGGCACCACGCCCATGCTCGTATCGGCAATCACCGCGCAATCGCCAAGCGCGAACACGCGGTCATCATCCACCATGCGCAAATACTCATTCACCCGCACGCGGCCGCGTTCATCCAACTCCTCGCGCGGCAGAAGCATGTCCGCGTTGGATTGCACACCGGATGTCCAAATAATCGTGCACGCGTCAATATGATCGCCGTTTTTCAAATGCACACGATTTTTTTCTACTCGCACCACCCGCGTGTTTACAATAATGGAAACGCCGAGTTCTTTCAATTTCCGCATGGCAGACGTCCCCACAAACTCCGAATGGCGCTGAAGCACGCGCTCTCCGCTTTCAACGATGGTGATCCGCACCTCATCACACGGAATCGCGGTATAGAGCGCGCGCATTTCTTTGCGCAACAAGTCGCCAATTTGTCCCGCGAGTTCCACCCCCGTCGCGCCGCCGCCGACAATCACAAAATGCACGCGCTGTTCACGTTCCATTTTATTCCGCGCGCGGGCCGCGGCCTCAAAGCACGCCACCAGATGATTACGCACCGCCGCGCAATCATTCACGGTTTTGAGCGTCAATGCGTGTTCCATCACACCGGGCACGCCAAAATCGCTCGCGCGCGAACCCACGGCAACCACGCAATACTCATACGGATAATTCCCCGCATCCGTCACCACCACGCGCCGCGTGCGATCAATGCGCTCCGCCTGTGCGCGCACAAATCGCTCATGACAACAATCAATCATCTCACGAAGCGGCTGGGTCACGTGATTCCGGCCAATAGAACCGGTGGCAAGCTCATGCAACATCGGCGTAAACAAAAAATAATTTTTTTGGTCAATCAACGTTACGTCAATACCGCGACGTTTATGCATCAAACGATGCAGACGATGGAACGTCTCAATGCCGCCAAATCCGCCGCCAATGATGACAATACGCGGGCGCATATTAGATAAAAAGGGTGCTTAAGCTGTATAACGCCGCCGCAACAAACACGCCAATAACCACCATGGAGGCAAACGCGGCATGATGAAAGGCAAAACCACGCGCGCGCTCGACCCCACCCCTCGCTGTCCACGCGCGCCAGTACATCAGTACGATCATGATGGCCTCAATGCTAATAAAGAGCGCGCCGGCAAAACTGATCACTCCAACAAAACTCCGCACACCGCTCACAAAAATCACCAGCGGCACCAACACCGTAAGCAGCCACGCGATATTTGGCGGCACTTTATAATCCCATTCATACGTTTCATGCAACGCGGTGCCGAGCGCCAAAAAACTCGTCCCCATCGCAAAAAAAGCAAAGACGTTGCCAAAAAGCGCTACCCACGGCCCGAGCGCCTCCCCCAAACCAACGGTCGCAACTTCCGTGGTTGCAAGACCGGTTACGCCAACGACCACCATCGCAAACAGGATATAAAGCGCCATTGATGAAACACACGCAATAATAATCGCCCGCTTAAACAAACGCGGTTCGCGCGCAAGCAGCGTACGCGCAATCGGAAGCGATGTTGTGCCATGAAACGCAAAAAGAATCACGCCGTAGGGCAACAAGAGATACACCCAATTGGGCGGCGTTGTTAAATTTGTCAGTGTGATTGCCGGCGCGGAAAAAAATGCGATGCCCAACACCACAAAAAAGAGGCCTGTCACCATGATGAGTTCAACCACCTTCACGGTTTTTAATCCACGATGCAGAAAAAAAGCGCCGACGGCAAGAAAAAGCATGCTCCACACAAACGTGGAACCGCCAAAAAGCGCGGTCAAAACCTCGCCTTCGCCAATCATATAGGCAAGAAGTGCGCTGTACGTTCCCAAAAAAAATAAACCGCTCATAATCAGCTTGCCCGGCCGTCCCAGATAGGTGCCGGCAAGCCCCGCAAGTTGGGTGGTAGTATCTTTGGTGCGGATAATCACCTCACCCAAGAGCACGTGCAATAAAAGCGAAACAACGCCAAGACCAAGGAGGTACACCAAACCAATGCCAAAACCAACACGCGCTACGGCATACGGAATACCAAGAACACCCGCACCAACAATCGTGCCTAATATAATGGCAATCGTTTCAAAAAAATTGGCTCGCTCGCGGCCTTTGGGCATACTCACGCACCTAGTATAGCAAAAAGTGGCCGCTCCCGGCCACTTTTTGACAAGTTATTTCTTCACGGTTGGACCGCTATCTCCCGGCTTGAAAAGGTACGGCCGTCGGTCGGTCAAAAGTGACAGCCACGCGTTCAAACGCGAAATGTAGGCAAAAAACTTTGCCTGATGTCTCCAAAGTCCTCCAATATAGCGCCCGGTAAACAAAATGCCCCACCAGTGCAGGAGTTGCACCACGGAGACAAAAATCATCCAAATATAAATGGGCCATATAAGGACCATCATCCAGAAGAAGCGCGTGAAGAGCTTTAAACGCGACGCACGCTCCTCCATGGGAATGTCTATGCGGATAGGTTCCATAGCGTTAGGTTAATAAATTAATAATAAACGCACCATGAGTATAGCACACTACAGCTGTGCCACGATAGCAAGCACTAAAATTCCCAAGAAATTCAACGTAAACGAAAGCGGTACAAAAACTTTCATGGTGACATGCGACAAACCAATCAGCACAAGACCGAGCTCATCCGGAAATGGAGACGCGACAATGAGCGCTCCTATAAATGGAATGAGCCATTGGAATAATCGCAAGCGGAATATCGCACGAAATTTTTTTGATTTCACCTTGTGGATAAGATACAAAAAATCTTTTGCCACGTTGTCTTTTATGAATCGGAAGATAACCAGATCACCCACTAAGCCACCGAGACCGCCAAAAAACGCGACATATCCTATGGAACCGCTTTGGGCTATTTCAAATAGCGCGACGCCGGCTGGTGCCGCCGTAAACACCGAAATAAAAAATATGCCGGCCAGAAAACTCCCTAAAAATTTCAATTCCTGCGTTTGAGTGAGCACGTTCGTGAGCGCGCCCGTTTTGGCTAGGAGCACAGCGACCAAAATACTTATCATTATTACTCCAAGATCGCGCATGAGATTGGACGTGTGCCGGTTCATACGGAAAGAGTGGTCAAAAGTTTTGCCTGTTCTTTTTTCAGCGTCTTAAACAATCGCGCGTATGGCGTCTTTCGCTTGAGCATTTCGGAAATCCACTGCCCGCCCAAAAGATGCGGGGTCATCACATAATCCGCACCCGCGCGATACAACCGTTCTATCGCCGCATAATCATACGCGTTTGCTATAATCATTGTTTTTGAACCTGCGCCGTTTTTTAGGTGACCAATCAGCGTTATTTGATCATCTTCTGCCGGAATCGTCATAATCACCAGCCGCGCGCGGCGGAGCGAAAGCGATGCTAAAAATTCAACATCAGCTATGTCTCCAAAATAGGACGGCGTGCGGAGACGCCGCAACTGCCGTAGCGCTTCAGGGTTGTAGTCAATCACGGCAAATTTCAATTTCATAGCGCGGAGTGCCTCGCACACTTTCCATCCAATGCGGTGATACCCCACCACCCACGCGTCAAAGGGACGCGTCACGGTAGTTGCCTGACGAAATTTATCCGGACCAAATAACGCAAAAAACGGCAAACAAAATCGATAAATTTGTTCGTTATATATAATAAGATAGGAAGAAAAGAAAATGGTCGTAATCGCAACCACCGTAAAGATGGAAATAATTTCACCGGACACGAGTCCAACGCGCTCGCCGGTATAGAGCAATACAAAACCGAATTCGCTCACTTGCGCGGCGGTTAAACCCGCAAGCAGACTATTCCGACGCGTAAATTTGAGCCAACGAAATATGAGGTACAAAATAAGTGGATTGCCGATGAGAATAAAAAGCGACAGCGCAATACTCGGCACCCAAATAGCGGCCGTGTGCGTAAGCACCATGTTGCTTCCGAGTACGATAAAAAATAAAATAAGAAAAAAATCGCGGAGCGGTTTGATGCGGCTTGAAATTTCCGGCTGATACGGCGATGAACCAAGCGTGAGCCCCGCAATGATGGCGCCAATTTCTAGTGAAAAACCGGCAAGCGACACAAGACTCGCAATGCCAAAACACCACGCCACGGTAAATAAAAACAGGAGTTCGCTTGATGCCGCAATTTTACCAACAAAAGCCGGCAGAAAATAGCGCGCGGTAAGGTACACGATACCCAAAACCAATATACCCTTTACAAAAAGCTCTGCAAAAGACCCACCGAGCGCGCTACCATCCACTTGTTGTTGTCCAATAACCCCAAGCGCCACAATAACAATAACCGCAATAATATCCTGCACCACCATCAGGCCGATGGTATGCTGGCCGTAAACTGTTTCCGTATCTTTTTTATCACTCAACAGCTTGGTGATGATGATGGTGCTTGAGAACGTAATCGCGAGCGCGAGATAGATGGAGGGCGCAAACGCAAAACCAAGGAGGCGTAAAATAATGGTGCCAAAAATCACCGTAAAAACCACTTGCCCTGCGCCGGTAAGCGTGGCCGCTTTGCCAATGTGCCGCAATTGCCTAATGTCAAGATGCAAACCGATAATAAAAAGAAGCAATGCTACGCCAAAACGAGCAAACAATTCGTACGTCTCCTCCTTCCCATCCATGAGATCCAAAAACAAGGGGCCAGTCAGGGCGCCTGCCACAATGTAGGCAATCACGAGCGGCTGGCGCATGAGTCGAATCAAAAACGCAATCGAAACCGTAATCGCAAGGAGCGCGCTAATGTGCAAAAATATATTATCTGGCATGAATGCTCTTAGTATAGCACACTCTCCTATGCCGCTTCACGTTTTTCCGCGCGCGCCGCTTTTTTGGGATCCTCGCCAATCCAAATATACGGCTCTTTCATGGCGAGTTTTGGATCCTCTTTCACCATCACCTCGCGAATGGCGCGCGCCACTTCAAGCGCGCTTTGATACCGATCATCGGGATGTTTTGATAGCAATCGCATCGCAATAAGCTCAAGACGACTCTTCCTGTGATCGGCGCGCACCTCGCGCGGAAGCTGTGGAACCTCGCTCTTATGCGCCTTAAAAATGTCCCAAATATCATGGTGCTGACTAAACGGTGTGCGTCCAGCGAGCATACGATACATCACGACACCGAGCGCGTATAAATCAGAACGGGCCGATGCCTTTTGCCCGGTAATGATTTCAGGGGCCATGTATTCTGTGGTACCCATAATGTAGCCCGGCTCGGTGAGTGATCGCTCATCCTGAGCTAATGCCGTGGCCTTATCGCGCTCAATCGGGAACTCATAGTACGGTGAACCGCCTGGTGGTGTCGGCGCGCGTTGGTCAACATACCCCAACTGCGCAACGCCAAAATCGCCCACCCGCACATGCACTTCGCCATCCTCGGGATGTTCTCCGCGTTGCACAAAAATATTCTCGGGTTTGATGTCACGATGAAGCACTCCCTTATCATGCGCGCCCGTCAACGCCAAACACGTCTCAATAATCACCGCCGCGGTAAACTTGTCACTGGGAAGACGTTCGCGTTGCAATTGTTCATGGAGATCAGGATCCTTCACCTGCTCCATCACAATACCCATGCTACCATCAGGCATCGTAATAACATCGTGAGTTTTTACAATAAATGGATTATCTCCCGCTTTCGCGAGCGCCCGCACCTCCCGCTCATAGCGCTCCACGATTGTCTCAAAATCTTTATGAGCTTTATCGGCCTGCAGCTTCAACTGTTTTATGTGAAGCACATCCTGTTCTGAATGCACCGGCTTCTCCAGTTCAGCGCGCCACTTTTCCTCCGCCTCATGTGCGAGACGTTCAAAGTGGGGCAACCTACGTTTCACCACCACCAGCCGCCCGGTCTGTTCATCAAGCGCAAGATCAACCGCGCCCATGCCGCCGTGACCCAATTCATAGAGCCGACGATACCGGCCATCCGCCGTTTCCCACGTTGGCTGCCGCTCACCACGCCGGATTTCTTCCGCTTCCTTACGCTT
>Ga0185320_10698749_pt1 | contig 10979 bp, 16 predicted proteins | sample OV2TP2_FD_128023 | JGI IMG/M metagenome (GOLD analysis project Ga0185320, IMG submission 128023) | Hot spring microbial communities from Beatty, Nevada to study Microbial Dark Matter (Phase II) - OV2 TP2 (SPADES assembly) (version 2) | ecosystem: Environmental > Aquatic > Thermal springs > Hot...
CCTGGGGATCCGCAACCCGGTAACCTGGGGATCCGCAACCCGGTGACCTGGGGATCCGCAACCCGGTGACCTGGGGATCCGCAACCCGGTAACCTGGGGATCCGCAACCCGGTAACCTGGGGATCCGCAACCCGGTGACCTGGGGATCCGCGACCCGGTGACCTGGGGATCCGCGACCCGGTGACCTGGGGATCCGCAACCTTATTTTTTACTTGACATTCATCCCTCTAGGACGCATATTATATATATGTAAGATGTAGACCATTAACCTACCTGACTTTTTTTTGAGGAGCACACCATGAGCGGGATAGACTACGGCCTAGGTCGCACAAACATCGACCGCAACGGCATACGCTACGGAGTAATCAACATGCACAGCATAGCACCAGACATGCTCGACGCTCTCGAAGCAGACTATGGCGAGCCAACATGCCCGACCTGTGGGGAATTGGCCGACGACTATGACGAGGACCACCACGACAGCTACGAGATCCTCAGCGGCAAGTGGGCAGAGTATGCGTGCCTCAAATGCCAATGCGCCTTTGACACATCAGAGGCGCTACCCGAACAACCGCTGCGGCTGTATTACGTCGATGACAACTACGCCATCGAGTCGTGCTTGGATAGTGACCTCATCATCACCAAGTCCCCATTCTACACGCTGGCGGCATTTTGCTCGCCATGCGTGCCAGGTGCGGGGAGCCTTGACAGCCCAACTCCCGATGGAATCAGGACTTACTGTCTTGGGCCGGAGTGGTTCGAGCCGGCTCAAGCACCCTATCCCATCTACGTCGTCACACCCCAGCCGATGTGCGAGGAATGTGGGCAGGAGATGCCGCACGACGCCCATGTCCGCCTGATTCAGCTAGGGGATATGTATCGGGAATGGTGCCCGCAGTGTGTTGACAATCTGCTCTAAATCCGCGCATTCCGACCGGCCAGGGCCTCTCTCGACGATCATGTATCCCCTGGCCGGCGCGGACCTACACAAGGCCTCAAAAGGAGCGAGATATGCAGATCTTCAACCGCGACGGATCCCTCCTCAATGAGGATACTACCCTCACACTGAGGGAATATCTCGAAATCGCGAGTTCCGGCATCAGTTTGGCCGGCGCGGATCTGCACCAGACAGATCTGCGTTACGCCGATCTGCGTTACGCCGATCTGCGATACGCCGATATGACTAACGCAGACCTGCGCTGTGCCGATCTCACCGGAGCAAACCTGCGCCGTGCCACGTTGGCCGGCGCGGATCTAGCCAATGTAAGCCTGCGCCAAGCCGATATGACTGACGCGGACCTGCGCCGTGCCACGCTGGCCGGCGCGGATCTGGCTAATGCGGACCTGACCGACGCCGATCTTACCGGCGCGGACCTTACCGCAGCATCGTTCTGATGTGAAAAGGAGCACCTCATGATCCTGGCGCTGAATAAGGATGCAATCCTTGCGTGTATTACAGCCGGGGACTGGCCAGGTGGAGCCTATTACCTCGTGGTCTGCGAGGACATGGCGCGAGTTGTGGGCTACGAAAGAAACTCTCTCTTGAAACCATGGCCGGCGAAGGCCATGGTAGCGCGGATTCCTGCCCTTGATCCCGAGGGCAGTGGGCAGGCGTCAGAGGACGCTTGGTCGATGATCAAGTCTCTCGGGAAGTTGGCCGAGGCCCAGGAATGGGCCGAGGAACACGATGAGAGTCTGGTTGAGTATTGTATCACGATGATGAATGAGGACTGGGCAGAGAATCGGCGTGAAGGCGCTGATTTTTTGGCCGAGGAATTTCTCGATGCCCTGAATGACCCAAAGACTGAGATTTTTGGGTTTGACAGGTCCGGGCAACCCAGACAGCCGACCGTCCGGTTCGAGTGGAGGTAACAGTCTATGGGCAGGGCTCTGGTGCCCTGCCCCAAGGAGAGCAGAGATGACGAAGGCGGAACTCATCGGGAAGTTAGAACGCCAACTGGCCCTGCTGCGAGCAGACGACGAGTATGCTATCCAAGCATTCAAGGTGCTGTGGGTAGATAGGGACATTGCGGCCGTAGCCGCCACGATACAACAGCGCACGTGGTCAATGGGGTGGTGCATGATGTCGGATGCATGTGATCATCCGCATTCCCATCACCCGTACACACAGGGCGACACCGTGTTTCTGTTGTGTCGCCCTGTTGGGCGAGACGAAGAGGGTAGGAAGTTGTTTCTCCTGCCTGACGGGAGGGTTGTGCGGTATACATCCGAGCATGAACAGTACGCACACCTAGAATTCATCTAGGTTTCAATCCCTTCCTTAGCAGGTCTTTCTTCAGTAGCCTGCACGCGCGAGCGGCCGCAACCAGGCAATCCTGCGGCTAGGGTTTCGGCAACGCAGGTCCGCGCCGGCCGCGTTGTCCCGTCATGGCCTTTTATCTATATCCCTTCCATCGAAACCCTTTCTTTCCATCAAATAGACACTATGGGCCGCGGCTAGGGGGATGGTTGTTGCGTGCGAATCGTCAGGTGTCCAATCGTCGTTCCCTCCTGTTCGTCGATGGTCGCGGATTGTCCAATCGTAATATTGACGTGCATACCGCTGGCGTCTGGTTCGTGGTCGGCGGTGTATACCCGGAGTAGCTTCGCCAGCTCCTTCAGGGCTTCAACACGACCTAGCTGTGCGGTTGCGGTGACTTTGCCGCGTCGTTCGGTCACCTGCAGTCCAATGAGGGCAATGCCAAGCCGAGTTCGTTGGTCCTCAGTAAGCTCGTGCAACGGCTTCAACGTCCAGTCATCCTGCAGAAACTCCGTCACGTTCAACGATGCCATGTCTGCCCATTGCTTCACCAATTTCTCAGCAGTGTAGTGACTTGTGGTCGCAAACACTTCTCGATAATAAGCTACAGCCGCCTGAACCCGAGCGTCATGCTGCAAGATGTAGCCCATCGTTGGGTGCTTCTCGGTCGCATACCCTGCCAGTCTCGCAGATTTTGAGGCATTTCCGTATAAAGCATAGTATTCTGAGAACTTACGAGCTTTCGGGGTCAAGCAAGCCAGCACGTCAGGTAACCCCCCCTCTTGGTCTGCCGACTGGCGTTTCATCAATTCGTAAGGCTTTGCAATCGGTTTTGGACCTAATCTCGTATCTTCTGGTATTTCAGGAGGTTGAAGGTCATTGTGCATATCTTTACCTAAAAAAATAGTTGACATTTAATGGTTGATGCTGCATAATTCCCTGTAGAGCGGTCGATACGGGAAAGTGTAGCAGAAGGAGCAAGAGGATGCAGATAGTTTCGGTTACTGGTGAAGTATTACTTGAAGTGGCGGACAATCGCCTGCAAGACGCCGACCTGCGCCATGCCCGCTTGGAAGGAGCCGACCTCCGCCGTGCTCACTTGGAAGGAGCCCGCTTGGAAAGAGCCGACCTCCGCCGTGCTCACTTGGAAGGAGCCCACCTGGAAGGAGCCGACCTCGAAGAGGCCAACCTGCACAGCGCCACCCTGGAAGGGGCCCACCTGAAAGGAACCGACCTCCGCCGTGCCCACTTACACAGCGCCACCCTGGAAGGGGCCCACCTGGAAGGAGCCCGCCTGGAAGGGGCCAACCTAGAATGGGCCGACCTCCGCCATGCCAGCCTGGAAGTGGCCCACCTGGAAGGGGCCAACTTGGGCGGGGCCAACCTGGACGGTGCCCGCCTGAACGGTGCCCGCCTGGACGGGGCCCGCCTGGAAGGGGCCCGCCTGGAAGGGGCCCGCCTGTTTCCGCATCCGCTGGCTATCCTAAACGCCCAGGGAGGGCCTGTGCGTGTCTACAAACTGACCACGAAGAACGGGAATAGCCCGTTCTTTCGGAACAGAGTCCTGAACTATGACACCGATGAGGCCGTCACGGCCGCGTGTGACCCTGATAAACGGCGTGACTGTGCAGACGGGATTCACGTGGCGACACTGGACTGGTGTCTGAGGCACTGGGAGCAAGGGTGGCGCATTCTGATTCTCGAGTGCGAGGCACAGACACTCGTGATTCCGCATGCGAGTGACGGCAAGTTTCGTACCAGTGCAGTCCGGCGTGTGGGGGAAGTACCACAAGACTGGATTCTGGCGCTGATGAACACACCAGCAAGGAGGGAAACATGACACAACAAAGCTTACGGGACTTTCTGGCCTTCGCCGTGCTGTTTTTCGACGCAGCAGAGCCCGCCGTAGGGCGTCTCCAGGCCATGCAGTTGGCGTATGAGCTGACGCGCCTGTCGCTGCGGCTGCATAAACTGAACGAGGCGGCGTGTAACGCTGTGGGGGGATTTACGACGAGAACCCTGAACATGGCTACACACTGGAAAGCGCCAAGGAAACAGTAGACGACGTGATTGAGCGGGCGATACCCATAGCAGAGCAAGTTCCTACACTGTATTAAAGGCCTAGGGGAACCCTACGGGGTTCCCCCATATTTAGGAGCACGCCATGCATGCAGCAGACTTTACGATCTACCGCGTCACCCTGGTACGGGATGGTGCGGTACAGTTGCGGCACCCAATGGCGGGGAGAACGATACACCACAGTCGGGATGCGGCAGAGGTAGTCGCGGCCTATCTGCAGGACGCGGCTGAGGAACGGTTTGTGGTCCTGTGGATGGACCGCAAGAACCACCTAATTGGCATGCGTACCGTTGCTGTTGGAACCCTCAGCGAGGCAGCGGTACACCCGCGTGAGGTTTTCACCGGGGTATGCGACGGGCGGGTTGCGTCCATCGTGCTGGCGCACAACCATTTAGGGATGGACTCGCAGCCATCACAACCTGACAGGGTTACGACTCACCGGCTTGTGCAGGTTGGACACCTTCTAGGTGTTCCTGTCTTGGACCATGTGATCGTGGCATTTCGGCTTGATGGGAGCCTGACACACTACAGTTTTGCCGATGAGGGTTGTCTATCGGCGGAACCGTGGAAGGAAAAACAGTAAACCGGGCGGGGTAGGTGGTGGTGTGTCTGCCTACAACATGTTTCGACTTCTGACGAAGAATATGGAGGTAGCTATGCGCGACAAAGCCATTCCTGTCGGTTTAGAGCAGGTGCAAAGGGAGCAAAAACTGAGTACGCAACAGCTCAAGGCGAAAATTCGCCAGGAAGAGCGGGTACGGTTTGCCCGCATCCGGCGGTATGAACCCCTACTGCCGTGGGTGTGGCAGGGGTACTGGGACTCGGATGCTACCAACACCCTGATCACCCAAGAGGGGACCGATATTGTGGTGTGGACCGGGAAGCGGGACAGAGCCACCAAGAAAGAACTGGCGCGGTATCGGCTCATGTCGTGGTGGACATGTCTGGAAAGGACACAACCATGAACTGGCATGACATTGTGGGCAACGAGCTGGCCAAGCGGGCGCTAGAAGTTGCACTGGTAGGGGCGCACAGCGTGCTGCTCGTTGGGCCCGCAGGCAGTGGAAAGGCGCGGCTGATCGCAACCGTGAGAAGCGCGGCATTGCAGTATTTTGACGGGAATATCGACATGCCGCACATGGGCACACAGCCACTGTGCGCGTGTGGGCATACGCTTGAGGTGAAGCGCATTGCACCCCGCTGTACGTGCACGCTAGCCGACAAAGATGCGCACACCCGGCGTCTACGGGAAGTGGCAGACGCGGTAGACATTGTTGTAGTGACCAGACGGCCGACCTACGACGAGCTGTGCAATGGTGAGCCAAACGGCGAACGAATAGAAGCGGTGCTGAAGCGGGTGAGCTGTGCGCGGCAACACCCGGAACCCTCGTGGACCTTACCGGAAGCTGGGCACGCCTTATTGAGGCAGGCGTACAATACCTTTGCGCTCACACCGTATAAGTTGGCGCGAATCCGCGGCGTTGCTGCGTCGTGTGCACGGTTGGCGGGTGAGCCGCTTGGGGTGCCCCATATCGCCGAAGCGATAATGTTTACAATGCTACGACAGGAGGAACTGTCATGGGGTATATGACAGTAGTTGGCCACTGTATCAACTGCGGGGCGTATATAACGTTCAATCCGTTCTACGTGCCGTCGATTCGTGTTGGCGGGGTACGAGAGCCGTTGTGCCGTGCATGTTTTGCGCGCTGGAACGAGCTGCACAGGACGCGGAGGGGGTTGGACTCTGTTCCGCTGCATCCGGCTGCGTATGAGCCGGAACCGGAAGAAAGTTTCTAACCCGCTGAAAAAAGGGCACATAACGCCAAACTGGACACTTCAAGGTCAAAAGGCCGGTGAAAACCTCACTCATCGGCCTTTTTCTGCTTTTTTTGACGAAAAAAACCGTTGGAAGGACATAACTCAGACTGTTCATAAATGCCGTAACTCTTTATTTTCCCTGTGTTTACGTCATGTTTTCGATTTTTTTTTGCAACATCACACTTATTCCGCTTTTGTGATAAGCCCAAAATCAAGAACTTGCAATGGACTACTGCCCTTCCGTGCCCTACTTTTTTATGCATGCGCACAGAAACTCCGCACAGTATTGAAATAGTGAGGATTAGGGAGAAATTACTGCACATAAGTTCACTAAAAATAGGTAAATTACTGCACTTATGAGCACTATGTAGTGTCCATTCTGGACACTACATAACTTATTGAAAATGTGGTAGTTGGGGGAATATAGTGTCCACATGTCCAGGAAGTGTCCAGTTAATATCTCTTTATTTATCAGAGATATACAAGGAATTTTTGGCTTACCGGACACTACTTTCACTAAAATACCATACCCCCAGGGGGGTGCTATCAAACCCCCCTATATTAAAAGGCCAGAAACGTCCACAGGGCTATTTTTGTGGGTTGGAGGTGTTGAGGAGTACCAGTAGCGTTTTCGGGTTTCGATTCCTACGCCGTTCGTCGCGTAAAGGCGTGTGCTTGTCCAGCCAATAGCGGACAAGCGAGAAATTAACACCGGGCGGGTAATACCCCTGGCAAAGTGGACTTTGACGTGTTCCAGCAGCGCCGTAAGGGGGAGGTATGTGGCATCATCCTGGGTTACCGCATACTCGTGTGTCAAAGCGTCATACCCGAGCGGCATGACGCGGTTCTTGCCAAGAAAATGGGCGATCCACTCCCGTGTCTCGTCAGGTGTCTCGGTTTCTTCGCCTTCGCGGTACTCGACGAGGGCCGAGAGATAGATCCGTTTTTGGTGCCACTTGCGCGGCGTGAGCGGCACACGGTCAACCCCCGTGTGCAAAAACGCCAGCTTGAGCCAGGTTGCTTGCTTGACGTACTCGTCGTAACTCGGGATCACCACGCCATCTGTGCGACCGGCAAAGTGCACGTGAAACGTGCCTGGGTCGCGGCTGGTACACACCAGCCGCTCAATGCGCAGTCCAAACAGCATTTCGACCTCGACGCGGGCCGTTTCTCGGTCAATGTCGGCTGAGCTGTCCTTCGGGCTGGTATCTTTGCGGAGGGTGACGAGGGTGGATTCAAGGGCCGCGGCGTGTTTCGGCGGCAGACTGTGCTTGACGCGCCAGGCACGCCAGACTGCCATAATATCCTGATCGTTCCAGCCGGCTGTGACCATGTGACGGCCCAGGGCCATTTCTTCTTCGCTGGGGCTGTCGTAATGCTTGCCGCGTCGGTTCCAGGTGGCGGCGAAAGCGCCGTGCAACGTCATGAGGGTATCAAAGAGCCGGAATGGAAAGGCGGCGTCGTCTGGCGGCGCCGGGGCGGGTGTGTAGGTTGGTTCAAGGGGTGACGCAGCCGGGCGGCGGAGCTGAGCGGCAACCCAGGCAAGGTCTGTTGGTGATATGTCGGCCGTGGTGGAGGGGTGATCGGGGAGGCGATCACCAGTCACCGTAAAGAATCGCTTCGTGCCGTACAGCTCGCCACGAGGTGTTTTGATGGCCTTTTTGACCGCGCCACACCCGATGACGTGATAGCCGGCGCGGCTCGGACTGCGTTCGGCGTAGGTGTGGCGTAGCCGTGCGAGGATGGCCTGAGCCTCGCCGAGCGAAAAGCGGGTGCTGTCCTGGCCAACCTTGTCCAGGTCCAAGCCGAAAAAGGCACAGGTTGGCTGATTGAACACAAATCCCAAGCCGTAGATGTCTGGCTGCGACGTGGCGAGGTGCAGCGCCGTGTCAAAGTCGCTCCACGTGGTGGGGGCGGAATGGCTGGCGCCGCGTCCGACGCGGCGCGGGTCCATGGGCTTCTTTGTGGGCTGTCCCTGGCGGTTTACGCTCCACGTCCAGCAGACCCATTGCGGTGCGGTGCGGAGTGCCAGGGGAATCGCATCAACACACGATGGGTCAAATAACACATGACATCTCCTTCTTGCTGGTCAAGCCTACCAAGTAATTCAGGTCTACCTCAAGGGTCTGAGCAATCCTAATCACGTGGGGTAGTGGGAGCGTCGTGCGCTGGCCACACTCAAGCTGGGCAATATACGCCCGGCGGACGGCGCTCCGCCGGGCGAGGTCGGTTTGGGTCCACCCGCGTCTGACGCGCTCGATGCGGACCCTCTCTGCTAGCGTTGCCATTGTACACGGTTCCTACAAAAAAAAAGTGGTTGACATGCTATACAACTTTATTGTACATTTGCCGTAGTGATACGTCAAGATTGGAAAGGAAACCGCTATGAGCTGCGTGACTATTGTTGAAACGCCACACTGTTTCACCCTGCGTTTTCGGTATGACCGCCGTCTCGTCGAGGATGTCAAGGCGCTCCCCGGTCGCACATACGACCCGAAGACGAAGGCATGGCACGTGCCGCTCACCGAAGAGCGCGCCGTAGCCCGGTTCGCGGCGAAGTGGAACGGCGAACAACGCACAAGCCTCCGTCCTGTTGTTGATGCGTCGCGGGTATTTCCCACCTGTACCAGAACAAAGCCCTGGATGCACCAACTCGCGGCGTTTCGGTATCTCAGCGGGCGGGACGCGGCGCTGATTGACCTGCAACCAGGGAGCGGCAAATCAAAGGTGCTGGTGGACTACTGCATCAACACCCCCGGCGTGCGCCGCGTGCTCATTTGTGCCCCTTTGTCCTTTGTGGGGGGCTGGCAGGCCCAGTTTGTGCAGCACGCGGGGCGTCCATGTGTTGTGGCGCGATGTGACACCGGGTCGGTTGCGTCGAAGATGGCGCGAGCCGTTCGGTGTTTCGACGAGGCGAAGGCGATGAATCGGCTCGCGGTGGTGGTAATCAACTACGACGCGGTATGGCGCGAGCCGTTCGGTGAGTGGGCACTTGATGCGCAGTTTGACGTGGTAGCTGCCGATGAGGTCCAGGCTCTTCGTAGTCCCGGCAGCAGGCGCAGCCGCTACGCTTACCGCCTCGGGCGTCAGGCGCAGACTCGGATTGGCCTGTCAGGGACGCCCTTCCCCGAGAGCCCACTGGATGCCTACGGGGTCTGTCGATTTCTGAGTCCGTCGTTGCTGGGGACTAACTACCGGGCCTTTCTGCAGCGATATGCCGTCCTGGGCGGGTTTGGAAACCACAGCGTGCTTGGGTACATCAACCAAGAGGAACTCAAGGCCAAGATCGCCACGCTGCGCTTCCACCAAGAGCCGCAAGGGTATGAGCTGCCCGAGCGGTTGGACATTGACATCCCGCTCGCGTTGCCCGACGCGGCGCGTACCCTGTACGCGCAGCTTCAGCGCGATTTCTACGGGCGGGTTGCGCGTGGCGAGGTTACCATTGCCAACGCCGCTGTGGCGGTGGTGCGTCTCCAGCAGCTCACCTCCGGCTACATACCACTCGACGACAGCGAGAACGGAGCCGGTATCCTGCACCGGGTCCACACAGCCAAGCGCGACGCACTTGGCGACCTGCTAGAGTCGTTTGACCGGGACGAGCCTGTGGTGGTATTTTGTCGATTCCACCACGATCTTGCTGCCGTATACGAGGTGGCGCACCAGGTTGGCCGACAGAGCGCCGAGATTTCCGGGCGTCCAGGCCGACCTGCGCTAACGCTGGTAGGCGGTACGTGGGCTGATGGCCCCGAGACAGTGCTGGCCGTGCAGGGCCAGTCGGGGGTAGAGGGGGTAGACCTTACCCGCGCCAGCAAGGCGGTGTATTACAGCTATGTCTGGGAGCTGGGTAAGTACGAGCAGAGCGGGCGGCGATTGCTCAGAGCCGGGCAGACGCGCCCGTGTACTTACTATCATCTACTGTGTGACGACACAGTGGACGGGCGCATACGGCGCCTGCTTGCCGCCAAGAAAAACGTCCTCGAAGCCTTGTTGGAGGAACGTGACAATGCTCATGAGTCGCATTCTGTTGTTGACTGAAGCATATGAGCATTATCAGATGTTGCTTTGTGAGGCGATTGTTCGTGGCTGCTCGGCGCAAGTGAGACACTTGTGCGGTGTTTGCAATCATCTTGAAGAGGAGCTGTATGACTGTCTGGTTCGACTGGTAGGAACTCAGAACCAAGAACCGTGAACTCAGAACCAAGACCGTGAACTCAGAAACGGAGCACTCACATGGCTCGATCTCACACCCAAAAGGATATGCAGGTGTCAGCAGAACAACATAATCCAAACCTTCCCGCGCGTATTACCACTCTAGCAATTCAGAACATAGACCCGAAACGGATCGCTGCGGCGTTGCACGAGTCAGGAATTAGAGGATTCAACCCGTTTACGTTTGACCAGGTTCGCGTGCCTGGGGCCGGGTCGCTGGCCTGGACGGTGCCGACCGAGGATGGCCCGCAGCCGGTGCAGTATCTCGATGTAATAATATTGCACTTTCACCGCAAGCGGCCCCCCCGCGCCCTCAGAACGGATAGGCCGGCTCGTAGTGATGCGGCTTGAACTCGGCTGGCGCCTCCGACACCTCGATCAACCGGCGGAGCAGGTCGCGCGTCGTGACCATCCCCACCACGCGCTGGCCCATCACAACGGGCAAGGCCCCGAAGCGATGCTCGTAGAGCAGGTGGGCGGCGTCGGTCAGGTCGGCGCAGGTCAGGTTGGCCTCGCGCAGTTTGGCGCAGCTCAGGTCGGCGGCGGTCAGGTCGGCCTCGCGCAGGTCGGCGCCGCGCAGGTCGGCGCCGGTCAGGTCGGCGCCGACCTGCGC
>Ga0185320_10215775_pt1 | contig 10943 bp, 10 predicted proteins | sample OV2TP2_FD_128023 | JGI IMG/M metagenome (GOLD analysis project Ga0185320, IMG submission 128023) | Hot spring microbial communities from Beatty, Nevada to study Microbial Dark Matter (Phase II) - OV2 TP2 (SPADES assembly) (version 2) | ecosystem: Environmental > Aquatic > Thermal springs > Hot...
TGATGGCAAATTTTATTTTGAAAAAAACCGGTGAGAAAAAAGCGCCGCTGGCCATGAGCATCACCGGCTTCATCGTGGGTCTTCCTGTTTTTTGCGATTCGGGCTATATTGTTCTCAGCGGGCTCAACCAGTCGCTGGCCAAACGCACCGGCATCTCCGTTGCTATCATGGCGGTATCGCTGGCTACGGGTTTGTATGCCGTGCATTGTTTGCTGCCGCCTCATCCCGGCGCCGCGGCTGCCAGTTTTATTTCCTACATTTGTTATTAATAACAAAAAACAGAAATATTTTGACCTGGACAGAGTTCAGAAATGCCTTGAAGGGATATAAGGTTTTCTCTGTCGGCGATGCCCGTAAATACTTTCCGGGTTTTGATACCCGCAGGCTGGTGGAATGGCAGAAGAAAAATTATATCCGTAAACTGATCAATAAATGGTACCTGTTTGCCGAAATACCGGTAGATGAACTGTTACTGTTCCGCATCAGCAACTGCATTTACCGGCCCTCATATATTTCGCTGGAATCGGCGCTGGCGTTTTATCATTTCATTCCGGAAGCGGTGTACAGCCAGCAGGCCATTAGTACACGCAAAACAGTCAGCTGCAAAACGCCGGTAGGCAATTTCATTTACCGGAATATGAAACCGGCTTTTTATTTCGGCTACCGCATTCTGAAAAAAGATGATTTGCCGGTGCTGCTGGCCGAACCCGAAAAAGCGCTGCTTGATTTTCTTTATCTCAGCGCCGGCCTGAATTCGCTGAAAGATATAAAAGCGCTGCGCCTCAATGTGGCTGAAATACAGCAAACCATTGACTGGAACAAACTGGAAGACTATGCCCGGGTATTCAGCAGCAAAACGCTGGACAAAAGAATCAGGCTTCTGAAAAAATCATCCCTGCATGCTCAACCTGCCTGAAATAGAAAAAAATTATCCTGAACCCCTGCGGGCTTTCAAGCGGTTTATCCTGCGTGAATACTTGCAGCATAAAATGCTTCAGATAATTTTCGACAGTGAATATGCAGGAAAGTTTGCCTTTCTTGGCGGCACCTGTCTGCGTATTGCGCATGGCAATACCCGTTTTTCTGAAGACCTCGATTTTGATGCACTGGGAATAAAGGAAAATGAGTTTGAAAAAGTTTCATCGCTAATCAAAAAACAACTGGAACAGGAAGGATACAAAGTGGAAATGCGGACCGTGTACAGCGGCGCTTATCATTGTTATATCCGTTTTCCCGGCCTGCTTTACCGGGAAGGATTTTCCGGCCACACCGGAGAAAAAATTCTGATACAACTGGATGCCGAACCGCAGCACTTTGATTTTACACCGGAGCGGTATATCCTGAACCGGTTTGATGTATTTACTACCCTGTTCATAACGCCACTTGACATTTTGCTGGCGCAGAAATTTTTTGCCATCGTGAACCGTGAACGCAACAAAGGCCGGGATTTTTATGATGCGGTATTTATCCTGTCCATGATTGATAAACCCAATTATGATTACCTGGAGATGAAATTAAATATTACCAATGCCCGCCAATTGAAAGAAGCTGTGCTGTCAAAATGCAGTAAAACAGATATGAAAGAAATGGCAAAAGATGTGCAGCCGTTTTTATTTGACCCGGCAGATGTAAAGAAGATTCTTTCCTTTGAGGATTATATCCGGCAGGTGAAGCTGAGATAAAATAAATTGTATACTATCTTAAAAAAAAATATTACCTGCTTCCCCATGACCCACTCTTTTCTCCAGGTACTTCTTTTCCTGCTGGCCGGTATTGTCCTCATCATTTTACTTACGGCAAGGTGGCGGGTGCATCCTTTTTTTGCATTGCTTATTGCCTGCTTCGTGGTGGGGCTGGGCGTGCAGATGCCCGTGGCGGGTATTCTCACTGCCATCAAAAACGGGTTTGGTCAAATCATGCAGAGCCTCGGGCTCATCATTGTGCTGGGCACCACGCTGGGTGTGCTGCTGGAGCATAGCGGCTGCACACGGGTGATGGCAAATTTTATTTTGAAAAAAACCGGTGAGAAAAAAGCGCCGCTGGCCATGAGCATCACCGGCTTCATCGTAGGCCTCCCGGTTTTTTGCGATTCGGGCTATATCGTTCTCAGCGGGCTCAACCAGTCGCTGGCAAAACGAACCGGCATCTCCGTTGCCATCATGGCGGTATCGCTGGCTACGGGTTTGTATGCCGTGCATTGTTTGCTGCCGCCGCATCCCGGCGCTGCGGCTGCAGCCGTTACCACCGGTGTTGATTTCGGAAAACTGATTGCAGTGGGTATGGCTGTCGCCATTCCCGGTATGCTGGCCGGCCACCTGTGGGCACGATATGCCGGAAAAAAAATTCCGCATGTGGCGGCGGAAGAAGAACATATTATAGGTCGTGCGGCAGCCCCGCATGTATTCATGGCTTTTCTGCCGGTGCTGGTGCCGGTGCTGCTGATTGCCGTCAATTCTTTTTTTGCACTGGAAAAAAACGGGGGCCATGCAGTGCATAAAATTTTTGCCGTGCTGGGCGAACCGGCCATTGCCCTTGCTGTTGGCGTGCTGCTGGTTTTTACATCGGTGCGCAGCGGGATGATTCAAACCATCAGTAAGCAGTTGCAGGAAGGGGCGGAAAAAGCCGGCGGCATACTGGTCATCATCGGCGCCGGCGGCGCTTTTGGCGCTGTGCTGGCGGCCACAAAGATCGGCGAACATTTTGGCCGGTCGCTGAATCTTGGCAGCATGGGTATCTTCTTTCCCTTCCTGCTCACATTTATTTTAAAAACGGCGCAGGGCTCTTCCACGGTGGCCATCATCACGGCGGCTTCCATCGTTCAGCCCCTGTTGCCGGCCCTTGGTTTGAATTCTGAAAACGGTAAGCTGCTTGCCGTACTGGCCATGGGCGCCGGTTCCATGATGATTTCGCATGCCAACGATGCTTATTTCTGGGTGATATCAAAATTTTCAGGACTGGAAATGCGGCCGATGCTGAAAGTGTATTCCCTTGCCACGGTATGGATGGGGCTGGTGACTCTGCTGGTGGTTTATATTTTATCGTTGCTTTTATTGTAGTGCTGTGCCTGCTGCTACCTATCTCCTTAAAAAAGTTTGATGCAGTTCAGTAATTTTAAATGATGAACCAGATTGAAATATACCGAACAAAGGACAAGCAGACCCGGATTGAAGTAAGATTTGAGGGGGATACTGTGTGGCTAAACCAAAAACAAATAGCAGATTTATTTGGCACTCAAAGGCCAGCCATTACGAAACACCTGGCAAACATTTTTAGATCCGGAGAATTGACTGAAAAATCAGTTAGTTCCATTTTGGAACATACTGCCAAAGATGGCAAAACCTACAAAACACAATTTTACAATCTGGATGCAATCATTTCGGTAGGATACCGGGTTAACTCAAAGAACGCAACCCGATTTCGTATATGGGCAACCCAAATTTTGAAAGATCACTTGTTAAAAGGCTATACCCTGAATGAAAAACGGCTGCAGCAAGTGGTGCAAAATATGCAACAGTTGGAACAGGCAGTAAAGCTCATTCAACAATCAGGAAAGGCAGCAGAGTTAAGTATTGAAGAAACCAAAGGTTTGCTGGATATCATTACCGGCTATACCGAAAGCTTTATTTTATTAAACCGTTTTGATAGCAAAACTCTCTCAGATGAAAAGCTGAATGAAAACATTACTTACGAAATTCAGTATGATGAAGCCGTTGCTGCCATTGAAGAGTTGAAGAAACAGCTGATAAAGAAGAAAGAGGCTTCTTCTTTATTCGGCAAACGCAAGGATGAAAGCTTTTCAGGCATTCTTCAAACGATCGTACAAACTTTTGACGGGGAGTATTTATACAAAAGCATTGAAGAACAGGCAGCGCATTTATTATACTTCGTTATCAAAAATCATCCATTCACTGATGGCAATAAACGGATCGGTGCCTTTTTATTTGTCTGGTTCCTGGAAAAAAACAAGCACCGGTTTAAAAAAACAGGAGAACTGAAGATTAATGATAATGCACTGGTGGCTTTGGCATTGCTGGTGGCCCAAAGCAATCCCGATGATAAAGAGCTCATGATAAAACTGGTGATAAACCTGGTCCGATAAAAAAATACAGGAAATATTTCCACAACAGGTGTAACGTTTTTCCGAATGCATATACTCATTGCTCCCAATGCCTTTAAAAACAGCCTTGGCGCTGCCGAAGCTGCTGCTGCCATCAGGGAAGGTTTGATGGAAAGCCGCCTTCGCTGCACCTGCGAATGTTTTCCCGTGGGTGATGGCGGCGACGGCACGGGTGAATTAATTATTAAACATTGCGGGGGCGTTGAGGTGCCGGCTGAAGTGCATGACCCGCTGGGAAGAAAAATACATTCATCATTCGGGCTGATTGACGATGGTAAAACAGCGGTGGTTGAAATGGCCAATGCCTCGGGCCTGCGATTGCTGAAACCCGGTGAATATGACCCGCTGCATGCAAACAGTACCGGCACCGGCGAACTGATGAAGCATGCTTTGGATAAAGGCGTGAATAAAATCATTCTCTGCATCGGAGGCAGCGCTACGGTTGATGGCGGCACAGGAATTTTACACTCCCTGGGTATTCATTTTTCAGATGCACAGGGAAAAATGCTGAACCCTTTGCCTGAAAAATTAAATGACCTTGACCGGGTTGATGATTCAGGTCTGGATAAAAGAATTTTGAATAGCCGGATGGTTGTTCTTTGCGATGTGCAGAATGTATTGCTGGGAAAAGACGGCGCTGCTAATACATTCGGCCCGCAGAAGGGAGCAGGGCTGGCGGAGATTATTAAACTGGAAGAGGGATTAACGAAGTTGCGTGATGTGGTGTTTCAAAAAACGGGATCCGACATGGCGCTGATGAAATATGGCGGAGCAGCGGGTGGCATGGCGGCAGGTCTTGCCGCTTTGCTGAATGCTGAGCTGGTAAGCGGAATTGAAGAATTTCTCTCCCTTACTCATTTTGAAAGAGCACTAAGTCGTGCCGACCTTGTCATAACCGGCGAAGGCAGTATTGATATACAAACGCTGCAAGGCAAAGCGCCGTTTGGTGTGGCCCGCATGGCAAAGGAAAAAATCCGCCTGCCCGGTGGCCGGGAAATATCAGTGATTGGCCTGGCGGGGAAAGTGCCTCTAAAAACTCCGCCGGAGCTGAAGCATTATTTTGATGTACTCTTATCCATTAATCATGAACCGATGGAGTTACCAGCAGCATTGGCCAATACAAGGCATAACCTGTACCGTACTGCAAGGGCACTCGGCAATTTGCTTTCGCTTGTTAGGCATTAATGGTGCTCTACACCAAGCCGGGTATTGTTATTACCTTTATATGCTCATTTCAGAAATAAGGGGTGTATCAATTTTTTTTTTAAAACAAAAACTGATGGAAACTCCCTCACTCCAATTGAAGCTGCAGGCCCCCTGGGAAGAGGTAAAGGAAAGAATGAAGGAAAATGATTTCCGCCTTACCGATGATGACCTTGCTTATGAGCCGGGGCAGGAAGAGGAACTGCTGCAACGGCTGGAAAAAATTATGAATAAACCCCGCCACGAGATTATTGCCTACATCGAAAGCATTTCATTCAACAGTGGTATTGCCGGGTAAAACAACTCTTGTTCTTAACGAAAGCCGGGTAGTGTCTCAGTTTGAATTTTCATTTTTGAAATTAAATGAAAATATTCTGTATTCCAGAATCTCTGTGGCAAATTGAACTGCCACTGTAGCACAGAAATACTGAAACTGATACACTACCGAAGGCCGGAACATTCATCCGGAACAAATTATTTCCTCATTATTATTCATCCTGCTGAAAAGTAACCGGCTGCCGGAAATAATTTTTAACTTTCCGGTTCTGTGCAATGGCCGGTTTCCATGCAGGGCTGTTTTTTATGATGCGCAGGGCTATACTGTCAAATTCTTTGTGAAAGGGCACCGTCACTTCCGCTTCCTGCACCTTGCCTTCTTCGTCTACCACGAAAGAAACAACCACCACCACCTTGTTGGTGTTTTTTATGGCAAATCCCGGTGGCCAGTAAAGATTTTTTTCCATGTATTTCACCCAGCCTGCTGTGCCTCCGCTTTTAAATACCGCATCGCTGTTTGCCCTTGATGTATCAGGCTGCTCTGCGCCATCGTCATTATAATATTTCACCGAAACGATTTCCCCTTTATCAAAAACCAGTTCGCCGGAAAGGCTTCCGTTGCGGTGAAAATATTTCCACTTGCCATGTTTTTTTTCTTTTAGCAAATACCCGGCAAAGGAAATGCCGCCGTTATCAAACCAGCCGATATGCACATTCATGCTGTCATTTACATGAGCGATGGAGTCGGACATATAACCGTTGTGATGCCACATGATGCGGCTGCCGGCAGGTACACCATTATGATACATAGCCGAATCGGCCATCATGCCGTTGGAATAATAGCGTACATAAATTCCCTCCTTTTTGTTGTGCAACACCCGCCCAAGGGTGGAAGGTCTTCCATTCGGATGATAATAAAATGCATAACCGTTTATTGATTTGCAGGCAGCATCCTCGTACAGGGCCTGCATCTGGAGCTGCATATTGCTGAGGTAATAATCGCGGCGCAGCCAGCCACTGTCGGTTTTTTCCACCGTGCTGTAAAATCTTGCATCCTCCGGTTCGCAGGCTTTCCAGTTATAGTCATAATAGTTTTCCTGTTTTTGGCCGGCAGCGCTAATGCTGATCAGAAATGAAAGCATGTAAACCAGGCGCATGGTTGTGTTTTTGCCTCAAATATAAATCGGCTTTCGGCATCACTGATATCGAAGCAAATGGTGAATAATATTTTCGGCAGGCACGGCAATGAAACTTTAACAATTAACGTCTTAACCGATTTCTTCCGACCTTTATCTTTACGACCTTCAAAATACAAAATCAACTTTTTTTAATTTTTAAATATTGTGTTATGAAAGCAAAAAACTTTTTTACACTGCTGGTATTGCCGTTGGTGTTTATTTCCTGTGTTAGCAGCAAGAAATTCAAAAAATCACAGGCCGACTATGCACAGCTGCAAACAAAATATACCCAGCTGCAGGGTGACCTGAGCACCTGCCACAACGACCGCAATGAGCTGAGCAGGCAGCGTGAAAAACTGGAAGAACAAAATGCGGCGCTGGTTGCAAAAATCGCCGACATGAACAGGCAGATTGATTTTCTGAAGGAAAACAATACTACCGTACTGAAACAACTGCAGGACCTGGCGGTGCTTTCCACATCGCAGGCCGAAAGCATCAAAAAGTCGCTTGAAAATATCGGCGCCAAGGATGCCTATATCCAGGACCTGCAATCGGCGCTGTCACGCAAAGATTCATTGAACCTGGCACTGGTGATGAACCTGAAAGGCGCCATCGGCAACCTGGCCGATGAAGACATCAACATCAAAGTGGATAAGGGCGTGGTGTATATTGATATTTCAGACAAGCTGCTTTTTAAAACCGGAAAATATGAAGTGACCCCGCAGGCTAAAACTGTGCTGGGCAAAGTGGCTACCGTGCTGAAAAGCCAGCCCGATATTGAATTCATGGTGGAAGGTCATACCGACAATGTGCCTTACCGCAGCGGCGTGCTCCTCGACAACTGGGACCTTAGTGTAAAGCGGGCAACATCGGTAGTGCGCATTTTGCAAAGTGAATACGGCCTTGACCCGAAAAAAATGGCCGCTGCCGGCCGTGGCGAATACAACCCGCTGGCAGATAACAGCACGGCAGAAAACCGGCAGGCAAACCGCCGCACAAGAATTGTGATTCTGCCGCAGCTCGACCAGTTCTTCAAACTGCTGGAACCGAAAAAGACTTAAGCTGAAAGGAACAGAAATAAGGCGGAAATAAATACAGGTATAGTAATGCGGTGAAAATTTGATTATTCACCGCATTTTTTGCGTAAAAAAAATTTAAAGGACTACGCATTTAATACCGCAGCATATTTTAAGTAGTTTATTATTTACCGCCCACGTTAACGTAATTTGCACTCCTGATTTTACCTAAAACAAGGACGCCAACTGACATGATGAACTATCTGGAAGGGCTGAACGAGCGGCAACGTGAAGCCGTGCTGCATATGGACGGGCCACTGATGATTGTAGCCGGCGCCGGCAGCGGCAAAACCCGTGTGCTGACTACCCGTGTGGCTCACCTGATGGCCAACGGCGTGGATGCATTTAATATTCTTGCCCTCACTTTTACCAACAAGGCGGCAAGGGAAATGAAGGAAAGAGTGGAACTGATACTGGGTAACCACGAAGCAAGAAATTTATACATCGGCACTTTTCATTCGGTGTTTGCCCGCATCCTGCGCAGCGAGGCGCTAAAGATCGGCTACCCGAACAACTTCACAATTTATGATACCGATGATTCGAAGAGTGTGGTGAAGACGGTGGTGAATGAACTGAACCTCGACGATAAACATTATAAACCCTCCACGGTGTACAACCGCATTTCTTCAGCAAAAAATGCACTGGTGGGCCCGGCAGAATATGCCAACGATTATTACATTCAGCAGGAAGATATGCGGGCCAACCGCCCGGCCATTGCGCAGATTTTTGATGCATATGTAAAACGCTGCTTCAAAAACGGCGCCATGGATTTCGACGACCTGCTGCTGAAATTTTATGAGCTGCTGAAAACTTTTCCCGACAGCCTGGGCAAATACCAGCGTAAATTCAAATACATCCTGATTGACGAATACCAGGACACCAACCCGGCGCAGTACGAAATCATAAAGCTGCTGGGCGCCATGCATGAAAACGTTTGCGTGGTGGGTGATGATGCGCAGAGCATTTACAGCTTTCGCGGCGCCACCATTCAGAACATCCTGCAGTTTCAGAAAGACTACGATGAAGTGAAAGTGGTAAAGCTGGAACAAAATTATCGCAGCACCCAAAACATTCTGAACACAGCCAATGAGCTGATAAAAAACAACAAGGGCCAGATACCAAAAGACCTGTGGACAGAAAATGCAGCGGGAGAAAAAATACGGCTGGTGCGAACAATGACAGACAATGACGAGGGAAAATTTGTGGCCGACACCATCCAGGAGCAGAAGCTGCGCAATCATTTTTTCAATAAAGACTTTGCCATCCTGTACCGTACCAATGCACAGAGCCGGGCTTTTGAAGAAGCGCTGCGGCGTATGGGTATTCCTTACACCATTTACGGCGGCATCAGCTTTTACCAGCGCAAAGAGATAAAAGATTATCTCGCCTACCTGCGGGTCATCATCAATCCCAAAGATGAAGAATCGCTGAAGCGCATCATCAATTACCCGGCACGCGGCATAGGTAAAACTTCTGTTGACAAAGCCATTCTTGCCGCCAATGAAAATAACCTCAGCATGTGGCAGGTGCTGGAGCAGGCAAAGAAATATAACTTTCGTGCCGGCACGCTGGAGGCCATTGAAAACTTTGTAATGATGATTAAAAGCTTTCAGAGCATGCTGCAAAAGCACACCGCTTATGAAGTGGCCTTTCACGTGGGCAAGCAAACCAGTTTTGTAAAAGAGCTGTTTAATGATAAAAGCGCCGAAGGCGTGGCCCGCTATGAAAATATCCAGGAGTTGCTGAACTCGATTAAGGAATGGGTGGAAAGTCCCGATAATGAAGAAGGCGAACTGGTGGATAAGAGTTTGGGAGGTTACCTGCAGCAAATCACTTTGCTTACTGACCAGGACGAAAAAGACCCCAATGCCGATACGGTGAAGGTAATGACGATTCATTCGGCAAAGGGGCTTGAATTTCCCGTAGTGTTTGTAGCCGGGCTGGAAGAAATGCTTTTCCCCAATGCACTCAGCATAAATACCCGGGAGGAGCTGGAAGAAGAACGCCGGTTGTTTTATGTGGCCATAACAAGAGCCAGGAAAAGATTATGGATCACACTTGCCAACACCCGCTACCGCTTTGGCAGTTTGGTGCAGAATGAACCGAGCCGGTTTATTGATGAATTGCCTGAACTATTTATTGACCGAAGTTATGCCGGTGGTGGATTGAGAAACCAGGCAAGCCCACGTTGGGCTTCAGAACCGGCATTTGAAAGAATGAATAAGCCATTTGGCGGTTCGAAGTTTGACGTTGGAAGTTCGGGGCCGGGCAACAATAAAAAAGAAAAACCAACCTATTTAAACCCCAGCATCAAACCCCAAACCATCGAACATGTTCCTTCAGCTGATTTTAAAGCAAGTGATACAAGCAACCTGCAGGCAGGACAACGGGTGGAGCACCAGAAATTCGGTTTTGGCGAAGTGATAAAAAAAGAAGGTGCTGCGCATAATCCTATTGCCACTATCCGGTTTGAAAATAACGGCGAGAAGAAGATTATGCTGAATTATGCGAAGCTCCGGATAGTGGAATAATTGCTTTCAAAATAAATGATTGAAACGTTTGATGTAATCGTCATCGGTGTGGGCTCCATGGGAGCGCCAGCCTGTTATTATTTATCAAAACAGGGATATAAGGTGCTCGGTATTGAGCAGTTTGCCATCACCCATGAATTCGGTTCGCATGCCGGGCAGAGCCGCATTATCCGCAAGGCTTATTTTGAACACAGCGATTATGTACCCCTGCTGCAACGGGCCTATGTAAACTGGAAAGAGCTGGAAAACGAAACCGGCCGACAGGTTTATTTTAAAACCGGTTTGTTGTATGCGGGTGTGCCGCACCATGAAATAATAAGAGGAGTAAAGCAATCCGCTTCACTATACAATATTGAACTGGAAACGGTGACGGATGCCGAAAAGATTTTTCCTGAGTTTACGTTCCCTGAAAATTTTGAAGTACTCTTTGAACCCGAAGCGGGATTTGTGACTCCCGAACAGGCTATCCGGCTTTATGCAGAACAGGCAACAAAACATGGCGCTGCCATTCATACCAACGAAAAAGTTTTGGAGTGGAAGAAAGTCGGGGATGGAATAGAAG
>Ga0185320_10634019_pt1 | contig 10925 bp, 11 predicted proteins | sample OV2TP2_FD_128023 | JGI IMG/M metagenome (GOLD analysis project Ga0185320, IMG submission 128023) | Hot spring microbial communities from Beatty, Nevada to study Microbial Dark Matter (Phase II) - OV2 TP2 (SPADES assembly) (version 2) | ecosystem: Environmental > Aquatic > Thermal springs > Hot...
CTGTATCCGATGTCGAGCGGCTCACTGGTCATGGCCTACAAACCGAAAGTGTTCCTCTACGCGACCAACTACGGTGTGCAGGTCCAGACCGATCCGGGCACGGGGGTGCCTGTGCGCACCTGGTGCCTCGTGGATGTGCGCCATTTCACGAACCTCGCTGGCGCCCAGGCTGATCCGGATCTTCTTCTCCTTCCACGGATGTGGGACAGTGAATTGGGAGCGCAGGCCGCGATGATTCAAGCAGCACTTGCGAGTAAATTCACGATCGGGATCACGCTCATGCCGACCAACACCTATCGTGATGCCTTCAATCTCATCGGTCGTCTCATCACGGCGGACTTTGATCTGGACCGATTTGTGGGACTGACCCGCGTCATGCCCGGTGGGTCGCAGTGATCTATGGCCACGCTCTTTAGTGACAATTTCAACCGAGCGAACTCTGATAATCTGGGTGCGAATTGGACGGAGGTCGAGGGGCCTTGGGAAATTCTAGCGAATCGGTTGCGCGACGGCCTCTCGAATGGAGACGACAATGTCAGGACCACGACTACGGCTCACGCCGCCGTCGCGGATGTCAAAGTCAGTGTCCTGCTCGTGAGCGCGAATGACAAGAATGGTCCTTGCGCGAGATATAGCACCACGGCGGATACGCATTATCTGGGCTTTAATGGAGATCCGAACTCCGTCGATCTCTACAAAAAGGTGAGTGGGACGTACACCCTCCTCCAGGCGTATACGCCCACGACATCGGCGAATGCCACAGTGCGACTCGAATGTGAAGGCACCACACAGCGGCTCTTCTACAATGGGGTCGAATTGACGCCGAATGGTACGGATACCGACATCACGGCGGCGGGGCAGACAGGGCTCCTGTGCCAAAACATCAATGTCAATCATGATGATTTCTTGGTGGAGGACTTTGCCGCGGCTGGTGGGGGACGCCCCCGCAGGCCGCGGTTGACCCTGCTGGGGTTGAACTAATGCCACAGTTCAGCCATCTCTACTCATCTGGACTTGATTATGAACTTGGGAGTGCCGACTCGACACGACTCTTCACGACCGCGCGGAGGCAGAATAGTATCAACGAAGGCCTCCAGGAGTTCGCGGATCTGACGGAATGCTTCACACGGCAGAGTACCGTGACGTGCTCGAATGCGGTTGGCGAGTACAACCTGATCTCGACGGTGATGATGCCAGGAGGCGATTTCAGCCGGCTCGCGAAACAGCGCCCGGAATATCGACTCGTGAGCTCTGGGAGCTCTGGATCAACACGCCATGTGTCTGGTGAGGCATTTGAGCGGCGAGACGTGGAATGGCTGAATCAATATGAGCCGCACTGGCGCCAGTCGACCGGCGCCGATCTCCCGCGCTTCTATTATGAGCGCATGGATGGGGGTCGGCGACTGATTGGGCTGTACCCGCCTCCGACGATTGGGACGAGTGAAAGCGGCTTCTTGACTGTGCCCTATGTCGCACGCCCCCAGGTCATGACGAGTGATACGGATGTACCGTTTGCTATCGCCAGCACGGCTGTGGGACCATCCACAGGCATCAGACAAGATCTGACGCCCTATCATCAAGCGGCGATCCATTACGCCGCCCACAAACTCGAAAAGCTGCGGAAGAATGAAGTCCAGAGCCAACGGCAGTTGCAACTCTTCCTCAGTTACGTCCAACGCTGGCTGTTCGCGATGAAGCCCAAAGGTGGCCAGACCATCAAGCATGCGCGGAGCTATTTCGCCGAGATCACAAAACGTCGCAGAGACGTTGGCGGGCCGATTGATGCCACGGTGCAACGGTGGTTCTGATGCCTCAGGAGACGCCATAGTGTCTGACGTTCACTGGAAGGAGATCACGGATGATTAAGGTGCGCTTCGTGTGTGGACATCTGACAGAGGTGCACGAGAATATTCAGACAGCACCGATCTGTCCGGACTGCGGGACGGCTGGTATCGCCCGGGTCATGGCGAGACCGCCGCGGTTTCGTGGGGTGGCGACTGGGCCGTATTGTGAGACGGTCGGTCTTGCCCCAGCAACAGTCGATCTGACGGGTGGGAAGACACTCGTGCTCACCCCCCCAAAGGACCTATCATGAAACGTCTTGCGCAAGCCTTGGCACAATTGGCTCGCGTGCCACCCGTGACCACCGGCGTGATACTGAGCCTGTTCATCCTCACGAGCACGAGTGAGCTGAGCGCCTCGCGAGTGCTGAATGCGTCGTCACGGGTCGATGCGACGCAGTGGCATGTGGGCGTCGAGATTGCGTTGACCCCTGGGATGTTCGTCCATTATGTCGAGCTGCCCACCACATTCAGCACCGGGGACGTGCAAATTAGCTACGTCTGTGATGGCTGTGGCACCGTGCTCGTCGGCGTCCATCGCAATAACGGACCATTGATGTTTGTGCCGCTGATTTTACGACGCACGCTCAATCACGAAGTGGCGTGGTTTCGCCTGGAGCATCCTGTGACCTCCACGACGATCGCGATTCAATCCACAGGGTACGGCACCTTCGAGATCCAGATGCTCGGGAGTGCCACCAAGTAGCCAGGAGTCCTTATGTGGCGTGTGGGCTGTTGTGGTGTCATTCGCAACGCGGGGTCTATCCGCAGCCCCATATGGGCGTGCCCATGCGTGCGGCATGCGTGCGGCATGCGGTCGACTGCGTGCATAGCGCGCTAACGCGTGCGATGCGTGCGTGTCAATGCGTGCATGATGCGTTCTTATGCGTTCGTATGCGTGCGAACGCGTGCACAGCGGGGTAGTGAGGTGCAGTAGGCGAGAGGCGACAAGGCGAAAGGAGCCACCATGGCATTCGGTATCTCGTTCTTCGATCCCTTGCAGGGGGCCAGGGAGCCTGATCAGCGCCGTGGCGTGACGCCGCACCAGGAAGCCATCCGTATCCTCTCGCTTCGGCTGCCTCGTGTCATCAGCGGCTCGGCTCTTGCCCCATCCGCGCTCTTAACTGGGCCTGGTGGAGGAGGATCACCGTTCGCGACCAGCGCCGTCGCACAAGCCTTAGCACAATTGGCTGGCTTGCCACCCGTGACCGCCGGTGGTGGCCCTGTGCCGTTACCACCGCCATTTCGCGCGCCGGTCGCCTCGCCACCGGTGCCGAGCTATGCACCGCCGCCACCGATGGCGGCCGAACCTCCACTACCAGTGCCGAGCCCTGGAGTGCCACCAGGGGATTTGTTGTTTGATCGCGGGACGGGATTGAATCTACCCCCGCCTCGTCTGCCGGCACCAGTAGCGCCAGCGCCAGTCGCATTGGCCCCAGCGGTCCCGCCGGTCGGCCGGGCTCCCTCGCCACCTTCACGCGTGCGTATGCGTCGCGTGAGGCCAGGCGATCCGGATTACAATCCTGCGCTGGATGGGCCGCGGCGGAATGGCTATCTCGTGCCGGTGCGGGATGGTGGGACGCGTGGCCTGGCGACGGGTGGCCCAGCTCCCCGTCTCACGGCGGCTCCCCTTCCTCAAGCGATCCCCCTTCCGAGGTTCGCCCCAGGGCTCCAAGCGCCAGCGCCAGAGCCAGAGCCAGAGCCGAGACCCATGGGGATTCGCAATCCGAATCTCTTACGGAAATATGGCTTTGAGGACTAGGCATGCCCAAAGGCCAGCTCGCGACGCGGCGCCCATCTGCAGATCCATCCCCGCAACTCATTGAGGTGAAGGACCTGTCGGGTGGGCTCGATCTGCGTCGATCGCCGACCTTACTCGCGCCCGATCGCGCCCGTGTGTTGCGCAATTATAGTCTGCGTGAGCCTGGGGCGCTGCTGATTCATGCCGGCTATCAGGCATACTCCTCGAATAGCTTAGGCAGTGACCGTATTCAGGGTGGCGTCCGAGCCTATCTCGCCTCCACGCAGATGATGCTCATCGCCTATAACGGAGGCGTCTACGAAGTCAGAGATGCGCCAGCCGGCCAAATTAACTCCACGGCGCTCTACTCAACGATTAGCTCCACCAATCAAATCTACTTTCCGTATGACCGCACATTGGTGGCGGTCATGGATTCGACGAACCGCCCACGCAAGTCCACGGATGGTCAGGACTGGACGCGCATGGGCATCGACGCCGGCACCGTGGCGAGCACGGCCTCATCCGTAGCGGGTGGTGATCTCAGCACATCAGAATTCGAATTCAGCTACAGCTATAAAGACCGCGGCGTCGTGCATGAATCCAATGAATGTACGATCGTCACGACACGAAGTCTCTCGGCGACCGGCGCGATAAGTCTACAGATTCCAAATTCCTCCGATCAGCAGGTGGATGCGCTCGTCATCTATGGCCGAAACAAGACCGCCGGGGAACTCGTGCGGCGGAAGGCGACAAGTGGACCCATCACGAGTGCGGCAGCGAGTTCGACCATTGTCGTCACGAGCTCGAACTGGTCGGCCAACGACGAAGCGCCCACGAATCATCAGGTGCCCGTCGCCCTTGAATTTGCGGTCGTGTGGAAAAACCGGTGGTGGGGCAAGGACCCCACGGTGGGCAATCGGCTGCGCTTTACCGAGCTCTTCCAGCCCCAATCATGGCCGATACTGTTTTTCATTGATATTCCCTTCGAACGAGGGGATGAGATTACCGCCGGCATCGGCCAAGGCGATACGCTGGTCCTGTTTGGGCAATCACGCGTCTTTTTGATCATTGGCCAGACCAGTTTGGATTTCGAGGTGCGCCCCTCGGCGGGCGCCCAGGCTGGCGCGGTTGGCCCACGGGCGATCGCGTTAATTGAACAAGGCATTCTGCATTTCGCCGCGGAAGGCTTCTACGTCTTCGATGGCGCCACGGATAAATTATTAACGTTTGATATCGAGCCGGCGGTGCGTGATCTCATGAATAACGCGGCGGCGACCGCCATCTCACAGATTGCCGTGGTGCATCAGTTTCGTGAGAAGGTCGTGCGGGCCGCACTGCCACGGCTCTTTCCACGGGGCACTCGTGGCGAGTTTGAACTGGACTTAAATCGGACACGTGAGAAAGAAACCGTCGCGTGGACCGATACCGATCGCGACATCATTGGCTATATCCAGATGGATGGCGACGAGCCGATCGCGGGCAATCGCGGCCGCTTGTTCTCCTGGCCGAGCTCGGGTGGCCGACTCTTTGAGGAATCCACAGGGACCTCTGGGAATAGCAGCAATCTGATCGCTGAATATGAGGGGCCGCATGTGGCCACGGGCTTGCACCGCGCACGAGTGCACCAGACCTATCTCGAATATGAGCCGAATGGCGGTGCCTTCAGCGCGGAAGTTGTGATTGATTCGCTCAGTGATGGCTCACAAGGTATTAATATTGGTAGTGGCGTGGCTCGCTATGGGACAGCGCTATATGGTAGGGCGGTCTATGCGGGATCTGGTCGGCGTGTGGCCGTGTTGACGCATCGGCTTGAGGCTGAAGGGCGCACCGTCTGGCTCAAGACAAGTTACACGGGCCAATCTGCCTTCCGCTGGTTTACGTATGCGCACGAAATTACGCCCGAGTCGGCCGTGCGCACGTTTAATGATTAGGGAGTCGCGATGCCAAGTTTTCCTGGGTCCGTCTGGTCGCCCACGACCAAGAACACTGACGAGGTCATTCAGGCGGCGCATATCAATGATCTGCAGGATGAAGTCGTGGCCATTCAAGCCGGCTACATTAATGGCACGGCCCCCCTAGTGTCCTCACGCATCACGGCCCCACCACCGGATTGTGTCGTGGCTTATCGAGATAGTACCTTCACGATTGGCGCCGATCTGTCGAGCACGATCACGTTCAACGCGCAACGATTCGCGACGAATTCCTCCATGCACTCGACCACGACCAATACGGACCGGATTACGCCGCAGACCACTGGGCTCTATCTCATTCAGGGGCAGGTCCAGATTATTGCGGATACCAACGGGTCGCGCACGTTATCACTGGTCGATTCATCAGGATTGAACTTGGCCCTGGCGGGCTTTGGCGTCTCGCCGGTGGCTGGCGCCGGCATCGCGATCAATGTCTCGGCCTTTAAGCGGTACGATGTGACTGGCGGCTTCTGCAGGATGGTCTTTAGTCAGACACAGACATCGACCCTGAGTCTGACATCGGGCGCCACCCAATTCGGGATGGCAAAGTTAGTCTAATGGCGACACTCGGCTTTGTAGAGACGCTGCTGAATGGCTTGCCTGATGCGACCACGAAAGTGGTCCTGAAACAAGTCTTTACGGAGATCCTGAAGTTTGAGCGCTTCGGACCGTTGCTTCATCAAGAGCCGACACAAGTGGGCCAGCGTGTCTATTTGGAATCGACGACCCCCTCGACGGCGGATAAGGAATTCTCGATTGTGCATGGCTTGGGTCGTCCTCCGTATTTGGCTGTGAAGGTGTTACCCTTGGATTCATCGGGGTATGAAGATGTGCCATTGATCAATAGCCGATCGGCCGATGCGCAGCGGCTCTATTTACGGTCGACTAGCAGCCGTGCTGCGTTCTTTCTGATGGTGGAGTAACAATGACCATGCCTGATGTGACAGCCCCACCCCTCCGCCGCTGTGCTATTGTCGGCACGGCCCAGACATGGACCCAGGCCCCCTGGCCGGACACCGGGATTGATATTCTCAGTCTCAATGATGCGTATCTCTTGGCGCTGCGGAAATGGGGCACGCCCTCATTGCCGCGTGCGACCGTCTGGTTTGATCTCCATCCCTTTCATGAGATGCGCTTCAGGCCGGCGACAGAAAAGAAGACGTCACCGTGGGAAGTCCCGACAGGCGCCTACTTGCGCCCAGATGGCCATCTCGACTGGCTTCGCACACGGCCTCATCCCGTGTACCTTCATACGGCGCCTCCTGGCTGGCCCACCGCCCAGACGTTTCCGCGCCAAGAGATCGAGGCGAAGCATGGGGCCTATTTCACCTCGACACCAGCCTGGATGCTGGTGTGGGCCATCGAACAGGGGTATCAGGAGATTCATATCTACGGCATCCATCTGTCCACGGAATGGGAATACATTGAACAGCGGCCCTGCTTCGAATACTGGTTGCGGTATGCCATTGATCGAGGCATCAAGATTGTCCTGCCGACACGGTGTCCACTCCTGAAATCCAAACGTATCTATGCCTATGAGCCAAAATACGATCTCCCGCTCAAGGCGCAAGAACTTGAGGTCGGGAAGATTAAGCAGATCGGGGCCGGGTATCGTAAGGCACTCACAAGCCTCCGATGGTATCAACGCCAGCGCACGCGCGACCTGTTGAGCCGTCTCGAAGTGGCCAATCTTGAGTTGCACGATGCGAGGGAAGTGCAGAGGCGCCTCCAGATGGTCCTCTCGGCAGAATGACGCGGAGTCACACGATGGCAACCTCTCCCATCCCCAGGCGCTCGACATCCGAAGCTGAGCTGGATCGTTGGAACCAATGGTGGCGGCAGACTCCCGTCTATCAGAACTTCATGCGCCGGCAAGGATTGCCGGCTGATGGGCGTGTGAGATTGTCGAGAGGGCAACAAGCCGCGCTCGAGCGTGAGATGCGCGCGGCAGGATTACGGATTCCGTCAGGGATGCATATTGACCAAGGCGGCAATCTCAACCAACAGAGTCGTCTGGTCAAAACGGCGGCGATTGCCGGCGGCGCCGCCGCGGCGGCGTTTGGGATTCCTGGCGTCTTCCCAGGGCTCTTAAGTGGTGGGCCAGCCGCGGTGGCGCCAGGCAGCGTCCTCCCCTCCACCGCCATCGGCCCCAGCGTCGCCACCCTGGGCTATGGAGCGCCGACCCTGGCTGGGGCTGGAGCGGGAAGCCTTGCCCCATTAGCCTCCCAGGCGATCGGCCCCAGCGTCGCCACCCTCGGCTATGGAGCGCCGACCTTGGCTGGGGTTGGAGCGGGAAGCCTTGCCCCATTAGCCTCCCAGGCGATCGGCCCCAGCGTCGCGACTTTGGCCCATGGCGCCCCCACTGTCTCTGGGCTTGGCCCACTCGCCACAGTGGCCCAAATGGCCGCGCCAGGCGCCTTGCCGGGCATTCTACAACGCGCCGCGGAGACTGGAGCGGAGAGTCTCGGGAACCGGCTGCTTCGAGCAGGCATCGCCGGCTTAGCCGGCCTGCCTGGCCTTCTAACAGGCGGGCCAAGCGAAGCAGAAGAGCGCCTGACACGGCGGATTGAAGAGATGCTCGCCCAACAGCAGGCGCGCACCAGCGCTCAAGAGCCATTATTTCAGGCCGTGACACGTATGGCTGGCACGCTCCAGCCACGTCAGGCCTGGCCAGGTGGCCGCTCACTCTATGGAGGCGACTGATGGCTCTCGCACGGCTGTTTGATGAAGATCAACAAGAACGCGACAGGCTCTTGCGACTCCTGCCCCAGGCTGACGCGCCCACCGTCGCTGATGTGCCGTATGACCCAGGCCCTGGAGTGATGCCATTCCCTGTGGCCCAAGTACCATCCGCCGCACCAGGCACCCGCTATGCCCTGGAAGGGTATGCGCCCAGCAAACTGACCCCTCAGTATGCGCGCACGTCGCCCAAATATGCGTGGGGGCTCTTGGCACAGCAATATGGGGTGACGCCAGAGACGCTGACGCAAGCCCAACGCCAATATCCCCAATTTTTTGGGGCCTGGACACTCGACCGTGACATTCTCCGGTATGACCCCTCACGTGGTGCCCTGCACCCGGCGTTTCAGGGACTCACGGCCTTTGACGTCGCGAGAGATTATGGCGGCGCCACAGCGCCCCAATGGTCTCCTGTCCGCGGCGCCAGGCCCGCCACGCGACGAGTGATGCCTGGGGACCCCGACTACAATCCCGCCCTCGATGGGCCGCGGCGGAATGGCTATCTCGTGCCGGTGACTCAGGCGCCTCAGCCGCCGCCTGGGGGGATCCCGGGATTGCCCACCACCGGTGCGCCTCAGCCGCCGCCTGGGGGGATCCCGGGACTGCCCACCACCGGTGCGCCTCAGCCGCCGCCTGGGGGGATCCCGGGACTGCCCGCGACCGGTGGGCCTGGGTTGAGTTATCCCATCCCACCGCTGCCGTCAGCAGAGACGACTCAGTTTACAGACCCGTTGACGCAGCGCTATGAGCAACTGTTGGAGCAGCAAACGGCGCTGTACCGCCAGCAACAAGAAGCGATGGCCGCCGAGGCGAATCGCCAACAAGCGGCCAGAGCCGCGATGCAAGCGCAAGTCGAGCAACTGATGAGCTACTTACGGCAACGCAGCAGCGAGCTCCAGCAACCGGCGTACACAGGCGCAGAACGGGAAGTCTTTCGGACGCAGGCCTTAGACCCCATCGAGCGGGACCGCCAAGCCGCCCGAGCGCGCGCCCTCCAGCAGATCAGTGCACGCGGGTTTGACCCCTCATCGGGGCTCGCACAGGAGCTCCTGAATCTCGTCGATCGCGCGTATGACGCGCAACGGGCCGGAGTCCAGAATGAGCTGGCCTATCGCCAGATCACTGAGGAGCGGAGTCGCGAGCAGGAAGCGCAAGCGCTCCTCCAGTCTCTGGCACAGTTGCCCTTAGCCGTGGCGCGTGGCGATGTGGACTTTATCAATCAATTGAATGCGTTAATCGCCACCCCTGGCCAGCAAGCCCTCACGACGGCTGGCACATTGGCAGAGTTGCCGGTGCAGCGGACACAACTGGGATTAGATGTCCTTGGGCGAGGATCCACACCGTTGAGCACCGTGCCAGGACTCTTGGCTCTCTTGGAAGGGACCCAGCGGCAACAACTCCTGCGACAAAGCCAAGCGGCTGACTACTGGCGCAATCTTGGGCTGCAGTTGAGTGGCGTGTATGCCTGAGTGGTCACAGATACTTGCCGAGGAAGGGCCGAAGATCGCGCTGGCGTTCTTGGCCGCGAAGCAGGGCGGGCCGATGGCCGTGTCGGGATTGCTGGAGGGGCTCACCCTCGCCGCTGAGCGTCGGCAGGCCGCCGCCAGGCAACAGCAACTCGATCAAGCCGCCGCCGAGCAAGCGGCGTTCAGTCGCCAACGAGCGATCCTCCAGGAGGGTCGTGCAGAAGCCGCGTTGGGCTTGCAGGAGGAGCAAGCCGAACGCGCACGCTTCAAGGACTTCTATGACCAATTCCAACAGGTGCTCGAACGATCAGCAGAGACGGCGCCCGATCTCACCACGGCATTGAGTCAGGCCGCCGTGCAGGGCACGGGCTTAGCAGAAGCCTATCGTCTTCCGCAAGGTACTGGGGCGCCATTCCTCGCTGGCATGAGCACGCGTCGTCAAGGGATGCTCAAGCGACGAGCCAAAGAGATTGTGGCCGCGTTCGAGAAACAAGCGGCTCAAGCGAAGACCACGCCGGATCAATTTATCTATCAAGGTCCTGAATGGGATCAACCGAAGCGGTATCAGGAGCTCCGCGATATCGTGGAGGGGCCGATCCGGACGCCAGAGGGTCTGCCGCCCCCGGTCGCGGTGGGCGGGAAAGAGGTGACCCCTGGATCATTTGAGGACTATCTGTCGGCCACCCCAGCACGTCAAGCGCAGATTGCCAGCGCTCGAGCGGCGTATGCTGCCGCGGGCCGAGAACCTGACAAGCCTCCTGATCCGAGCCTTGCGGCCTTACGCGAACTCAATCTTGAATTAGCCAAACTGCGACTCGCGGAGGGAGAAAAGCGAGCTGCCCTGGGCAAGGGATTACCGCCGGAATATCGGAATGCGCTTGACCGCGCGCTCGTCTTGGCGCCGACCCAACGCCGGCTCGACGTCATCGCCCTGGCGGAACGGCTGGGTGATGAAGGGAAGATAGATCAGGTGGCGGGCCTGATACGCCAAGCTGCGATTGAACGAGCAGATGTGACCACGCAACGGCAAGTCACCCAACGCGACAACACCATGGCGGCCTTGCGGGAGATCCTTGCCACGCTGCGCGAGCTGGATGCGGCGGGGGTGAAGACGAATATCGCACGAGGCACACTCGAAGATTTCGCGCGGAGTCTTGGGACCTCGACT
>Ga0185320_10122284_pt1 | contig 10771 bp, 12 predicted proteins | sample OV2TP2_FD_128023 | JGI IMG/M metagenome (GOLD analysis project Ga0185320, IMG submission 128023) | Hot spring microbial communities from Beatty, Nevada to study Microbial Dark Matter (Phase II) - OV2 TP2 (SPADES assembly) (version 2) | ecosystem: Environmental > Aquatic > Thermal springs > Hot...
GATTAAGAAGATTGATTTTGTTCCTGCTTTGTTTGTAACAAACAATCTTCGTGTTTCTGTTATCGGTTCGGGCACGGTGGCTGCGTTGTATAATCCCGCAACCTAATATGAAAACTAAACGTGGTCCAGAATCACAGATTGGAACAAGCGAGTGTCAGGGTGGTAATTTAGGTGGTTGTAATCAAAGTATAGGTACTCCACCGACATCATCTTATGACAATGCGGTTTGTAATCCATGTGCAGCTTCTATTAACCAGTGTTTTACTATCGGAGCCTAGCTTTCCGAGGGTGGGTCTAACTATTGAGTTTCCTCCCAGGATTAGTAGATAGTTAGTATAGAGAGGGACGTTGTGAGGGTCTGAACGTGACAGCGTGTAGGAAAGCTAACATATCCACCACAAGATAGGGGTGGATTTTATTCGGCCTCCTCCCCAAGGAGAAGATGGATTAAATACGGGTTTGACGACAACTGGGGATATGATCAAACCCTAAAATATTCCCCTTGTGGATACGGTTTAATCCGTGGGTTATGCACCGGGGACTATCTCATGGTGTATAAAGAATTCCACGCCGAATACGTTTTATAGCGGGGTAAGGTAATGGCAACCTGCAAGGCTCATAACCTTGTTTATGTGGGTTCGATTCCCACCCCCGTAACTATTTAATTATATGCACGAAGAATTCAGCGAACCTAAGTCCGCAACCATCGAATCCCCCATCGAGAATGAATCAGGTATCCTGGTTCTTGATAAGGGGTTGGAAGATAAGCTGGTGGCTCAGGCACTTAAAGACTATGAAATGTCTGATGGTGATAGACGTAGTTGGTTGGCAAAAAAAGACGCCGGTTTAAGGTTGCATTGGGGAATTCTTCCCAAAAAAGATTTCCCATTTAAAAATTGTTCAAACGTTAATGTTCCAATGCTTCGCACCCTTACTGAAACTTTACACTCTAATTTACAGGGCTCATTTGATACTCGTATGCCGTTTAATACATTACCTATTGGACCCGAGGATATAGTCAAAGCATCGAGGATTAGAAAGTTTCTTAACTGGCAGTTTTCTAGTGAAATAAATTTTAATGATGTTTTAGACAAGGTACTGTATTTTACTTTGTTATATGGTCATGCCGTGGCAAAATGTCATTATGTTCGTGAAACACGAAAAAGAAAGATACCGAGTAATAATGGCATGGATATTGAGGATGAAATAATGTTTGATGGTGTTAAAGTGGATGTTTTAAATCCAGAAGATTTTTTATTTCCACTAAACGCCGTTACTGATGACGTTAATAACCCAAATATGTCTTATTGTATCCACGTAATCCCCATGACGACATCGGAAATAAGGCGTCGTATGGCAAGCGGGCTATATAGAAACATAGACTTGGAATCACCTAAACATACCGGGGATGACTCAATTTCTCAGCAAATATTACAGCAAACCAGGAATATCCATCTTGGGACGACAAGGACTGACTCAGGTTCCCCCAACACACTAGAGTTTAGGCACCACAGAATCATAGAGTGGTATGGGTGGTATGATGTTGATGGCGATGGAATTGAAGAATCCGTGATGGCTGTTATTAGCCTGGACCAAAGAAAGTTGTTAAGAGTGGTACTTTGGGATATATCGAGACCATTTATAATAATTAGATTTTCACCTATTTTTAATACTCCATATGGTGAATCTATGGCCGATTTACTCGGTAGGTTAAATGAAGAATTAAACACACTACACAATCAAAGAGTTGATGCTGTTACTATTGCTAATATTCCATTCGGTTTTTATGACCCAATGTCGGGATTTGACCCCGATGAAGTACAGCTTACACCGGGCTTGTTGCTGCCTACGAACGGTGTTCCGAAAGATGCTGTTTATTTCCCTGCTATGCCTTCTGTAAAACCTGAGTATTACAGAGAAGAAGAAATGATTAGCTCTTATGGTGAGCGTTTGGTAGGTGCGGGGGCCAATACCCAGGGAATTATAAATCCAAGACGATTATCGGCAACTGAAATCGCAACCGTAGATAGGCGTGCTGGTATACGATTTTTAACTATTTTTCAAAGAATTAAAGCAGGAGTGGAAGCCATGGCTAAACTGGTTCTTGAGTTGGACCAACGGTTCATGCCTGCAATTAAACAGGTTCGTGTTATGGGGGCCAATGATTACCCGATTTTTGAATCACAACTGTCTTTTGAGAGATTTAGGAGAGAGGAAATGCAGGGTAAGTTTGATATTATTGCAAATGCAGCATCTATTGCAGATGAGGCGGCTAATAAACAAGAACAAATGGTTATTTATCAGTTGGCGTTATCCAACCCACTTATCATGTCAGACCCGGAATCCATTTACGAGGTTACTAAAGATACCTTACAAGCCTTGGGTGCGAAAAATCTTGGTGCCTACCTAAAAAAGCCACAAACAGCTTCGCCACAGAATCCTGAAGATGAACATAACCGTATGGCCCAGGGTGATGATGTAGACCCCGTTATTGGGGAAAACATTGATAGGCATTTGCAGGAACATAGAAAGTTTGTTAGTTCCCCTCAGTTTCAACTTATTCCTATTGAGGGGCAAATATTGATTATTAAACACATACAGAAAACAGAGAAGATGCAGGTTATTGTACAACAACTGCAAGAAAACCAGCAGAGAATGGTTCAACTTCAGCAGCAAAGAATGATGGGCATGGCTGATGCACAAGCTGAATCCGAGCATAGGAGGGATATGGAGCGTGAGGCTCTTAAACAACATGGAAAAGATAAACGTAAGTCCTGATGATTTAAGGTATCTAACTTCCCTGAGAGCGTGGAATGAAACAGTTTTTCCTTTTTGGTTAAAAGAATTGGAGAAATATAAACGGTGTTTAGATGTAGCTATTCGTAGATCGGATTTACAGGAAATTAAGTACTATAGTGGTTACTTTGATGGATATAGAGAGGCCACTAAAGTAGTTGATTTGTTGTTAAAAAATCAACGTCTCAAAACTCGACTTTCGTCACAAGTCGTAAATTCAGTGACGTGAATTAAAGGAGACAAAAGATGGATGAAAAAGATGTTAAATCAGGGGAATCATCTAATCCCCAAGCAAATTCCGGCAACGTAGTTTCGGCAGTAGACGATAAGGGTGTTCCTTGGATGAATCGTGCCAAGGAAATGGAACGCAAATATGGTGAGTTAGAATCCCGTTCAAAGGAACTGGAAGCTAAACTGAATGGTGTTATCGGTAAATTAGCTGAAACCGGAGTGAATGTTCTGGATCATTCGGATGAAGCTAGGAAACGAGAACGCTTGACCACGTTTGCGTCAGACCCGGACGCTTTTACAGACTCTAAAATTGAGGAAGCGATGTTTAGACTAGAGGGTCGGGAAGCGGCAGATTGGCTACAGGCCCAGGAAGGATGGAAGCCTGAATATGGGACTGAGATTGGTCGCATTATTCAGGAAGAAGGTTTGTTTTCTAGACCACTAAAGAGAGCAAAAACAGCGTGGAGTCTTTTAAAGGATTCTCATCCTGATTTTGTAAGGGCTAGAGAAGAGGCCAGGGCCAAGGAACTATCAAGATACCAGGTTTCCGGTCCGGGGCGTTCGGCCCCAGTACCAGAAAGCCAGGAAGAGCAGGATTTGCTTAAAGCCCTTAAAAGCACCGGCAATATAATGGAGCAATCTAAGTTGATTGCTAAGTTATCATCTGCCAGGTATAAGAGGGAGACTGGACAGGTTTTACGTCGTCCAGGTGAAAGGACTTAAAAATGGCTGAGACATTTTTTGATACATACGCTAGTACGGGTATGAAGGAAGATGTACGCGACCTTATTACCGTTGTATCTCCCGATGCGGCTCCCGTATATTCTATGTTGCGACAGGGTGATTGTACGAGAGAAAGGCATGAATGGCTTTCTATTACACTCACAACTGCGGCTGATAGCAAACAAATAGAAGGTACTGCTTACGGGTATGCATCTGGTGTGGCAGAAACCAGGTTACAGAACTATACTCAAATCTTTAGAAAGACTTGGAAGGTTTCTGGAACCGTGGACGCTGTTGCCAAGTACGGTCGCGGAGATGAGTGGAACTTTAGACGCGCCCTAGCTATGCGGGCATTCAAGATTGATGTTGAATACGAACTTCTTGATAATACCGCATCTGCTGCTGGTGCTTCTACGGCTACTTCTAGGGAGCTAAAAGGGCTTCCTGGTGCAGCTATGGATGGAGGCGTTACGGCTACTGCTCACGGCACAGCCGCTCTAAGATCGCCCATTGACGAGGTTTTGCTTAATTCTCTTTTGCATGATATGTGGTTGCAAGGAGCAAAAGCAGATCATCTTATTTGCAATGGGTTTGTTAAAAGGGCTATTGCTGGGTTTTTGGGTGCTGGTGCCGGAAGGCCGGTTGTGTCTGAAAACGGCGAACGCACAATGGTTAATGTTATTGATTCCTACGAGGGTGATTTTGGTAGGGTCAATATTGTTATGACAAGAACCATAAATCCCGGTTCCCAGGTGTTGGCCTGTCAGAACGAGTTTCTTAGTATGTGTTGGCTTAGGGCACCATTTACTGAAACACCCCCGAAGGATGGTGACTATTTCCTGGGTGTTTTGCTTGGGGAAGGTACGTTAGAATACCTTAACCCGAATGGTGTTGGTCGTTTGACCAGGGTTCAAAGTTCATAGTTTGTTTGTAAGCTGTGGAATAAGATAGTATTCCAGGCGTGGTTTCCGGTGACACTGCCAATATGAAGGAACCGGATACATATGCCACTAAGAAAGGGAAAATCACAAGAGGTTCTTTCGGCTAATATAGCAGAACTGATTCGATCAGGCTATAAGTATAAGCAAGCTATTGCCATAGCTTATTCTAAAGCGGGATTGTCTAATAAGAAACACAAATGAGCCAGGTAGATGAGAGTAGTCCGACATGGTGGAAGATTCTTAATATGGATGCCAGCTTATTCTCTAAATCACGTGGGGATAAGCATAGATGGCAACTAAAGGATTATACCGTATTGAATAAAGTTGCAAAGGATATGTACACAGCCGTAGGAGATGAAATAAAGGAATTTAACAGTTATCATAGAGTTAATGGCAATTCATTTGACAAGGTTAGACTGGGCAAACGTATTTGTTCTATTCCAATGACTGATTATGTGCTTCACCCGGAATTAGCTTATGATGACAAGGCACTCAGGAAATATCTGGCAGAACACCCGGAATGTAAAGCGGATAGGTGGTCTAAACACGGTCCGATAAAGTAGACGGCTGTTTTTTATGTCCACATTTATTATATCTGAGTGTGGTATAAATCATGGTGGTGACTTGGCATTAGCAAAACAACAGATATATCAATCTAAATTAGCTGGTGCTGATGCGGTTAAATTTCAGGTTTACGATCCATACTCTGTTTTGGGTATGGAATCGCCTTACTTGTCGGAAGCAATTAGGGCCAAAGTAAATGACACCGCTTTTCATTATGCAACAAAAGCATATGCAGATGAAGTTGGTATAGAATGGTTTGCGAGTGCGTTTCATCTTTGGGCGGTTGATTTTCTTGAGTCTCTTGGCGTTAAGAGACATAAAATTGCATCACGAAGTTTTAAGGATAGTGTGCTTGTAGCGCACATAGCAGCTACTAATAAGCCGGTTATTATGTCAGTAGGTTCTCTGGAAGACACCAGTGAAGATGCTAATTCTATCGAAAAAGCAATTAACATTCTTGCAGGTAGTCCAGTGGCGTTGCTGTATTGTGTTACTAAGTATCCTACGCAGATGTCCGACATTGATTTTGAGAAATTTTCCTTTCTTAAACGATTTAATAAGGAAATTGGCTTTTCGTCTCATTGTCCTTCGATATGGCCAGGAATTCGCTCGGTTCTTAATGGGGCTAGGGTTTTAGAGTACCATACAACGATAAGCAGGAATTTACCAGGATGTGACCAATCGTCTAGTTTACAGTACGATGAGCTTAAAATGTTGGTTGATGGTGTAAGATATTTTGAGGCCCTAAGCTGAGCGATACCATAGAGTATGAATACATTTATTGTTGGTCTTAGGCCGGTAGATGTCAATGATTTAACCTTTTTAATTGAATGGAGAAATAAGCCCGAATATATGGTGAATTTTAGACAATCTGAGCCGATAACCCTTGCGGCACAATTAAAGTGGTTTCAGCAATTACGACCGGAAGATAAACATTTTATAATGACTGATGGTATACGTTCACTTGGTTATTGTTCTTTGAATCATGTTAGTTTGACACATAAAACAGCCGAATTTTCTGTTTTTACCGTTCCCGGGGTTAATGTTGGTTATTTTGCGCTCAAACAGTTAATTCGTAAGGGTTTTGAGGAAATGGGACTTAATAAGATTTATTCGGATGTTTTAGCATATAATGTAAGAGCATTGAAACTTTATCTGTTGCTAGGATTTAAGACAGAAGGTATAAACAGGGAAGCATATTTTAAGGGTGGTAAATTTGTGGATTCTATACACATAGGGCTACTTCGTAGTGAGTGGGAGGACAGGCGTGTAGTATTACAAACAGATAAAAAAGAATCGGTGACTGCATGAGTTAATTCACTGATGCTTAAATGAGGGTTCTAGTCGTTGGCATGGGAAGTATAGGACAGAAACATTATCAAGTTATTAAAGACTTGGGGCACGATGTTCATGGAATTGATATTGAAGATTCTTTTTCAGACCACATTAAGCGAGCTTATCAAGCTGTTTTTGTCTGCACTCCTACGCATTTACACCAAGAGCAAGCAGAGAAGTGTGCAGTTAGGGGAATCCCTTGTTTCATTGAAAAACCGTTTAGTCAAGAATGGGGGAGAATAAATGAAATCGCTGGTTTATTCGACAGGGCGGGGGTGCCCAACATGGTTGGGTGTAACCTACGTTTCCTGCCAACGATGCAAAAATTTAGACAAATTATTCGGGAATGTGGTGACTCGTTCAGCGTCTTGTCGGTGTTTGGATGCAATCTTAACTCTTGGAGATTCCCAGGATGGAAAGGCTACAGTCAAAAACTAAGCGAAGGCGGTGGAATAATACTGGAAGCAATACACGAATTAGATTATCTTTCTTGGATTTGGGGACTACCAACTTTACTGGGTTCTATGACATCGAACTTACCCATTCCTGGGGTAGAACATGATGTTAACACGCAAGCAGCTATTTTGTGCAGGCACCCTGCTGGGACTTTTAGTACAGCCTGTCTTAATTCTCTTGATTGGGGTCTTACGCGCTTCTGTACTGCTTCTACAGGCACTATCACGGTAAGATGGGATTTTAAACAAGACAGTGTTTTTTTAGATGAGGATGGTGGTAGAATAGTTTATCCTTGTATTAAGGATGATATGTATGTTAACCAAGATAAATATTTCTTGGAGGCTGTCTCCGAAGGAGAGGAAACCGTTAATTCGATTGCATCACACGCAAAGATTCTCCGACTTGCGTTTGACGCCAAGAATCTTGGCGATTATACAAGCAAGGGCAACGTCAACAAGATTTCCAAATAAGATTTATGAGGAAATTGACGGTGCTCCGATTTTATTTCACGTTCTTAATAAAGTAAGTTTATCTTCGTATGTTTCAACGGCTGTTGTAGCAGCCCCAACAGATTTGGAGGCACCACCTAATACGCAGGTTTTTGTAGCTGGTCCATATGTAGATGAAATGGATGTTTTAACACGGTTTGTCAGGTGCATGGCAAGATATGATCCTAATTATGTGGTTAGGATAACGTCGGATTGTCCAGCTATTGACCCATTTTTGATTGATTATGTGGTCATGGAGGCAGTACTAAGAAAAGCCGACTACTGTTCCAATGTTTATGATCCACAACATTATACATTCCCGGATGGTCAAGACGTAGAAGTTATTAGCTCTATGATGATGCAGTATTTGAGTAATATGGTCAAGTCTAAATATGGGCGTGAGCACGTGACCATAGATATTCGTAATAATCCGATATATTCAATGAATTTTAATGTAATTTCCATAGAAAATGATGTTAATTATGGTCATATTAAATGTTCGGTTGATAGACCTGAGGATATTACTGAAATTGAGAAACTGCAACTAATCTGATAAACATAAATTTGGTCAGATGCAAAACATTCGTTTAATTTCTGATTCAAGTGAAGTGGTAGAAAAATTCATGAAGACTTACCCACGAAGTTACTGGATTAAATTTTGGTTGAAACATTTGAGACGTAGTTTACAGGACCATGGTTTTGATTTAGAGCAAATTAAAATAAATGATTTTAAGAGATAAGGTAGTTCTTATCACCGGAGGAACCGGATCATTTGGTCAGGGTTTTGTCAAAAAACTGCTCCAAACAGATGTCCAAGTCATTCGCATATTCAGTCGAGATGAACACAAACAGAAGGATATGGAGGAAAAATTCCCGGATTCGCGCCTAAGATTTTTTCTTGGTGACATTAGAGATAAGGACCGCATCAGGTTGGCGATGCGAGATGTTGATTATGTAATTCACGCCGCCGCCTACAAACAGGTCCAGAAAGCAGAGTATAACCCAGGGGAAGCTATAAAAACAAACATTTATGGCACAGAAAATGTTGTTGCAGCAGCACTAGAGAATAATGTTGAGACTATGTTGTTAGTGTCTACAGATAAAGCGGTACAACCGATAAATCTGTATGGTGCTACAAAAATGTGTGCTGAAAGATATGTTATTGCAGCTAATTCCTACAGGGGGAAAGGAAGAACAAAGTTTTGCGTTACAAGATACGGCAATGTCGCTGGTACTCGTTCAACGGTTGTTCCACTATTTTTTGAATTAAAGTTATCAGGAAAGCATATACCTATTTCTGACAAAGAATCTACTAGGTTTTGGTTGACACTGGAAGAAGCAAATGAGTTTGTATTGAACTGCCTGGACTTAGAGAGACAATTACATGGTGGGGAAATCTTTATCCCACTATTGGCCTCTATTAAAATCATTGATTTAAAGGAAGTTATTGCACCCGAATTACCCGTTATTTTTACTGGTTTAAGACCGGGCGATAAATTGCATGAAACGCTAGTTTCTGCAACCGAAATGAAACGAACGCTTCGGCTTGATTGGTGTAGTATCCCCATGTTTATAATATGTCCAGAGAATCCATCATGGTTTACAGATTATCATAGTATCAGTGCCAAATGTGCCCTGGGGGACCATAAGCTACTCCCAGGATATAATTCGGAAAACAACTCAAACTTTTTACCAGTAAGTAAAATTAGGGAATCTGTAAAAGAGTGGTTTGTCAACGGTTGGCATAAAACAAATGACAGAACTAGAAAAAATGCATTGGACACTGCAAAAAAAGTATATTCCTAATGGTGTTCAAACATTCTCTAAAATGCCTTCTAGGTTTGTTGAGGGTGTATATCCATTGTTTATTCGTAGGGCTAGTGGGTGTACGGTTGAGGATTTAGAGGGCAAGGTTTACACAGATTTTGTGTGTTCTCTTGGAGCAATTATTTTGGGGCACTGTGATTCGTTTGTAGATCGAAGGGTGAAAGCGCAAATTGATGAGGGCGTGTTATATTCATTACCCTCCACTAAGGAATGGACACTAGCTAAAAGGCTAAAAAACGCCATACCCTGCGCCGAAAAAGCAAAGTTTTTTAAGACCGGCAGTGAGGCTGTTGCAGCATCTATTAGGGTGGCCAGGGCCCATACTCAAAGAGAAAAAGTAGTTGCTTGTGGCTACCATGGATGGCATGATTGGTACACTGTTTCCACTGAAAACGATTTAGGCATACCAGTTGGTTTAAAGTCATTGATTTCTAAGTTTGAATATAACAATATTGAGCAATTAGAGCAACTACTTTCACGAAATGATGTTGCTGCCGTTATTATGGAACCCGTGCAGTTTGAAGAACCCGAGGGGTATTTTTTACATCAAGTCAGCAAACTTTGTGAAAAGTACGGTACCATTCTTATATTTGATGAAATTTTAACTGGTATCCGCGTTAGTGTTGGTGGTGCCCAAAGGTTTTTTGGTGTTACACCACAACTAGCCGTATTTTCAAAGGCATTGGGTAACGGTTATCCAATAGCAGTTTTGGTTGGTAAATCAGATGTTATGGATGTTTATGAGCAACCAGGGTTTTTTGTGTCTGGTACATTTAACGGGGACTTAATAGGGATTGAGGCAGCTAATGCGGTTTTAGATAGATGTAACGAAGATAGGGAAGATGCCGTTAATGTCATTAAAAAGATATGGGCGTCGGGTGAAGTGCTTAAAGAGGGTTTTAATACTATAGCAGAGAGTCTTGGTTTAGATGGCGTGTCATGTGTTGGTCTACCAGTTCGCACCAAATTTGTGTTTCCTAACCAGGATGCCAGGGCGTTATTTTTACAGGAATGTGCTAAACGGCAGGTTTTGTTTGGTCCCTCAAACTTTATTATGTTAGCCCACTCCCAATTTGTAATTCGTTCCATACTCAACATTGTTAGTGATTCACTAACTATTGTTAAAGACAATCTATCAAATCTTTCTTGTAAATTGGAGGGCACGGTGCCCAAGGAGATTGTGATAAGATGAAACCCAAGGTATTTATTCAGGATAGAAATAATGTATTGACAATCGTTAGGAATTGTTTGCAATCTACGGTGGATTTAGTTGTTAATCCAAGGGAGGCGGATTTATTTCTTTTGTGGCAAGATGTCAGGGGGGAATTGGCTAAATTAGCTGATATAGCGGTTAATAGCCTAAAAAAGCCGGTTTTTGTCGTTCAGCATGGATTAGGAGCTACCAGGGAC
>Ga0185320_10658553_pt1 | contig 10761 bp, 24 predicted proteins | sample OV2TP2_FD_128023 | JGI IMG/M metagenome (GOLD analysis project Ga0185320, IMG submission 128023) | Hot spring microbial communities from Beatty, Nevada to study Microbial Dark Matter (Phase II) - OV2 TP2 (SPADES assembly) (version 2) | ecosystem: Environmental > Aquatic > Thermal springs > Hot...
TATTCATCAAGAAAATTGTCTAAATCTTTTGTCTGGAACTCAGTATAATATGTTTGACACCCTGGGCATTGAATGGGGTCTGTTGTCAATGTTTTGATTGTATCGAACATACCCATATTATGCTCCCCTACCCCACAACTCGTCCCATGCTTCGTTTAATGCATAGTAGTATGGGTATAGAATACCCATACTACGCCACATGTGTTGAATCGTAATTGCACGAAACGGCACAAATAGAGTCAGAAAAATATGCGTCAGAATATCTAGCATGGGCTTTGGTTATTATCAATCTTAATTTGATTCCGGTATGTATTAAGTTGCACAGTCATTATTGTCAACTCAGATCGCAAGTTACTCAACTCAACATCTCGATCAAGCAGTTGTTGCAATAAGTGATTATTTTCCCTCTCGACAATAAAGACACGTCGCTTAAGATTCTTAATCTCACATTCAAGACATCGCGACTTGTCCGGTAACTTGTGTGGTGACTTGTGCGGTATACTCATGTCGTTACCTCTGCCTATATTGCTCAAGTTTTTTGACACGCTTTTCAATCTCAAGAATCATACGGCTTAGATCGCCAACTTCGCCGATTACTTTCAAAATCAAATTCTCGTCATGCTCAAGTTTTTCTGTCAGCAATGTTTTTAGCGTTTGTTTCATAACTGCACAAAATTCCGCACAATCCTTACATTTTCTGGAAGGATTTTGCTGATAAACTGACGCCGTTCTTTAGCCACCGATTGCGTGGTTTTTTTATACTGTTCAAGAACAAGCTGTCCGGGGTACAAAGCCACCACGTCAACTTTGAGACGACCTTTGCACTTGGAACCGGCAAATCGTCCGGCAAAGATCGCCCCATTTTTAATATGTCGAAGAACGGCCTGTCGTTCACAGTTAGCCCCCTTGCGATAACGATTCATACCGCGCAATACCTACGCGTACGACGATTATTACTCCACCCGCTAAGAGATGAAGAACGCGCCCAATACTCGGCATAATGATTATACAAACATTGTGTACAGCGGTAATCATCAGCAGGTGTTGCCTGTCCGCACTGAATACAAACACGTTCATTGTCTGTCATACGTTTACGCTTCTTGACAATCAGACATGGTTTCATCATTCACCTCGTCGAATGGACTGTAGTGGGCGCACTGATAACATACCAAATCATAACGATTATTAGATTTAAAATCGGACAAACACGTTACGCACTGGTGTTGATATTTGCACGATATCATTTTACTTACCTCGGCGTATCAAAAACAATGTACCACCAATAATCATGGCTGTCAAGAACACAATTGCCCAGGCACGTAATGCCTCTGTCAAAATTTGGTGTAGCATCTTATCTCCTGGGTTAAGTATATCATAATAGTTCCTCGAACAAAAGACATTTATTTTCAACTATTTTTGCTAAACACTTGACTTTTACCAAAAAATTGCGGTAGTAGTTATAGTAGTGAGTGAGTATATAGCGTCCCTACGAAGTCATAAGAACGAAGTAGGGACGCGCTAAACTGTGTGACATAGACTGATGATAAGATAAGGCGCGAGCTATATTTACTGTATCGTTTTGATACACTCTGTAAAGTAGTAAAAAATACTCTTTTAACTGTAACATTATTGTTACACTGTAACATTATTGAGACACTCTGTATAGTATCTTGGCAGAAAATAGGTAACATTATATGACAACACGAGATAAAGCAAACAACATTAGTAGTGATACTCCAGATTGGCAGAAACTTAATAAAAACCTTGAAACGTGGTTCAAGGAAGTCTTTGTTGTTCGTGATGAGATTGCCGATATTAAGGAACAGCTAGCCGAGATTAATAAAACCCTAGTCTCTCTTTTGTCTATTTATGCGGAACTACGTGTCTTTGAGCAGAAGTTCTTTAAGAAACCCCCCTCATTCTAGAAGCCATCTTTGAGTAAGTCCCCTGCCAAGTCATCGTCATCATCAAAACGCTGTTCGAGCCGGTAGTCCTCGGCATCTCCGTAATAATCTTCGTCAACGTCAAGTCCTGCCAGTTCATTTAGTTCTGCCTCGTCTTTTTTAGGTAATGGCTCGTCTGGTCGTAGTTGTCGTGTTGTCTTATCTCCGGTGCCGATTTCGTTGATAATGGCATCTAGGAGACGTTCTTCTTCCTTTAGTAGTGTCTTCCGGTTTGCTAAAACGCCGCGTGTCCATTGTAACAGGAAATAGTATCGATCTTTTTGGTTTTTCATGTCTGCTCCCTTTCTATGGTTTCATTGACCATTTTTACGATGTAATTGGTGGTATGTCGAACAAGCATCTCCTCGCGTTGATATGATGGCAGATAGTGATAGAAAAAATGAATTAGTTCGTGAATGATGGTTTCGATACGTCCGTCGGTAATAATAACGTCTGTTCCCATGATCTCATCGTGTTGATAAATACCGCTGTAATAATATAACTCCTTACCATTACAGCACATACTACCAATAGCCCCTGTTGGAAATTTAGGCAATGCTTTATATACGGTAATGTGTTGATTGATTTTTTGCGCGTTCATCAAATCACGAATAAAAACATACCATGTTTCAACATACACGGCCTTTGTGCCGTAAGATGTTATGTGTTGTGTTTGTGTTCGTGTTATATCCGATATGACATACTCACCGATATTGAGGCGTAAACTATGCCCTGGGTTTAGTAGCCATAGGACAAGGACACCCGCCGTAACGAGCGGGTTAAACGCCGTGAATAGCATCGTCTAATTCCTTTCGTTTGGCCAATCGTTCAGCCAAAAGTAACTTTCCAACTTCGTAACCGTTCAAGTACGAGTCATTAGTTGACTTGCAATGATGATTACAAAGCGCGTCGTGTTTACCAGTTTGAAACTGGTATTTATTATACGAGGCATTATACAGGTATAGACATGTTTTTTTGGTGTGTGTAGTCATTGCAATATCTTTTTTCTACGCAAAAACCGGAGTAAAAATTCCGGTAGAATCTACGGTACCTATAAGCACACGATCTGTGTTGTTACTTCCTCCGTCTACATAGATGTTGATTTCATCGTTTTTGTTTGACGGACTATAGATCGCCTCAAGCTGTACGCCGATCTCCCATCCTCGAACTGTGGCTGTTAGTCCGCTGGTTTTTGTCCCTAGTCGTGATGCAAGCCCCCTGTTACCTTGTAGTGTTCCTCGAAAGTGTGCCATGTTATTTTTCCTCCTTTAACCTAAAATTGTAACAAATTGCATAATTCTTCAAGTGGCTCTTGGCGTGGTTCAAGATGGTAAGAAAACCCTGGGCGAGGATAGTTATTTGCTTGGCTTAAAATATCCCATAATTTACCATCCGTTGATACCGCGAAGTACCAGTCACCGGCACTACTCGTCCAGTCTAACACTTCCAGTTTGGTATATCCTAGTCGTTCTGCTTCGGCGATATACCCTCCTGCGCCACGTACTCCTGCTGCGCTTTCGGCGCACTGATGCAAACTATTTGGATTTAGTTTCATTGTCATTTACTCCTTTTCTGTGGCATATACCAGCTTGAATCAAATTTTCTGCTGTACGCCCAAAAAATCCTTGCAAACGATACGCTAATCCGGTATCAATTAGATGTTGCCATGCTGCAATTTGTACTTCTTCGCTTGAACATTCAACAAATCCTTCGGCCATTCCTACAGCATCATAATCTGTCATTTTAATTTCCTTTCTTAGATATATGCTGTTTCGACGTTTTGCTGTGTAACTAAAATAGTTGTTTGCTTGTTATGTTTTTTGATGGCCTTGGCAATACGTGTCATCTTGCTATTTAATAATTGTGTAGAACTATCAGGAACAATTACTTCGATCACCAGGGAATTTTCTTTTGTACCATTCCAGTAACCAAGAGCAGGATAAATGGTAAATTCCGTAAATTATCTTTGCATTTCGTGCTCTATAAAATCACGGTCTTTATCTTCGGTGTACATACGGTCGGTAATCATGGCTTGTTATCCTCCTATGTTATATCACCACAGGAATTATTTGAGATTTTAGCGAATTTTTAATACGAAATTTCCGGTAGGCGCGCAATCGCGCCAATACGTAGTGCCGTGCCGTTAAATGTCCTAGCACAACGTATTTTCCCTGGTTACCATATAGCCTAATTTCCCACATCATTTTAGTTTCCTTTCCGTTGTCGTCTTAACTGTTATTTTCTTGTTCAAAGTTTACCACATAACCCTTGGCAATTGCAAGCTCGACAAGCAATGTGTTAAGTGCTTGGTGTTCGCTATTATCCCATGCTTCGCGTAAAGTATCTTGGCTGATTGTTACATGAAGCTGCGTCATTGGAGTCTCCTTATTTTTTCAAACATTCTTTAATTCACCCTCGATTATGCTAATTACTAAATCAAGGTCTTTAAGAACATCTACTTGATCATATGCTTGGCTCACTTCAAGAACCGTTTTTGCGAAGTGTCGTATATCTGGTGCCTTCATTGCTGCGTCACGTGTTGGGTAGCACATTGTCATTCCCTCCGTTTGTGATTTGTGAAAGATCAATAAAACCACAGTAGATAGTAGCATATTCCATGCCAACTATTGTTCGAACAAATAGTGTGTCATTTTGGCGCACATGTAATTTAGTTGAGACAGCTTTGATTACTTTAAAGTGATAAATATGACGTAACATCAGATAATATAACAAGTTAACTGCAATGTAACACAAAAGAGACAAATGTAACAGAAAAAATACAGGTCAAAACAGGCAGTTTATTCGGGAAATAGTTGAAAAATAGTGTGTAAAAACGACACAATTTTCTGAAAAATTGCGGTATATAGTATATAGTGGAAGAAGAAATATGATAGCACAGACGAGCGACGACGCTCCCAAGCGTGAGGAGCGAGGCTGCTGTGGTGCAATCCTCCCACCCAGCGAGTACGTTGCGCGAGCTCTGTTGTATTTATGTACACCAATTAGCGTACATTGTGACACTAGGCTATCACCGGCCAGAATATAGTGTATCATAATGACACAGTTGCCTAGGCTATTTGCGTAGTTATACACAGAGTTATCAACATGGTTATCCACAGCATGTGTCATAGTGATACACAGCACGTAAGTCTATGAAAGACATGGGGTTAGGTGGGATCAGGGGTTTATAATACACATATGAGTTATAGGACACAGCCTTCCATCCCCCCATCTATCCGGCCTAGGTGGAATAGCCATACGGTCTATATACTATAATTATTCTAAGGGCAGGTGACGTATGAGAATACAAGTAACAGCAGATGATATTAAGCACGGAATACGCAGGGATGCACACGGGTGCATGGTGGCCCGTGCAATTAAACGGCAAACAAAGGCTATTCACGTCGAAGTAGGCACGTATATCAACATAAACAGTGATACATTCCAGATTATACCGCGTGTTATGAATAAAATCATTCAGTTCGATAATAACCTCCGTGTTACGCCGTTTAGTTTTGATCTTGTGCCGTTGGTTCGTTAATTTTTACTCACAGGTTCTATTCCTGTGGGATATTGCCTCATTTCTAGTAACCGAGAGGATTAGTTGCTGGAATATGGACGAGGACAGGGAAACCTTACTAGAGCGCGTATGCGATATCCTGATTGGCCTTGTCTTGATTCCGGCTATTCTATTGCTCTTGATTATTATGTGTATATCTCCACTATTTGTTGACGGGGTAAAGATCAACCGGCCTACAGATGGGAAGAAGGGATAGTAGTCTCGATGATTAAATTTCTTGTGATTTCCATGCTGATATCGCTTGCCATTACGATTGCGGGAATACTCACTATCCAGTTTGAACTTACGACATTACAAAAAATGGTGCATGTACTGGAGAATCCCGTGCTGAATAATCTGGTGGTCGATATAACACCTAGTGGAACGCCACGTGAAATGGTGTTAATGGCGTTTGTTCCGGCATCGGATACGGGTGAGTTTCCAGCATATTTGCCTTTGTACGTCAATCCTGATGAGATAAACGCGTATCAGGTGAGTAAGCTTGACGAATAGGTTAGCGGAAAATCCGGATGCCTACTCCGATAGATCGTCCGGTATCGACAAACCTGCTCACGGACACCAGACTCCGGTGAAGCATCCCGTAAGGGGCTAATACCCCAAACCGGTCATAGGGATGTGGCAGGGGGCTTAAAGCTGGTTCGATACGCTAACCCGTCTTTATCCAGAGGGGATCGAAATGCTATGTGGAGATTCATTGTGAAACCATCCCATGACGTAGAAGTACAGCATGAGAAACGTCGGCAACGTGTTCGTGCGTGGCATCAGTGGTATCAACATTTTCTCAAGGAGTTAGCATATGTCGAAACACGGTAAGCATATGAAATCGTTAACGCAAGTACGATTTCTGTTATCAAGTGGTTCGCCGCTAAAGGATCGGCAGAAAGAAAAACTTAAAGCGGAATTGCACTCTGGTGCGGTAAGGATCAAACGTGGGAAGAAGTCTAAATAGAAAACAAGTCAAAGAATACGCAAAAGCAATTATGGAGTCCGGTACATTGAAGGAAGCGTATGCCAAAACACATCCCAAGGCATCGCCGCACAGTGCCCGATGCAACGCTCACCGTATGTTGGAAAATGCCGAAGTCTTGAAAGAATACGAGACTATGTTTCAGACAGCTATGCCAACGGATGTGACCAAAGAAAAAATCGTTAAACTGTTTTATCTGGTCGTTGTCAGGTGGCATAAGGGTGAGGAAAAGACTGAGAATATGTTGCGGGCCTGTGAGAATTTGTCAAAGCTAGTACCGGAGTTTATCGACCGACACGAAGTGAGTGCCTATAAAAATATGTCTGAGGACGACCTGAATCGGGAACTAAAACGACGGTTCGAGCAATTCGGGTCGATTCTACAATGAACGGGCTACCATCCGATCACGATCTGTTAATTGATATTAAATCACGACTGTTTTCATTGGAACAGAAAATCGATACGCAATTCGAAGCACTAGCCGCACGTACCGATAAAGCACATGGGCGTATTGACAAACTCTACATCATTAGCTTAGCAACCATTTCGGGCGTGATCGGGATATTAATTCCGATGGCGATGAGTGCGTTGAAATGAGCGTGAGTTATGTGGACGACACATTGAGCTATGAAATTTGCAAATTAATGGGCAATGGAGCACATATCCTCGACCGCGTGGTATTTCTCGGCCCAGCACCGACGGAACATGGCCACAGCGAATACATAATGGAATGTGCGCGGTGCGGTAAGTCGGCGGTGGTCGTTGACCATGCGCTCGCTAAAGCTGGCGGATATGCGGCACGACAACTCATGGCAGAAGCTTATGATGAATTCAAAAAATATGACCCGCGATCAGAAAATCGACCTCCTGAAACTGTGTGATGCCAAAGATCATTCCACCGTCGAGATGGCATTGCAACGGATGACGTTCTCCGCCATTCAGGAAGAAATCCTTGTAGCCATTTTGAATGGCACACAGACCGCTGTGGGGTGCGGCGGCAATCAACCGCTAGCGTATGGCACACTCGTTCGTATGGGAAACGGACAAAGTAAACCCATTGAGGATATTCGTATTGGTGATGTTGTGTTGGCGTGGGATGGTGAAAAGGGTGTTCCGTCCGAAGTCACAGACATTCCGTATGAATCGGTTGATCCATGTTATGATGTGACAACAAAAAGCGGCGATGTTGTTCGTTGTACGGCAACGCACCAATTTCCTGTGTACGGAACACAGTGGGACAAAACCCGCTTACGAGCAAAATATCAGTCGGTATCTGATATTCAGTCCTTATCGTGGAAATATAAACAGTTTGTGTATGTTGACTACCACCTGTATCAACCGGCAGACGTTCCGTTTTCTCCGTTGTTACTAGGTTTATATCTTGGCGATGGTTGTTCAACCAAGAATCAATCAAACGGGTATCATAACATTAGTTTTACGAATACCAATCCTAGAATCCACTCACGGTTTGAACAAGAACTTGAACAATCGTTTCCGACACTGACCTATAGACGTTATCCGTCGTTTCAATATACAAATCAAGCCTATATAAAAGGCACGGTCAAACGGTCGAATACGTTTAGCCATGCATTAAAACAACTAGGATTGCGCGGATTACGTGCCCACGAAAAGTTTATTCCAGATGTATTTAAGTATGCAAGTATCGAACATCGAAAACAATTACTTACCGGTCTGATTTTGACGGATGGCAGTACGGATACAAAAAAAACCTGCATCTATTCAACATCACTACGAATGTTGTCTGATGTGAAAGATGTGTTGATGTCGCTTGGAGTTTATGCACGGATTTATTCGAAAAAGCCCACATCCGATAAACATCGTACGTCGTATGTTATACAATGGTCAAATTACTGGACGATAAAACTTGGTCTTGATTTATTACATAAAACACCAACAACACATTCAAAAACACCGATGAAAGAGCATCTAATTATTGATGCTGTTCGTTCAGTTGGCCCGCACCCAGTACGATGTCTGACGATCGCGCATCCTAAACATTGCTTTGTTTTGTCGAATGGTATTGTTACATGCAATAGTGGCAAGTCAACACTTGGTGGAGTGCTGTTTGCGATTCTCACGACAGGTATTATTCCCGACAGTATTAAAAGCCGCGTTGTCGTCCCACTACGTTCTCGAGGTGATTACTTATCGTTGGCCCTCGACTTTACCTCGTCTTATGCGATTTCGCAAGCCAAAGTATTTTCATTGATTCCCCCGCGAATGTTACAGCATTGGTCAAAAGAATACCGTATTGCCACGACGCAACCTGCCTCGACGGTCATGTTTAAATCGGTAGACTCTGGATGGGAGAAGATTCAAGGATTTATTTTTGATGGAGTGTGGGTGGATGAAGAACCCAAAGATGTCATGATTTGGAAAGAACTCAGTATGCGGACGATTGCTCGTCGTGGGTTCCGACTGATGACATTTTCGCCGTTGCAAGGTTTGAGTTGGGCTTATCAACTGTTGTATCAATGCGCGAGTAAGTATGTATTAACACGCAATATTCATGGTATTCCTGAAGATGTTGGCATCGTCCACACGATCGAGGAAATTGATCAATTACGTCATCGTGTGATTGTTGAGCAGACCAACACAGCAGAAACCGCAAATCCAGGCATTATCTTTTTTCAAATGACCATGTATGACAATATCCATCTTCCGGCCCAGGAAATACGAAATAAGGAGATTGAATATCGGGATGATCCGGTCAACTATCAAGCACGTATTCTTGGACGATTCAGTAAGATTGTCGGGCGCGAGGTATTTAATATTCCGAAACTATTGACGCTTCAAGCGGAGTTGACCGATAATGGTGAACGATACAATATCGACGACCAAGGGCAACTTCAGCGAACCGATAAAGGACGACTTGTTATTTTTAAACCGAAAGTTGAAGGCCGACCGTATATCATCGGTGCGGATGTGGCGGAGGGACTTATCTCCGGCGACTTTTCGGTTGCTCAAATCTTGGATCGGTGGACAGGTGAACAAGTTGCCGTGTGGCATGGTCACTGTCCACCAGAAGAATTTGCAGGGATTCTGGTCGCGTTAGCGAAATATTTTAATCACGCAAAGCTCGCACCGGAACGCAATTTTCACGGCATGGGTGTTGTGAGCCGTATCCGTGATCATTATAAATATCCTAAGCTATATTTTGATGCCGATGCGGTACAGGAAACAGTATCCGAACGTGGTCTCGAACATGCCAAACGATTCGGCTGGCTGACCACGCCAAAGAATAAGCCAATTATGATGCAAACATTGGCCGACGCGATCAATCGCGGCCAGATACGGCTCTATGATCGTCAAACCATTGAAGAACTCACAACGTTTGTATACGATGATGATGGAAAAATGGCGGCACGAGGCGGTTGTCATGATGATCGTGTCATTGCACTGGCGATTGCGCTTATGGTTTTTAAACGCACACCCGCATTTCCCGCAAGTGGAGGACTACACCCCTATGAAAATGTTATGTCTGATAAGCTTGGTTATTAGTTTACTCTGTTCGTCGGCGTATGCCGCAAACGGTCAGGTTGCCGCAACGTCAACCAATACAACCGTTGGTCTTGATGGACGCCATTTAATTGTCAATAATGTTGGTGCAACCAATGAAGCCTATTTACGCATTACCATTGACGGTGCAGCAGCAGGAACGGCATCATCAGTAACAGATTTTAATTTGCCGTTTGGTAGCGGACTAGCGATTGATCTGAGCGATCAGCACGAATTTTCACAGATGAGCGTAATTTGTGCAGCCGGTGAAACAACGACGGTTACGTATATCAGTACGGACTAACAATATGAAAAACCTATGCCTGATTTTACTGTGTGGAATACTACTCTCTTGGTCATCGGCTGCTTTTGGCAGCGGATATGCTGGCGGCGGAAACGCAAATGCCGATGATCTTAGTAATAATAATATCGACGATTTGGCCGATGTCACCATTACGGCAGATAGTGCCGGTCAAATTCTTGTGCGGAATGCCGGAGATACGGCTTATGTGAACGTATCCGTCGGCACCGATGCGACATTATCCGCGACCGGTGCACTATCGTTAGCTGCTAGTTCGGTTGTATTTGGCAGTGAGATTGCCAATTTGTCCGGTGACGTTACAACATTGGGAAGCAGTGCAGCAACCATTGCTGCTGATGCTGTTGCATTAACGACCGATACGACAGGAAACTATGTCGGGAGTGTTGCCGATGGCACAGGGATTGATGGCACAGCGGCTGCCGAAGGTGCA
>Ga0185320_11460201_pt1 | contig 10731 bp, 5 predicted proteins | sample OV2TP2_FD_128023 | JGI IMG/M metagenome (GOLD analysis project Ga0185320, IMG submission 128023) | Hot spring microbial communities from Beatty, Nevada to study Microbial Dark Matter (Phase II) - OV2 TP2 (SPADES assembly) (version 2) | ecosystem: Environmental > Aquatic > Thermal springs > Hot...
GGTGAATTCAACAAGGCCAAAGCATTTCAAAACTTAGGATGATACAAGTCCTGATGAACCCCGCTCATGGTTCCTTAAGCTTGGCATAGCTTCAGGTGTTGCGATAATCGCAAATTTATTGGCTTTTCGCACTGTATTGCTGTCAAAAAACGATATGCCGAGCTTGACACACTTGAGCGGGACTGCCATACGATGTAGAGTGGCCGAGAGGTTCAAATGCCGTTTGGCTCACTTGTAAGCGGTTGTGTCATGGGCGCGAGCAGGTTGCATGGTAGTGCGAATAGAGGTGCAGGCGACGACCGGGCAAGGGAGACATGACGAGTAAGGGGATAACCAATGCTTCAGCCAAATTGGGGTAACCTGTTGCAAACTGTCGAAGACGACGTGCTTATCGCTCAAAGTATGGCTGAGGCGATCGACGCCGGCAGGATTGTCCCTTCCATGCTCGGCACCAATGTCACAATAGAGGACATACCCGGCGGGAAGATTATCCCCGTTACACGAGGTCGGCCGATTTCCTCTGAGGACCTAAAGAGTTGGGGGCGAAACGTTCAGACGGCCATATTGAGCATGTGGATCCTTATGGTAGACCAAGCACTTGAGGACAAACACAGCACGAACAGGCTACAGGACACCAACCAGGAACGCGGGGGTGTACGATGTGTCATCTACCAGATGAGGTGTGCCGTCGCACACACTAGCTATGCTCCTAGGTGGGCAGTCAGCTCGGGCTTTCAGCGCGCATTTACTGTTTCGGGCCTGAAATCTGGACCTCTCACTCTGGACTTTTTCCAACTCAACGGCCAACCATTCAAGCCAAGTCAGTTCGGCGGATGGCACAGAATTATCGAATTGCTAAGGTTCGAACTATAGGGTTCAGAGGTCCCTTTGCAGGTATTGCCCGGCTCAACCCCCCTTAAGCCGTCCAATACCTGTGACCGGGCCCAAAAATAATGCAGGTATTGCTGAGCCCGTCGAAGGACGAGGTAGCCGACTTTTGAAATGAGTTGAGTGAAGATAGGCCAGATCAGCCTGTGCGGTGGCGCAGGAGCCAATACTCCAGGCTATCGGCCAGCGCAAGCCAGCTAGCCTCTATGATGTTGGTCGAGCTGCCTACCGTCCTCCACCGGGACTGGCCATCGGTGGATTCGATAAGAACCCTTACCTTCGCCCCTGTGCCAGAGGCCTCATCGATGATCCTCACCTTGTAGTCCACCAGCTTGATAACGGAGAGCTGGGGATAGAACTGGAGAAGGCCCTTCCTGAGAGCGTCGTCGAGAGCATTGACAGGCCCATTGCCCTCAGCAGCCGTCAATACCGTTTCGCCATCGACTCTGACCTTGACTGTTGCCTCCGCCAGAGCCTCCTCCCCTGATGCTCCCTGAGGGAGTCTTCTTCGCTTTTCCACCACCACAAGAAAATCCACCAGCTCAAAGGGAGGCTGGTAGCCGGCTCTACCCCTCCGGAGGAGCAGCTCAAAAGAGGCCTCGGCCCCCTCGTACTGAAAGCCCTGACTCTCCTTTTCCTTTATCAGCTCCAGGATCTGCCTGGCCTCATCTCCTTGGAGGGGCAGGTCCAGCCCCATCTCACGGGCTTTGTAGAGGATGTTGCTTCGCCCTGCCAGCTCAGACACGAGGACCCTCTTGATGTTGCCAACGGTTTCCGGCGGGATATGCTGGTAGCTCTCCTCTACTTTAGCTATGGCCGAGGCGTGAAGGCCCGCCTTATGGGTGAAGGCGCTGGCACCTACATAGGGCTGATAGCCGTTTGGCACCATGTTGGCTATCTCACTAACGTACCGGGAAACCTCAGTGAGCTGGGCCAATTGTGCATCGGACACACAGTGGATGCCCAGCTTTAGCTTTAGATTGGCAATGAGTGAGCACAAATTGGCATTTCCACATCGCTCACCATAGCCGTTGATGGTGCCTTGAACCTGAACAACGCCTGCCTGGACAGCCGCCAGAGAGTTGGCTACGGCCAGCTCTCCGTCGTTATGGGCGTGAATGCCCAGTGGGACATTAACCGCAGCCTGCATTCGCCGCACCACAAAGGCCACATCGCTGGGAATAGCGCCGCCATTGGTATCGCACAGGATGATGCAGGAAGCCCCAGCAGCGGCAGCGGCTTTTACGGTGGCGATGGCATACTCTGGGTTAGCCTTGAAGCCATCGAAGAGATGCTCGGCATCGTAGAAGACCGTCTTGCCCTGAGCTTTCAGATAGGAGATGGAGTCGGTGATCATGGCCAGGTTCTCTTCCAGGGTAGTTTCGAGGATGTGATTGACGTGGAGGTCCCAGCTTTTCCCCACCAGGGTAACGATCTCTGTGCCTGCATCCCTCAGGGCAAGGACGTTGGGGTCATCCTCGACCTTCATGTTGGCCCTGCGGGTGCTGCTGAAGGCGACGACCCTGGCGTGGCCCAAGGGCAGGCCCTTTACCCTTTGAAAGTACTCCGCATCCTTCGGATTGGAGCCCGGCCACCCACCCTCCACATAGTGGATGCCCAGCTCGTCTAGCTTACGAGTGATCCGGAGCTTGTCCTCTACAGAATATCCTATCCCCTCCATCTGGGCTCCGTCCCTGAGCGTTGTGTCGTACAGAATTACCTCAGCCATGGGTCCTCTCCTCTTACTCCTTGCAATCGTCCATGCCCCGATAGAATCGGGGCACCACGAAGGATCAAAATACCATCTGTCGCCCTGAGGAGCCAAGCGACGAAGGGTCTGGGGAGGGGTCCCCACCCCAGATTCTTCGTCCTTCCGCTGAAGGACTCAGAATGACATCTTCAGAGCAACGACCAGACGGTGTTTGTGCGTTAAAACATAAATCCCGTCCCTCGAGGGACGGGATTTGATTTCCCGTGGTGCCACCCTTCTTCTCCAAGAATAGGAGCGCTCGTTAAGGGTACGAGTTCATACCCTCATCACTGTAACGGGCGATGTCCCGGCCCGGCCTACTGGGAGCGAACCGTTCGGCGGGCGGCTCAGGAGCGATTTTCGAAGGGCTTTTACCACCTGCTCTCACCAGGCCAGGCTCGCTGTGTGAATCCAGCCCCCTACTCTTCTCCGTCGAAGCCTATAAGTTATGCGATGCTAGCACAGTAGCCAGTTATTGTCAACCACAGTTTGACACAAAAGAGGCAATCTTCTATACTTTTGGGTATCTTATTTGTGGCTAGCGGATTGTGAGAGTTCTCACAATCGCTTATCGACTTTCTTAAGAGTGGGGGCGCCGGTGGTTTCAAGAGTTCAGCAAGAGGCCAAAGACTACGTTCTCCGGATGGCTAAGGAGAACGATGTCAAGTTCATTCGTTTCTGGTTTGCCGATATCCTGGGGCATCTCAAAGGGTTTGCCATTACTGTGGAGGAGTTGTCTGATGCCCTGGACGAGGGTGTGGGCTTCGACGGTTCTTCTATTGAGGGCTTTGCGAGAATTGACGAAAGCGACATGTTCGCCCTTCCAGATCCCAGCACCTTTAGGATCCTTCCGTGGCGCCCTCGCCAGCAGGCCGTAGCCAGCATGTTTTGCGACATTATCACTCCAGAAGGAGCGCCCTTCGAAGGAGATCCAAGGTATGTCCTCAAGCGCAATGTCGCCAGGGCTGCCAAGCTGGGCTACACATTCTATACGGGGCCCGAGTGCGAGTTCTTCTATTTCAAGGCTGCTGATAACCCCGAGCCTCTAGATCAGGGTGGCTATTTCGAACAGACCCCCGCGGACTTGGCCACTGACCTGCGACGAGAGACGGTATTGAACCTGGAGGAGATGGGTATTCCCGTGGAATATAGCCATCACGAGGTTTCGAGCAGTCAACATGAGATAGTCCTCCAGTATGCCGACGCCCTGACCATGGCAGATAACGTGATGGTCCATCGCCTGGTGGTGAAGGAGATCGCCTTAAAGCACGGGGTCTATGCCACCTTCATGCCCAAGCCTATATATGGCATCAACGGCAGTGGCATGCATACTCATATGTCCCTGTTCGAGGGCGACCGCAATGCCTTCTATGATCCTGATGATGACCCCCTGCATCTCTCGCCGTTAGCCAAATCGTTCATTGCTGGATTGCTGAAACATGCGCCAGAGATAACAGCATTGACAAATCAATGGGTCAACTCTTACAAGCGGCTGGTCCCGGGCTACGAGGCGCCAGTCTATATCTCCTGGGCGAGGCGGAATCGCTCAGACCTGATAAGGGTGCCGGAGTACAGGCCTGGCAGAGAGAACTCTACTCGTATCGAATATCGAGCCCCTGACCCTGCCTGTAACCCGTACCTGGCCTTCAGCGTGTTGCTGGCGGCCGGTCTTGAGGGCATCGAACAGAGTTATGAGGTGCCTCCCCCTGTGGAGGAAAACGTTTATGAGATGAGCGAGGCCGAAAGGGCCAATAGGCGCATTGGGACTTTACCTGGAAACCTATGGGAAGCTGTCCAACTGGCTGAGAGGAGCGAGCTGGTGCGCCGCTGTCTGGGGGAGCATGTCTTCAAAAGCTTCATCCAGAACAAGAGGATCGAATGGGAGACTTACCGCGCTCAGGTCACCGATTACGAGCTAAAGCGGTATCTCCCCGTTCTCTGAGCGGGCGGCCGGCGAGGTCCCTTAGACCCGGGAGGTGGTAGTGAGCACCAAGACTTTATACGATCCCAATTCTGAACACGATGCTTGTGGCGTTGGCGTAGTCGCAGACATCCTGGGGCGAAAGTCGCACCGGATGATCGAGATGGGCCTGGAGGTCCTGGATAGTCTTGCCCACCGGGGCGCATGCGGCTGCGATCCCAAAACAGGAGATGGCGGTGGCATGCTGGTCCAGATGCCCCACGCCTTTTTCCTCCGGGTTAGCTCAGAGCTGGGCTTTGCCTTGCCAGAGCCAGGCCAATACGGCGTAGGCATGATCTTTCTCCCCCAGGATGCCCATGAGAGAGCGGTCTGCCAGGGCATTACTGAGAAGGTGATACGCGAGGAAGGGCAGCGCCTCCTTAGTTGGAGAGACGTCCCCACTGATCCCAGCGACATAGGGCGCATTGCGCGCGAGTCTATGCCAGTTATTCGCCAGGTGCTCGTTGGCCGAGGCTCAGCCACGCCAGACCAGGATGCCTTTGAACGAAAGCTCTACGTCATCCGTAGAGTAATCGAGAACAGGGTGCAAAGGTCTGGGATCAAAGAGGTCAAGAGCTTCTACATACCCAGCTTCTCCTCCAACACCCTGATTTACAAGGGCCTGCTCATAGGGACGCAGCTACGAGGGTTCTATCCCGACCTGCTCGATCCTGCCATAGAGTCGGGATTCGTGCTGGTCCACTCTCGGTTCAGCACCAACACCCTTGGCTCGTGGAGGCTGGCGCATCCCTACCGATACCTCGCCCACAATGGCGAGATCAACACCCTGCGAGGCAATATCAATTGGATGACCGCCAGAGAGGCTGTGATGACCTCTCGCCTGTTTGGCGATGACGTTAAGAAGCTTTTCCCCATCCTTATACCCGGAGGCAGCGATACCGCCACTATAGACAACGCCTTCGAGTTCCTGGTACTGGGAGGCAGGTCCCTTCCGCATGCCATGGCCATGCTGATTCCCCAGGCCTGGAACGGCGACAAGGATATCTCCCCCGAGAAGCGCGCTTTCTATGAGTACCACTTCTGCTTGATGGAGCCCTGGGACGGGCCCGCCCTCCTGGCGTTCACCGATGGCAAGCGCATCGGCGCCAATCTGGACCGCAATGGCCTCCGTCCCTTCCGATACACGGTAACTAAAGATCATCTCATCGTCATGGCCTCAGAGGCTGGCGTCCTGGAAATCCCTCCCCAGAATGTCCTCTACAAAAATCGACTTCGACCTGGGGAAATGATGCTCATTGACCCCCAGCAGGGACGTATCCTCTTCGATGATGAGCTCAAGATGGAGCTGGCCCATCGGCGTCCCTATGCCCAGTGGCTGGCGAAGAACCTGGTGAGGCTGGATGACCTCCCCATAATCTCCGATGTGCCTTCCAGGGACTCCGAGGCCCTCCTGGAGCGTCAGCAGGCCTTTGGCTACACCCTGGAAGAGCTGCGTATGATCACACAGCCCATGGCCGAGAATGGCGAGGAGCCGGTAGGCTCTATGGGCACCGATACGCCTCTGGCCGTGCTCTCTGACAGGCCGCAGCTCGTCTTTAGCTATTTCAAGCAGCTTTTTGCTCAGGTGACAAACCCGCCCCTGGATGCCATCCGAGAGGAGCTGGTTACCTCCCTGGAGGTTAATCTGGGGCCGGAGAGGAACCTCCTGGATGAAACGCCTGAACACTGCCGCCAGTTGAAGCTGTCATATCCTATACTGACCGACGAGGAGCTTGAGAGGATTCGGCGGATCCAGGTGCAGGGCCTGAAGGCCAGGACTATATCGACCCTGTTCAAAGTAAAGGAGGGGAAGGGGAACCTCGTGCAAGCCATGAACCGGGTGTGCCGTGAGGCCACCCAGGCGGTCCGCGAGGGATACAACATACTTATCCTTTCCGATAGGGGTGTGGATGAGAGCCATGCCCCAATACCCAGCCTCTTAGCCACATCAGGCGTGCATCATCACCTGATACGTGAGGGCCTGCGCACCCATGTTGGGCTTGTGGTTGAATCGGGCGAGCCCAGGGAGATAATGCACTTCGCGCTGCTCATTGGCTATGGGGCTGGCGCTGTAAACCCCTATATGGCTTACGAGACCCTGGCCGATCTGAAGCGGCAGGGCGTTCTGAACCCGAATATCGACGTCAAAACCGCCGAGAAGAACTTCATCAAGGCCATACATAAGGGGCTTCTGAAGGTGGCCTCCAAGATGGGGATATCCACCATTCAGAGCTACCGGGGCGCGCAAATTTTCGAGGCTCTGGGCTTGAATCAGGAGACCATTGACAAGTACTTCACCTGGACTCCATCTCGCATTGGCGGGGTAGGCTTGGACGTTATCGAAGAGGAGGCGCTGCAGCGCCATTCCAGGGCTTATGGCGGCTCCACCGTAGCGGCGGCTTTGGATCTGGATGTGGGCGGCCAGTACCAGTGGCGGCGAGAGGGCGAATATCACATGTGGAACCCAGAGGCCATAGCCAAGCTACAGTACGCCGCTCAAGCAAATAACTACAAGATATACAAGGATTTCGCCAGGCTCATTGACCAGCAGGACAGACAGCTATGCACCCTCAGAGGGCTGCTGGAGTTTAGGGCGCTGGATAAGCCTATTCCTCTGGAGGAGGTAGAGCCTGCTAGCGTGATCGTGAAGCGTTTTGCTACGGGAGCCATCTCCCTGGGGGCTATCAGCAGAGAGGCCCACGAGACCCTGGCCATCGCCACCAATCGTATTGGCGCCAGGAGCAACACTGGTGAGGGGGGCGAGGACTACCGCAGGTTCACCCCAGACCCTAACGGGGATTCCCGAAGCAGCGCCATCAAGCAGGTGGCCTCGGGGCGGTTTGGCGTTACCACCAACTATCTGGTGAATGCCAGAGACCTTCAGATCAAGATGGCCCAAGGCTCCAAGCCCGGCGAAGGCGGCCAGCTTCCGGGGCACAAGGTTGACGAGTATATCGGGTGGATCCGCCGCACGACTCCTGGTGTGGAGCTAATCTCGCCTCCTCCACACCACGACATCTACTCTATTGAGGACCTGGCACAGCTCATCCACGACCTGAAGAATGCGAATCCCCAGGCCAGAATTAACGTTAAGCTGGTGGCTGAGGTTGGCGTAGGGACCATCGCGGCCGGTGTGTCCAAGGCCCATGCCGATGTGGTTCTCATTAGCGGCGATAGCGGGGGAACAGGCGCTTCTCCCGAGTCCTCCATAAAGAATGCCGGACTGCCTTGGGAGCTGGGCATCGCCGAAACCCAGCAGGTGCTGGTCCAGAACGATCTGCGAGGCCGTATTGTGGTGCAGACAGATGGCCAGCTCAAGACCGGGCGTGACATAGCCATCGCCTGCCTTCTGGGTGCGGAGGAGTTTGGCCTTTCTACGGCCCCCTTGGTAACGCTGGGATGCATTATGCTGCGAAAGTGCCACCTGAACGCCTGCTCTGTGGGCATCGCAACTCAGGACCCGGAGCTGCGCAAGCAGTTCGCTGGCAAGCCAGAGTACGTCATCAATTATTTCTTCTTCCTGGCCGAGCATCTGAGGGAGATCATGGCCCAACTGGGATTCCGCACCGTTAACGAGATGGTGGGCCGTGTCGATAAGCTGGATGGCCGAAAGGCGATAGATCACTGGAAGGCTCGCGGGCTCGACTTCTCCGCCCTGCTGCACCGTCCTGAGGCATCGGATGAGGTGGCGACGTATTGCTGCCAGGCCCAGGACCACGGCCTTGACAAGGCGCTGGACCACAAGCTGATCAACCTGGCCCAAAGCGCCCTGAACGGCGAAGGCCCTGTGAAAGCCCGGCTTCCCATTCGCAACTCTAACCGCACCGTAGCCACCATGCTTAGTGGCATGGTGGCCAAACGCTACGGCGAGGAGGGTTTGCCTGACGATACCATTGAATTTCACTTCAGGGGCTCGGCAGGCCAGAGCTTTGGCGCTTTCCTGGCCAAGGGAGTCTCGTTAACGCTGGAGGGAGATGCTAACGACTATATGGGCAAAGGGATGTCCGGAGGGCGGATTGTCGTTTACCCGCCTAAGGGGTCATCCTTCATTCCAGAGGAGAATATCATCACGGGAAACGTCGTTCTTTATGGCGCTACAGGGGGCAGGGCCTTCGTTCGGGGTATGGGAGGCGAGCGGTTCGCCGTGCGCAACAGCGGTGTCCAAGCTGTGGTAGAGGGTGTGGGAGACCACGGCTGTGAGTACATGACAGGTGGCATAGTAGTGGTGCTGGGAAAAACAGGGCGAAACTTCGCAGCAGGTATGAGCGGCGGGATAGCCTATGTCCTGGATGAGGATGGTCGTTTCCGAAGTCGGTGTAACATGGGAATGGTTGAGGTGGGCGTCGTAGAGAGCGCCGAAGATCAGATGGCCCTGCGCCAGATGATTGAGTGGCATATTCATTACACCAGCAGCGATAAAGCCCGAAGGATCCTGGACCACTGGGGGCAGAGCCTGCCGAAGTTCCTCAGGGTCATGCCGGTGCCCTATAGAAAGGTCCTGGAGGCCCAGAAGCGCAGGCAGCCCAAGGAACTTGAGTTAGTGCTCAATGGGCAAACCGCTAGGATTTAAGGACCTGGGCCGCCAGCCACCAGAGCGCCAGCAAACAGCAGAACGCATCAAGCACTGGCGTGAGATTTACCAGCCCTGGCCAGAGGAGAGGTCCAGAGAGCAGGCTGGCAGGTGCATGGACTGTGCCGTACCATTCTGCCATACCGGGTGCCCCCTTGGCAACATCATCCCCGATTTCAATGACCTGGTATATCGCGGGCGATGGCAGCGCGCCCTGGAAGTCTTACATGCCACTAACAACTTTCCTGAGTTCACCGGTAGAATCTGTCCAGCGCCCTGTGAGGCCTCCTGCGTCCTCAGCATAAACCAGGACCCCGTTACCATCGAGTACATCGAGAAGGCCATTGCAGACCGCGGGTTTCAGGAAGGATGGATAAGGCCGGAGCCTCCCTCTCACCGTACGGGCAAGAAGGTGGCAGTGGTGGGTTCCGGGCCGGCGGGCCTGGCGGCAGCCCAGCAATTGAACCGCGCGGGACACACCGTTACCCTTTTCGAGCGGGATGAGTACATTGGCGGCCTGCTGACCCTGGGCATTCCCGATTTCAAGCTAGACAAATCTGTAGTTCAGCGGCGAGTCCAACTGATGGCGGAGGAGGGGATAGTCTTCAAGACGGGTGTAAATGTGGGTGTTGACCTCTCCGCTGAAGAGCTGCGTGCCAGCTACGATGCCATATGTTTGACATTCGGTGCTACCCAGGCCCGTGACCTGCCCATTCCTGGGCGGGAGCTAAAGGGCGTGCACTTTGCCATGGAGTATTTGACCCAGCAGAATCGGCTCCTGGCTGGCCGAAGGGTAAGTTCGTCTGCGCGACTCACGGCGGAAGGGAAGCGGGTGGTGATACTGGGCGGCGGAGATACCGGCGCCGATTGCCTGGGCACTGCTCATCGCCAGGGGGCAGAGGTGGTCTATCAGTACGAGCTTCTGCCAATGCCCCCGAATGCGCGCCGGCCTGATAATCCCTGGCCCTACTGGCCCATGGTCATGAGTAGCTCCGCAGCCCATGAAGAGGGCGGCATCCGGGACTATAGCATCCTTACCAAGAGCTTTTCAGGGCGTAATGGCAGGGTAGAAAAGCTCCACGCCGTGCGCCTCGAATGGGTTTCAGACCAGAATGGCCGCCCTGCAATGAAGGAGATTCCCGGGAGCGAGTTCGAGGTGGAGACCGAGATGGTTCTTCTGGCCCTGGGATTTGTGCATCCCGAGCACTACCTGCCAGACGCCTTGGGGGTAAAGCTGGACGCCCGCGGCAACGTGTCCGCCGGCGATAATCACATGACCAGCATCCCGGGCATTTTTGCGGCCGGCGACGCCCGACGCGGCCAGTCGCTGGTGGTCTGGGCCATTGCGGAGGGCCGCGAGGCTGCTCACCACATGGACAAATACCTTATGGGCTCCACCCAGCTTCCGCGCAGCCTTGTGGGTGCGCTCCCCAGGGCATAGGGCTGTCCTACTCTCCGCGAACAGTATCAGTGGGGCGTGTCACTAGATATACGTCCTCCTATGTTATACTTTTCAGTAAATATAAGCCCTAGAAAGCAACTATGCGCAGATTTCGACTGGCG
>Ga0185320_11273546_pt1 | contig 10729 bp, 8 predicted proteins | sample OV2TP2_FD_128023 | JGI IMG/M metagenome (GOLD analysis project Ga0185320, IMG submission 128023) | Hot spring microbial communities from Beatty, Nevada to study Microbial Dark Matter (Phase II) - OV2 TP2 (SPADES assembly) (version 2) | ecosystem: Environmental > Aquatic > Thermal springs > Hot...
GCAAGAGAAAGGAGAAGCATGGCAGGATACGACATTGTGGATGTTCATCTTCACCTTTGCAGAGACACAGCCCAGGAGAAGCTGGTCTTCCCCAAAGCTGGCTGGCCGGACGAGTGGTACTGGTGCAGCCCCGACAAGATAACCCCCTATATGGACGCCCGGGGCGTAAGCCATGTGGTCACGGTGAACATCATGGACACCCATGCGATGACCGAGTCCCGCATCGCCAGGATGCCCAAGAGCACCCCGGAGGCGGAGGTCACGGCCTCCCGGGCTAGAATGAAAGAGGAGATGATCGACCGGGTGCAAAAGTTCAACGACTGGGCATGCGATTCCTACAAAAAGAACCCGCGGATCATCCCCTTCATGATGATCGACCCTGTTCTCTTTGGGGACAAGGCCATCGACGAGTTGAACCGGTGCATAGCTAATGGAGCTAAGGGCATCAAGGTCCATCCCAACATTTGCATGCACAAGCCTGATCACCCTAACATGATGCCTGTCTACCAGCGAATGCAGGAGGCTGGCCTCTGGATCCTGACCGATAGCACCGGCCATGGAGCGCCCAGGCAGAGCGATGCCAATGGAGTGCCCTTTGGCTCGCCCATGAACTGGGTCCCCGTGCTATCTACCTTCCCCAGGCTCAAGTTCATCATGGCCCACTTCTGCGACATCATGTGGGACGACCGGGTGGACCTGGCGCGCCAGTTCAAGGACAACCTGTGGTTCGACATGTCGGGCGGGTTTGTGGACGAGCACCACCCCTCGGGGGGCCATAGCGGCCTTCCCGCCGAGCAGGCGGTGCGGGTGTTCCGGAAGGTGGGCACCGAGCGGATACTCTTCGGCTCCGATGGCCCAGGAAGGGGTGACGTAGATATCCGTCAGGCGGCTGTTCAGGTAGTGAAAGCCCCATTTACAGAGGCTGAGAAGGTCCAGATCCTCAGCGGCAATGCTAAGCGCCTATTAGGGCTGAAGTAAATGCACTAGGCTGCTCGCCCTTCTTGCCGAAGGGCGAGCAGCTTCTGATGTACCCCGCTCATGGTTACGTAAGCGGGGTATACGATCCAACTTGCTGAACAGACGCTCTTCACGTTTGCAGGTTTTGGGAAGTCTAGGGGTGTCGCATCGACTGTTGAGCAGGACAGATGTATAGTGGTCAGATTGCCGAGAAGTTCGAATCCCGTTTGGCCCACCCTACAGAAGGAGTAATTCAATGCCACATCATTGGTATGCAATAGCGAACGCAGAGCGGGAGAGGATGCATGCACTTCATCAGGTCAATTCTACGCGAAGAGATATTATCCAGATTGTCGAGGACTTTCACCAACTAGTCAAACAGTGCGATGATGCCACTCATGCATGTGTCTAACAAGATGAATCCACTCTAGACCTAGCTGGTCTATAAATCCCTCCAGGTCGACAGCTTGGCAGCTGTTACTGGCAAAACCCTGGAGGAGACCGTCACTCTCTCCGTGTCAACGCACGCCAGGGGCGACGGTGTAAGAGAGGTGGCCCAAGCCCTGGCCAGGCCGTTGGACATCTGTAGAGCTGCCGGCGCCATGGACGCAAATTAGGACCGGCTACCCCAATCACTATCCTCGCCACTGCTTAACAATGCCCTGTGACTCTAGGCCTTTGATATCCGCTGTGGCGTATCCTAGGCTCTTGAGGATCTCAGCCGTGTGCTGGCCCAGCAAGGGGGGAGGCATGCGTATTTGAGAAGGAGTCTCTAACATTTTCACGGCGAAGCCCACCGTTTTCACATTGCCTACGGTGGGGTGCTCAAACTCCATCAACATTTCGTTTTCTAGGATCTGGGGATGGCTGAAGAGGGTAGGATAATCGTTGGAGACGGCATAAACAGCCCCCAACTCTTCCAGGATGACCACCAACTCAGCAGAGCTCTTGTCCTTAAAGGCAGCCTCGTAGTACCTCTTCAGTGCTTCCGTGTTCTGCGTACGGTCCCTGTTTGTGGTGAACCGCGGGTCATTTACAATGTGTCCTAGACCTACCCTGTTGCAGAACTCCCGCCAGCGCTCCTCGGCGGGGTAACCGGCGAGCATAGTCGAGAATGTGAAGCTGATATCCAGGTCCTTTGTCCTGAAGCCTGTGTTGGGCTCCTCCGACCTGCGTTGGGGCTGGTCTACCTCAGTGTCTACTACGAAGGCCCGGTTCGCCAGGTGCGTCAGCGCTCGGAGCATGGAGGTCTTCACGTGCTGGCCCTCTCCGCTTCTTACTCTGTGGAAGAGCGCGGCCACAATGGCCTGGGCTGCGTAATTCCCAGTGGCGACGGAAGCGCCCTCCTCGCCGAAGCGAACTGGTGCCTCTCCGGGAACCCCTAGCGTCAGGATTACGCCTCCTCTTGCCTGCAATGTGAGCTCTGTACCCGGCAAGTCTTTGTCGGGACCTTCAGAGCCTAGCGCCGAGATAGAGCAATAAACAACCCGGGGATTCATTTTTTCAATGGTGTCGTAGCCTATGCCCAGTCTATCCGCCACCCCTGGTCGGAAGTTCTCCACGACGACATCGCATCTTCTAGCCAGATCTAAGGCAATCTGAAGACCCCGGGGATTCTTTAGATTCAGCGCGATGCTTTTCTTGTTGCGGTTTAACGCCAGAAAGTAAGCGCTTTCGCCGCCCACAAACGGCGGGCCCAAGCCTCTTGCCCAATCGCCCTCTGACGGCTCAATCTTGATAATCTCGGCACCATTATCTCCCAGTTGCATTGTGCAGTAAGGGCCGCCGTGTCCTTGGGAGAAGTCCAGCACCCGAACAGCCGATAGTGCTCCTGTCATACTGCCACCTTTCTTTTAGGGAGTTGATTGCCGCGATGCTCTGGCCGCTTCAAGTTCCTTTTCATCCTCCTCTGGGAATCCAAACTGCCGACGGATCTCCTTTGAGTGTTCGCCAAGAGTGGGGCCGAGGCTCCTTACCCTGGTCGGAGTCTTGCTAAATTCCCATGGGCCTTGCGCCATCTTAACCCAGCCGACCTTCGGGTGTTCCATCCTGTAGATGAGCTTGTTGGCCTTGATCTGAGGGTCCGCATATATGTCGTTTAGGTTCTTGGCTACCAGTGCACAAGGCACAGAATACTCCCGGAAGATGCCGAGCCACTCCGCAGCTGATTTCCTTAGAAGTATCTCTTCCAACCTTGGCACCAGCTCGTTGCGATTCTCTACTCGCAGTGCGTTCGTAGCAAAACGATGGTCCTTTGCCAGGCCCGGAGCACTAATGGCTTGGCAAAGGCGTTCCCACATCCTGTTGTTTGGAGCCTCCACTACCAGATAATCATCTCTGGTTTTGAACGCTTGGGAAGGGACGATGTGTGGAGAAGCAGAGCCCATGACCGCCGGCTGTTTGCCGGTGGCGAAGTACATGGCAGCCCTGGTCTGTTGAAGGGCAGTGCTGGTCTCTACTTGAGACATCTCGATTTTCTGGCCCTTGCCTGTGAGCTCGCGATGATAGAGGGCCATCAGTATGGCTAGTGTCACATAGGTTGGGCTTACGGGGTCTGCCGCCATGCCTCCCCATCTTGGGGTCTCACCGCGCCCTCCAGGTGGGCCGCTGAGATTGCCCCACCCTGCGAAGGTGACGGCTATGCCCCCAAAGGTGCCTTGATGGCGCAGAGGACCCTTGTGGCCATACCCAGCGGCCGAGGCGTAGATGATGCGTGGATTTACCTTGCGCAGGTCCTCGTAGCCTAAGCCCATCTTGTCCGCGGTGCCTGTCTTGTAGTTCTCCAGAAATACGTCCGCCCATTTTACGAGTTCCATCATAAGCTGGCGGTCTTTCTCCTTCTTCAGGTCCAGGACTATGCTGCGCTCGCCTCTACTGATGCCGAGCACGAAGATGCTGATCCCATTCTTGATGAACCCACCGCTACGCATGAAGTCGCCCCAGGGAGGCTCCACCTTAATTGCATCGGCCCCTAGCTCTGCCAGGAGCGCACCAGCAATAGGGCCAGCGGCTGCTTGAGAGATGTCCAGGAGTTTTATACCTTCTAGTGGTCCTGCCATAACAACACCTCCGTCGCTTTCTTTAACTTAGCGCCCGTAAGAGTTTACTTATCAATCCAGGTATACATAATCCACTCCGCCCCTCGCATCCTCAGGGCAGGGACGAAATTCCTGAGGAAGGGCTGATAGAGCCTGTAAGAGGGCGCCCTAGGAATGTGGAGCATGGAGAGGATGTTATTGCTGACATGCCTCTGGAAATCCAGAAGCTTTTTCAACCTCTGCCCTTCGTCCAAGGTGCTTACAATGTCGTCCAGCATCGCGTTCACCTTCGGGTCATCGAGGCCAGGGCCATTACGGGGCCCAGCAGTGTAGTATTGGGCCCTCGCGTAATCTATTGGGTCATACAAGCCCATCCCGAAAACACAGACGTCATCGAACTTGTTGTTGTAGCACTTGTTGACGAAGGTGCTGTACTCGTCGGTGCTGATGTCCAGCTTGATGCCGTACTCCTTCTCCCAGACGGGGGCAAAGATGCCCATTATCTGGTCGCCCAGGGCGTTGATGTTCTTGGGGGCAAGGTACATCTTTATGGTCTTGACCTTGAATCCAGCCTCGTCCAGCAGCTTCTTCCCTGCCTTAGGATCGAAGATGTAGGCGTCAAACCTCTTAACCTCTTCTTGGGGGAGCGCCCACTTGCCGAATCCCACAGGCACTACCGTCTGCCATGACCCATCGCCTTCGTATATCCGGTCGCTCACCTCCTGAAGGTCAACGCCCTTGCTCAGGCCCTTGCGCACCCTCAGGTCCTGGAACAGGGGGTTCTTCATGTTGTACCACACGCCAAAGTTGCTAGTATTTTGGGCCTCGTATTTCATGTCAGGGTTGGTCTTGAGGATGGCATCCAGCCCAGACTTGGTGTCGGCGCTCTGCCCCCAGTGGGCCTGGCCGGCCCGCATCGCAGCGGTGCGGGTGGCATTATCCGTGACTACTTTAAAAATCACCCTGTCCAGGTAGATATGCCCGGCATCATAGTAGTCGGGGTTCCTTGTAAAGAAGGAGCCTTCCCCCTGGATAGTCTTCTCGTGGATAAAGGGGCCAGGTCCGACAAGCACCTGCTTATAGTCCCCATATTGTTTCTCGATCTCAGGGGGAGTTATGTAAGAGGGCTCCGCCGCCAAGGCGTACAGGATGTAAGCGGATGGCCGTTTCAGGTTGAAGACGACAGTGTATTTGTCGGGAGTGTCTATAGAGGCGATGTCGTCATACCTCGGCTTAAAAGTGCTGGTGGGATGGGTCATGTATCGCAGTATGGAGAACTTGACATCCTCCGAGACCAGCTCCCTGCCGTTGACGGGAGGGGTGTTAGTGTATTTGAGTCCCTTCTTCAGATGAAAGGTTAGCGTTTTTCCGTCTCCGGAAAATTCCCACCTCTCCGTGGCCCATCCTGGCTTCGGTCTGGTAGCGGTGGAGGGGTCGTTGGGGTTGTCCGTGTCATAGATGACAAGAGCCGGGTAGACCATGGAGATGCGCTCAATGGTTGTAGATATCTGGCCTGCGAGAGGGTCAAGGCTGGCAGCATCCCTGCTCTGCATAAATATGAAGTCGCCACCTCGTTTGGGCTGCTTCTGAACTGGGGCCGGCTGTACCACTGGAGCAGGCGCTAGCTGCTGTGGGGCAGCGGCTGCCGGCTGGGCAGGCGCTCCAGCAGCCGGAGCTTGTGGCTGCTTGGGTGCGGCCGGAGCGGGCGCGGCCGCGGGCGCGGCCGCGGGCTGCGCCGCTGGGGCGCACGCTATTAACACCAGTAAGGCTACCAGAAAAACGCTATGGACAGTCCGACTTCGTTGTACTTGCACTGCCGTCCTCCTTCTTATTTTCCAATTCCCAACGTCGGGGATTACTTGGCAAGAGACCACAAGAGCCTTCTGGCAAGGACTCATAGCGATACGCAATTAAGTTGCCAATCGATCATCCTGAACGAAATCAGTGGCTCGGGAGACCCGCTCCCATCTGATAGTCGAACAGTAAATGCCACATTTACACAAACCCTTATCAGTAGGGATCCCCTACGAAGATAAACGTGGTCGCCGCCGCAATGGCACCGCCACCCGTGGCGAAGGACACCTTAGCATTTTTTACCTGGCGTTCCCCCGCACGTCCCTGCGCCTGCAGTACCCCCTCGATTATGTGGGCCGTGCCATGTATACGTCCCACACTAGCGGCCCCACCAAAGGTGTTTAATGGCAGCTCGCCATCCAGGTCGATGCGTCCGTCTTGAATGAAATCCAGGGCCTCTCCCCTCCCGCAAAAGCCGTAGGACTCTATGCCGTAGATGCAGGTCGAGGAAAGGTTGTCGCCGATCTGGGCTACATCCACATCCTTGGGAGTAAAACCAGACCTCTCCCATGTGAGGCTTGATGAGCTTCTCCCGAAGTCCATGTAATCAGCCATTCCGGGCACGCTATAGAGGAAGCGCCCGGGCTCCTCGAAGACCGTTCGCTGCCCGTAGCCAGCGAGATAGGCAGGCTTCGGCTTCAAATCGCGTGCACGCTCGGCGGTAGTCAGGACAAGCGCACATGCCTGCTGAACGGGAATATCATAGTCGTAAAGGCAAAGCGGAGAGGAAATCATCCGGGCATTCAGGTACTCTTCTCTCGACAGGGTAGTCTTGTAGAAGTATGCATTTGGGTTCTTGTTCCCGTGTTTCCGCTCGGTGACCACTAGGGTAGCCGTCTTCTCCTTCTTCTGGTTGTGCTGTTCAAGGTACCGCATATATGCCATAGCGTGGCGCGGCTCCCCGGCACCACCGAACCCGTAAGGCCCAGTAAACTGCGCCTCTCCGGATGCGTAGGCGCCCGGCAAGTTCTTATAGCTGCCGGGCGGGACATGCACTGCCTGCCACACTACGACATATTTGCATATCCCAGCAAGCAGAGCGTTGGCTGCCTGCATTACGGCGCCGCCCTCAGCGGCGGTCTGGACCTGGACGAGCCAGTTGATGGTGGGCAGCTTTAGCATTCGCCTCAGGTAGTCGACGGACACGATGGCGATGCCGTCCACAACGTCGTGCCCCGATGCCGACAACGCGGAAAACGCGGATAGCCCATCTATGTCTGAGATTTTTAGCCCAGAGTCCTCCACGGCAGCCTTGACTGCATCCAGTGCCAGGTTTGCCAAGGGGATCTCCGCCGACCGGTAAACCTTAGAAAACCCAACGCCGCTCACTGCTACTTTGCACCTGTTCTCCCACATTGAAGTTCCTCCTTTTGGATTTAGCCTATTCTATTGTTTTACCAGACGGAACTGCGGCAGGGTGATGTTGTCGTTCAGCTTCTCGAAGATTACCTCTACCCGACGACCTATCTTAGCCTCGGTATACGGAGCTTCCAGTAGATTGCCAACAAGAACGGCCCCTTTCGTCCCATCTAGTTCCACAACTAGGCAGGCATAGGGAACTACCGGGGAAAACCGCTGATCAGCCTGGTGCTTAATGGAGTACGAGTAAATAGTGCCTTTGCTGCTAACCGGTTCGAACTTGAGGTCGGTTGACAGGCAGATCGTGCAGGTGGGCTCTGGGGGATGGTTGTAACGCCCGCAAGACTGGCAGCGCTGCAGTTCCAGGACCCCTTTTTTGGCAGCCTCCCAGAAGGGCTTTGTCAGGTCATCTGGCACAGGAATCGGCCGCTTCACCTTACTCCAGTCGCTTATGGTCATAATCCTTTACCTACCCTTCGATGTTTCCTCGATTTTACTGAGCCGTGAGTGGACAGCTTAACTTATACCGTTCTTCTTCCTCCCGCGCTCCCTTGGCAAGGGAGCGGGGGATACGGTGACAACCCCCAGATCCCCACCAGCCCAACTAGTCGGGACTGGACTCCCCCAAACTAGAGTTTTGAGATAGGTTCTAAGTAAGGGTGCCCACCAAGACAGCAGCTTCTTCTCCCTCATCCTGCTCAAGAGGGTAAGGGACTTTAGTATAAGTCCCTTATGTTTTAAGGCAGCGAAACGGCCAGGCAGGTGACCGTCCTGACGACGCCGGAGGTCCCATGGACATTGCTTGTAACCAGGTTGCCCACGGCATCCAGGTCAGAGCCTTCCACTATGGCTATGACGTCGTAGGGGCCTGTTACCGCATCTACCATGCGCATCTGAGGAACCTTCCTCAGTGCCGAAACTACGTCTCTGGTCTTGCCTACAGAGGTCTCTATAAGCACGTAAGCCCTGGTAGCCATCGGACACCTCCTGAACCTGAATTTGATGTGAATCTATAGCCGAGGTATGGATGCCTACGAGAGCCCCCGCTGTCACGGAGGTCAGACGATATCCTCATTCTGGCACACAAGACATTGGCTGTCAAATTGAGCCTTGCGCTCCACCTAGGGTCTTTTAATTGTCATTCTGAGGGAGCGTAGCGACCGAAGAATCTGGAGGGGGAATCTTCACCCCTAGCCAGATTCTTCGCCCCGACTTGTAGGGGCGAAGAATGAAAACCACATTGCCATGAGAACTAAAAGACCCTGGCGTTCCACCCCCAATGTCCTGGCAGTTGCCACTATAATCTCTCCCATGATGCAAAGGCTTCAATCGGGGGCTAAAAAGCTGGGTGTTGAGCTGGGCGAAGGCCAGTTGGACATGTTCAGCAGCTATCTCCAGGAGCTTCTCCTCTGGAACAGGAGAGTGAACCTCACTGGGATCACCAATCCAGAGGAGGTGATTCGACTTCACTTCCTGGATTCGTTGACAGTCCTGGTGGCGCTGCCCTCTGCGGACAGGCAGCAGCCCTTACGCCTCCTGGATATAGGTACGGGAGCCGGGTTCCCGGGCATCCCGATTAAGATAGCCTGCCCCTCCTTTCGGTTGACCCTTCTGGAGGCCATCGGCAAAAAGGCGGCCTTCTTGACCCACGTATCAGACTCCCTTAAGCTAGACCAAGTTTCAGTGCTAAAGGGAAGAGCCGAGGAGATAGCCCACATGGCCCAGCACCGCGAGAGCTATGACCTAGTTGTAGCCAGGGCAGTGGCAAAGATGCCAGCCCTTGTAGAGTTGGTCCTGCCTTTCGTTGCCATAGGGGGCATGTTCATCGCCCAGAAAAAGGGCGATTTCCAGCAGGAGCTGGCGCACGCCAGGGGAGCCATAGAGGTGCTTGGGGCAACCGTGGAGGAGGTCCGCTGGATAGACATTGAGGAATTAGAGGAACCCAGGGCATTGGTGGCCCTGCGCAAGACTCTATCTAGCCCTCTCCAGTTTCCCAGGAGGCCAGGGATACCTCAGAAACGACCCATGGAGAGGAGAGCCAGACCCTGAATACCCATACCGTTCGCCCCCCAGATGCGGAAGCGGTCTCCCTCAAGAGGCGCTTCCTGGCGGCACCCACCTTTATCGCCTTTGCGGTAGCTGTAGTCTTGATCCTCCTCCTTGTTCGAGGCTTCAAGCTGGATGTAGGAGCGACGGTGGAGAGCCTGAAGAGAAGCAACTACCCCATTTATATTACCGCCCTGGTATTTTATTACCTCTCGTTCTTTATCAGAGGGCTGCGATGGCGGCTATTCCTGAAAAACGCCCAGATTGATAAGGAGATTTCCGGGCCTCTGCCTAACGTGCTCATATGCTCCCAACTGGTCCTCCTGGGGTGGTTCGCCAACACCATCTCCTGGTTCAGAATGGGCGATGCCTATCGGTCCTATCTGTTGCGGGAGCGATGCGGTGCTAGTTTCCCCAAGACTGTAGGCACGATTCTGGCAGAGCATGCAGTGGATGTCCTGGCCCTTATGATTCTGCTCATGGTAGCTCTGGCCATGGTGTCAGGAAGCAGCAGCGTAGAGGGGGCCAGGTACATAATTTGGGCTGCACTCCTGCTGGGAGGAGTCGTGATTCTAGGGCTTCTGTTTCTTCGGTTCGCCAGTAGCAGGGTTATCCAGCTACTACCCCAGAGGTTCAAAGGAGTGCCTTTGAGGTTTCAGCAAGGAGTGCTGGGAAGCCTCCGGCAGCTTCCCCTCGTAGCACTCCTGAGTGCCCTTATCTGGGTCTCCGAGGCATTCCGCATATTTCTGGTTACCCAGGCCCTGGGTGTCGGCGTTGCCCCTGCCTTCATCCTGTTTGTTACCCTAACCCACGCCCTTCTCATCATCGTGCCCATTACGCCCGCTGGACTCGGCATCGTAGAGGCTGGCATGACGGGTGTCCTGAGCCTTACCGTAGCTCCAGAGCAGGCTGTGTCCATAGCCATTCTGGACCGCTCCATCACCTACGCCAGCGTAATAATAGTGGGGTTGCTCATATTCCTGGCGCGCTATCTATCCAGAGCCGTTAAGTCTCTGAACAGGCCAGCTAGGGTATAGCCCCCCTCACCCTTAGGTCTTGGATCTCCTTGGGCTGGTAGCCCAGCTCTCCCAGAATCTCCCGCGTGTGCTCACCTCGCCGGGGGCCCAGGCGGCGCACAGCGCCGGGCGTGCGCGATAACTTGAACGGGACCCCTACCTGTTTTACCTTCCCCCACCGACGGTCTTCCATCTCTATGAACATCTCCCTGTGGCGTAGCTGGGGGTCCTCAGCCGCTTCCGATAGGGAGTTCACCTTGCCCACAGGCACCTCGGCCTTCGAGAGGATGTCAAACCATTCGTCTCTGGTCTTAGCTTTGAACGTCCTCTCCAGGAGTGCTCGCATCTCTGGCCACGCGTTCTGGTCCTGCTGGCGGGAAATGAAGTCTGGCCTGTCAAGGAGGTGGCACAAGTTCTGGAAAAACTTGGGTTCCATAGCGGCAATGGTTATATACTGCC
>Ga0185320_10285823_pt1 | contig 10720 bp, 9 predicted proteins | sample OV2TP2_FD_128023 | JGI IMG/M metagenome (GOLD analysis project Ga0185320, IMG submission 128023) | Hot spring microbial communities from Beatty, Nevada to study Microbial Dark Matter (Phase II) - OV2 TP2 (SPADES assembly) (version 2) | ecosystem: Environmental > Aquatic > Thermal springs > Hot...
AGAGCCTGTCCTGAGCCGTAGCCCTGAGCGAAGCGAAGGGGCAGTCGAAGGAAAGGGGACCGAGGGGATGGTTCGTTTGCCCTAACGCGAGGCCTTGCGGGATACGGAGCCTCTCGTATCGGGACTAACGCAAGCAAGAACTACACCATGTAGGGACGCTGGGCCTCCTCTAACCCCATTCGCCAAACGGCTTTCCCTTACACAAATCTGGTTATGCTATAATGACACGACACTTCCAAAGGTTTGGAAGAAGAGACGTCCTGCCTACCTTTAGGTATGCAGTACATGGAGGCAAGGATTGGGGATTAAGAAGCGGCGACTAATTAGCTTCGATATAGATGGTACCATGGAGTTCGGTGAACCTCCCGGAAGGGTAACGGTGGAAAGGGTCAAGAAGGAAAAGAGCGATGGCAATCTCATCGGTAGCGCCTCCGACAGGCCCATATCCAACCAGACCGAGCTGTGGAAGGAACGAGGGATAGAGCCGGATTTTATCGTTCTGAAGCACCACCTGGCGGACGTTCGCGCCAAATTTGAAGCAGAAGAGTACTGGCACATAGGTGATAGCGAGATCGACCGGTTCTATGCGGAGAGATCGGGATTCACCTTCTTCTGGGCTCACACGTTTCCGGTCGACGGGGATGGCTCCGCCTTTGAAGGAATTGCGGAAATAGAGAAATAGAACCCATATCAAAGGGGATATTACGTCCTTCGACAGGCTCAGGATGAGCACTTTACGGCCGTATGATCTCACCCCCTATCCCACTCTCCTAGGTCCGAGTAGGACTCGCGACTCCTGTCGGAGCTTAGGAGAGGGGGTAATTAGAAATTCAAGGGGACACCCCCTGAAACCCCCGTCAAGGGGATTCAATCCCCTTGTAACCCCTGTTATTAAACCGCCTCATATGAATGGCTTCTTCCTACCCGCCTGCATGCATTCACCTTTTCCTCGTTCGTGGTGAGCCCGTCGAAGGACGGGGACTATTGAAATGAGTGGATAGCTATTCTGGGCTAACCATTGGACCGCACCACCACCTGGGTGCCCCTTTGAGCGCCCAGCTTCTTCTGAGCGCTCCCTCTTTTATGGGCGATCTCCAGTGCGCCCGTACTTCCCAGGATAGCCAGAAGCTCACCCGCCGCCTCATAGGAATTGCTTAGACCATGGATCCTCACATCCCCCACCTCGACCACCACATCTCCAGAAGGAATGTCCTTTTCAGTAATGGTAGTGATCAGATTCCCAAACCTATCAATGTGGACAACATGCCCCATCACAGTATTGCCATCAGGTCGATACGGTTTTGGCACATTTATGGCGGTCAGCGAGTAAAGCTGCTCTCCAACCAGATGGGGCGGCAATCCCAGGGAAAGCCTGGCCCCCACCGGCGCAAAGATATCACGGCCATGAAAGGTGTGGCTCACCTGCGGTAGCCACCATTTGGTGTCGGACAAGCGGTAGGCCTTCGCCTTGGCTGGCACCGATGTCTGATATAGGGCAAAAAGCGCATCCTCAGGGGACCCTCCCTGCAAACCCAGGTCCATCAACACGTGGCTCAGAACCCCGTTGTCGGGGCCCAAGAAAAGCCCGCTAGGAGTGACTAGCAGAACAGCCGCCCTCTCCGTGCCCACACCCGGGTCCACCACTACTATATGCACCGTAGATGAGGGGAAATAGCGGTAAGTCGTTCCCAGCACATAAGAAGCCTCAAGTATGTCTTGTGGAGCAACCTCGTGCGAGATGTCCACGATATCAGCGCCGGGGTTGATGGCCTTTATCACACCCTTCATAGCGCCTACGTAACCATCCGCCAGGCCAAAATCGGTGGTCAACGTGATCAGGTCACCCATATCGCTTTGGTCCAAGGGAGGATAAGTTGAGACCGTTAAGCAAGGGGGTTACAAGTCCCGACATGTCGGGATTGACGGGGGTCTGGGCCGATGATGCTCGTGCTCATGGGACTCCGATGGGTGAAACCCGATCGGAGGGGTGTCCCCCAGATTGAGATTTCTCCCCCTTCCAGGAAAGAGCCTGTCCTGAGCGAAGTCGAAGGAAAGGGGGATGGGGGGATGGTTCAGGAAGCTGTTGAACGGCCTCAAGTTCGCGCTGGTATAGACACCAGAGAAACGGCAGAAGGCACAAAAAGCTAACGGGCTGGCTAAAACGGCCTGCCGGTTAGCCTCACGTTAACGATAGCCACTAACATGAAAAGGATAACCAGGATAATAGTGAACTGAAACAGCGTTTTCTCTAACCCCCTCCGAGTCCTGAACGTGGAGGTCCCACCTCCCATAAGCCCTCCACCCGTGCCCTTTACCTGAAGCAAAACTGCCGCTATCAGCAGCACCGCCAGCAATAGTTGCAGAACATTGATAAAAATATTCAACGCTTGCCCACCCTCTCTGCCTCCGCTACGACATGTTCAGCCATCCACCGTCCACTGTTCTTGCTCCGATGATTACCCTGCCTAACATGATGACTGTAGATATTGAGCAAGGCTTGCGACAACCTATCAGGATCGTGACGCAGGCGGTACTCCTTATTGACTATATCATCCAGCACCACCTGTGCGCCAACAACTTTCTCAGAGTCCAGTTGCACGACTTTGTTGCCCCATTCATCCGGCAAGACGACAGCGGCGTCACTATTAGCAAGAACGTAATGGAACACGCCTTGTCCTACATGCCGATAGATGGCATTTACGTGGTCCGCTAAAGTATAGCCATCAGTTTCTCCGGGCTGGGTGGAAACGTTACATACGTATACCTTTACAGCCTTCGTCTCCTTCACGGCTTCCCTGATTCCCCTGACCAGCAAGTTGGGGAGAATGCTAGTGTAGAGGCTGCCAGGCCCAATAACGATCAGGTCAGCCGATTGGATGGCCTGGACGGCCTCGTAGTAGGCCTCGGCTCCCTCCGGTTCGATGGAAAGCTGGCGTATTCTGCCTCTATGCTGGGTAATGCTGCTCTCTCCGTGGACCGTCTCTCCCTCTTCCATCTCGGCCTTAAGGGTGACATTACCCAGGGCCGAAGGTAGAATGCTCCCCCGCACGGCCAAAACTTTGCTGGACTCGTGAATGGCTTTTTCAAACCTGCCGGTAATTTCGGACATGGCTACAATAAACAGATTTCCAAAGCTGTGCCCCGCCAGCGCGGAGCCTTCCCCGAACCGGAATTGAAACAGGTCAGTCATCAATGGCTCAGCGTCGGCCAAGGCTACCAGGCAATTGCGAAAGTCCCCAGGCGGTGTAATCCCTAACTCACGGCGAAGCCTTCCGGAGCTACCTCCGTCATCGGCCACGGTTAACACGGCCGTCAGGTGAGAGGTATGCAGCTTCAGGCCCCTTAAAAGGGTCGAAAGGCCCGTGCCACCTCCAATGGCTACGATACGAGGGCCCCTCTCTAAGAGCCTCCTTTGGTAGATAAGGCCAGGAAGGTCCCCGGCTTTAGGATGATCCGCCAAGAAGGGGACAACGACGCCATAAAAGCGCCAGACGGCCAGAGAAAAAAGGCTGCCACCCACGAGCACCAGCAGCGTGCCTTCCGCCAGAGGAAAGAGAATCCCAGGAAAGGGCTGAGAGAGAAAATAGCTCAACAGGTAGGCCAGTCCTAGAGCCAGAAGCGATACCCCCACGGCTCCAAGGCCCACCCACCGTTTGATACCCAACCCAGGATAAAAAAACCTAAAGCTTTTCAAAGGCGGCACCTAATCCCGCAAATCCCCCTCTGCACCGCATTATCTTACACGTTCCAGCTTTTCTTTCAACACCGAGTTGACCAGGCCCGGGTTAGCCCTTCCTCTGGTCGCCTTCATCACCTGGCCCACAAGAAACGCCAGGGCCTGTTGCTTGCCGCCCTTATAGTCCGCCACTGCCTGGGGATTGGCGGCAATCATCTCTTCCGCTACCCTCCCTAGTGCGGATGAGTCGTTAATCTGGGTCAACTCCCGCTCTTGGACAATTTGACGCGGGCTTTTTCCGGTGTTAAACATCTCCTCCAGGACTGTCTTACCAGCGGTACCGCTAATCTGGCCGCTTTCTACCAACTCCAGAAGCTCCGCCAGCCTTGCAGGGGCCACCCTGGAGCGGTCCAATTCAACATCTGAAAGGTTCACTAGCCTGCCCAGATCGGTGAGCATCCAGTTGCTGACGCTCTTAGCCTTGTTTTCCAGAGGTATGGCGTGGCCTTTCCATTGTTCCAAGGTCTCCTCAAAGAAGTCGGCGGCAGATTTCGAGCCAGCGAGCAACGCTGCATCGTAAGGCGGCAGCCCGTATTGCTTTAGAAATCTCGCCCTCCTGGCATCGGGCAGCTCGGGCAGTTTAGCCCTGATCTGGCGCACTAGGTCGCTATCTATTGCCAGGGGCGGCAGATCAGGCTCTGGGAAGTAACGATAGTCATGGGCATACTCCTTGCTCCGCTGAGATACGGTGATGCCCTTCTCTTCGACCCACCCGCGGGTCTCCTGGACTATTTTGCCTCCCTGAGCTAAGACATGGGTCTGCCTCTCTTGCTCAAACTGGAGCGCCCGTAGAACCGAGCGGAAGCTGTTCATGTTCTTAACCTCAACCCTGGTGTAGAGCTCCTGCACCCCTTCAGGGCGAAGGCTTATGTTGGCGTCGCAGCGGAATGTCCCATCCTCCATGTTGCCGCTGGAAACGCCCAGGTAACGCAGCATGGTCCGCAACTTGATCAAATAGAGGCGGGCCTCCTCCGGAGATCGGAGGTCGGGCTGGCTGACTATCTCCATCAACGGCACGCCAGCGCGGTTAACATCCAGCAGGCTATAGGCTTCGCCGTCGGGGCCCGCTCTATGAAAAAGCTTGGCGACATCCTCTTCCAGGTGAACCCTGGTGATCCCTATGCGCCTCTTCTCCCCATCGACCTCAATATCCAGCCAGCCATCATGAGAGATGGGGGTATCGTACTGGGATATCTGGTAGCCCTTCATCAGGTCCGGATAGGGGTAGTTCTTTCGATCGAACTTGGTGTGGGGAGCTACGGAGCAGTTGAGGGCCAGGGCCATCATTATGGTGTACTCCACCGCTTTTCTGTTAATGACAGGCAACACCCCCGGCATTCCCATGCATACAGGACATACATAGGTGTTGGGCGGAGCCTCCACGTATTGGGTGCTGCAGGGGCAAAACATCTTGCTGGAGGTCAGCAACTGAGCGTGCACCTCCAGGCCAATAACAGGCTCATACACGATAGATGACATCCTTATTCTGAAGGGGGACAAGTCCCCCTTCAGTGCTTCCCCCTGGGGGAGCCCGTGAGGGAGTATTACCATCTCACGATATAGTACCCCTGCCAGGGAGGGGTAAAGCCGCCCTGTCCCGACGCATCGGGACTCCGACATTAGTGTCGGAGGACTCTCCCAGGAGCATGATTTCAACAGCGCCAAGATCGAAGCTAGTATAGCGAGGCTACAGCCTTGCAGCAAGGGCCTGAGCGCGAACCCATCTAGAAAATCGCCGTGTCACTGACACTGGCATAATGCCGATGTTTACCCATGTCTTGGCTTGCACAAACCTTTTCTCTTCCCCCCTTCCTTCCCTGAAAGGGGGACACAGGGGGATGGTTCGTTACTTTGACGCAAGGTCATGGGGGATCGAGGAATTTTGTCGTATCGGGACTTACGCAAGCAATCACTAATACTACAATTGTGGTATCCTTCTAGTAAAACACCCTAATTCATCGGATAATTACTCATGCCTTTCGCTGCCTCACATGTTTAACAAGATCCTAATCGCCAACCGCGGGGAGATCGCCTGCCGCATCATACGGACCTGCCGACGCCTGGGCACAAAAAGCGTGGCCATATACTCTGATGCGGATGTCCAGGCTCCCCATGTCAAGCTGGCCGACGAGGCATACCACGTTGGCCCGCCCAGGGCAGCCCAGAGCTATCTGAACATCGAGAAGATCATCTCAGTGGCTAAGGCCTGCGGCGCAGAGGCGATCCATCCAGGCTATGGATTTCTCTCCGAGAACCCGGCCTTCGCCGAAAAGGTCGCCGAGGCAGGCCTTGTGTTCATTGGCCCCTCTGCGGAGGCACTCCTGGCCATAGGTAACAAGGCCAGTGCCCGTCAGCTCCTGGAAGGCAGCGGCGTGCCCTTCATCCCACGGGCGGAGGTCCCTCTAGACGAACCTGGCAAAGCCGCAGAGATAGCCGATAAGTTTGGCTACCCGCTGGTGGTAAAGCCCTCCAATGCCGGTGGCGGGAAGGGCACTAGTATAGTGCCCACTCAAGACCGGCTGGACGAAGCCGTTGAATATGCCAGTGGAGTCGCATCGCGCTCCTTCGGGACCGCCGCCGTTCATATAGAGAGATACCTGGAGAACGTACGCCACATAGAGATTCAGACGGTGGCCGACTCCCTCGGCAATACCATCCACCTTATGGAGCGGGAGTGCTCCTGGCAGAGAAGGTATCAAAAGATAGTCGAGGAGTCTCCGTCCATGGTGGTATCTCCCCTGCTGCGCCAGAAGCTAGCGGCGACGGCGGTAACTGTCATGAAAGAGGCGCGCTACGTTAACGTTGGGACGGTGGAGTTCCTGGTGGATAGTCACAACGCCTTTTACTTCCTGGAAGCTAACTGCCGCATCCAGGTGGAGCACCCCGTTACCGAGCTCATCACCCGGCTCGACATGGTGGAGCTACAGCTGAACATCGCATTAGGCCAAAGGCTGGCCCTTCCCCAGGAGAAGGTCCTTGCCAGAGGGCATGCTATTGAGGCCCGCATCTACGCCGAGGACCCTGATACCTTTCTCCCCTCGGCGGGCCTTATAACCAGCTACCGCGAGCCTCTGAGTCCAGGAATTCGCGTCGATAGTGGCGTCTGTAAAGGCTACGAGGTTACACCAGACTACGATCCTATGCTGGCAAAGCTGATAGTTTGGGGAGAGACCCGTGAAGAGGCCACCGACATCATGATCGAGGCCCTCCAGGATTTCGTCATCGAGGGATTGCAAACTAACATCCCTCTATTGTCCAAGGTCTTCTCCCACCCTGCCTTCATCAGCGGCGATTACAACACCACAATCCTTACTCCTGAGTTTATTAAAGCCCCGGTAGCATCCAGGCGGGGCCGCGGCCTTTCAGAGTACTGGCGGTACGGCTACTAACAGGCTGCGGAAAAAGGGGAGAGTCCTCCGACATTAGTGTCGGAGTCCCGATGCGTCGGGACAGGGAGGGCAAAGCCCCGGGGCGGGGGAACTGGGGGTGTCCCCCAGATTTCCTTATCTGTGAGGGTTTTGAGATAATCACCTAGTGTCCTGTACCTGGAGTACGCTTATGAATTGTCATTGCGAGGAGGCGGTAACCGACGAAGCAATCTGGAGGAGGGGCGCATTCCTGCCGCCAGATTGCCACGGCCCTCCTTCGTCGGGCCTCGCAATGACATTTGCGGTGAACTTCAGGTACACCACACTAGGGAGCCGGTTTGCGCATTCTGATTGGCGTGATAGGGACTCGACCGGGCCGTTTATTATCCGAAATGTAACCTTTCCCCCTTGATACGCCCGATTGTCCTGCCTTAAATTATCAATAACGATATAAGAGCCTGTCCCATAAACCCCTTGTCCAAAGCTGGACGACCGCCCGGCTCAGATTTGGCAAACCAGTTTGTGAGACAGGCTCATAAGAGGAGCATTTATTGGCATATCAACCCAAGAAATACGTAATAGTGGGAAACGGCATCGCCGGCACCACTGCAGCCGAAACCCTGAGGAAGAATGATCCTAACTGCCAGATCACCCTTATCACTGACGAAGAGTATCCCCTGTACAACCGTGTGGCTCTCCCACGATATGTGAAGGGCATCATCGCCAAGCCAAAGGTATACGTCCGGGACCTGGCCTTTCACATCGAAAAGGGGATACAGCTCCTTATCTCTAACACTGTAACTGCCGTCAACTGGGAGGAAAGGACGGTTTTGACTGACAAGGGCCAGGAGTTCGCTTACGACAAGCTCCTGATAGCTACCGGCGGACGCCCTAACCGGCTACAAGCGCCCGGTGCCGATGCGGCAGGCATTTTCAACTTCCAGTATATGGACGAGGCCAAAGGCATCCTGGACTGTCTGGAGACGGCCAGGTGTGCCGTCACTACGGGGGGCAGCTACATCGCCTATGAGCTGACGGAGGCCTTTGTGGAACGGAAGATCAACACCACCTGGCTCATCAGGGGACCACGGTTCCTCAGGAGGGTCCTGGATGAAGACGGAGGCCGGCTGGTGGACCTCATCGCCAGGGAGAGGGGCGCCGATGTTATCTACGGTGAGGAGATAAAGGCAGTCATCCCTAAAAACGGGCAGGTGGGGAAAGTGGTAACTACTTCGGGGCGAGAGCTGGAGGCAGACCTAGTGGGCTGCGGACTTGGCCTCACCATGAACGTGGAGCTTCTGGCCAACACGCCGGCCAAGGTAAACGTGGGCATCATCACCAACGAGTACCTGGAGACGGGCGTGCCCGACATCTATGCCGCCGGCGATGTGGCGGAGTTCTACGACGTGGTCATCGAGCGCCACAACCGCATGGGCACATGGCCCAACTCCCAGGACCACGGCCGCATCGCCGCCACCAACATGATGGGCGGCCACGAGGCCTTTGTGGACGTGCCCAACTACTCCAGCACCCTCTTCACCTCGACCATCGTGGCCATGGGCCTCACGCCAGAAATGGACACCGACCTGCAGTCAGTCTCCAAGACAGACTTTGTGGGGAAGAACTACCGGGAGCTATTCTTCAAAGGGAACCGCTTAGTGGGCGCAGTCATCATCGGCCGGCCCCAGGGCAAGAAAAAGCTTCAAGACATGATCCTTCACAAGGTGAAAGTGACCGGTCCCAAAGAGGCGCTGCTGGAGATTTCTTAGTGAGGAGGCCTCTTGGTTTTGGTCAGTTAGAGCAGTCAATATGATTACAGTTGCGAAGCCCACCCAAAACAACTTGAACTGTCCGCTAAGAGCCTCAACATTTCTCGAGAGCCTTAACAAAGCCTGAGAGTTTGTGAGTTTATTGCCATTTTGGGCTAGGAGAGGCCAATTTTCATATCTGCAAGAGGTGTCTAAAACGCTCCTTTGCCAATTTATTCACAAGCTCTGAGTTTAAAAAGGGAGAATTTCCGCATAATTCTACCTTTTCGTGGCACTAAGAATAAGGTCTCGGCTATACCTTGGATGACTTCCTAAGGCGAACTGCCCTTGGGTCATTGTGGCTTCGTCGCTCATCGCTAGTGGCACGACGGGTGTAGGGAGAGACCAAGCCATACTCACGACGCCTTGTGCCTGCCTCCCTTGTTTGCCTTAATAACTCCCTGGCCTGTTCTAGGGTTTTGGGGTCGACCTGTGGATTTCGGGCCAAGATTTCTTTTAGTTCATGATCGCCAGCCATAAATCTTACCCTCCTTCCATAGAATCTTCTGCATAATACGGCCTATAAATGTTAGTTGAATGAATTGCGCCATGATATCCTGTTTTCATCACATAATCAACGAGCAGACTATTGTATTGTTTGATTTGGTTGCTCAACGCCTGTTTCTCTTTGGTGCCAAAATCATCAATCACCAAGTTTAGGTCCCGTCGGAGAACCTCCATCGAAATTCCGTTGCCGTGGACATGCCACCTGTCAGTCTCATTCAATATTGTAGCAATCTCTCTAGCACGCTCTTTTTTCATCCCGTCTGTGACTGGAACTTTGCGAGACTCCGTTAAGTTCCAATTTTTGAACTTGTATTTAGCCAACCAATCCTGCAAAAGGCTGATTGTGAGAGCTCGAGCCTGTTCGTACGCGTATAACTCAGCTTGGTCAAATCCATCAATCATCAATTGGACTTCCGGTAATGTGATTGTTCCTTTTTGGGCTTTTTCTAGTAGACCCTCCCACTTTTTTAAATAGCCCAAAGCAGAGATCATCCTACCTGTTCGAGAGGGCACTTGCGGGTCTATAGGACCAAGGCGGGAATAGTAGTCCATGTGAATTGCATCCCCAGAAAGGGCAAGAACCGTTCCCGCAGAAAAGGCATGACTGGGTATCACAAATTCTACGTTCGCATAATGGTGCCGAAGGGTATCAACGACCCTTTGAACAACTTCTATGTAACCACCAAGAGTGGTAAGTACAACGTGGAGATTATTTCTGGTAGAGCCCGACTTCTTCTCCTCCACCACATCCCTAATAATATCATCTACCCCTCCTACGATGGGGCCTTGTACTGCTAACACATCAGACTTGAGAATCTCTTCAAGACTTTCGGCGCACTTGTGGAGCTGCGCCTCAATAAGTGCATTGGCATTCAGTGGGAGGCTATTCAAGATTTTATCGCCCCCTTCCGCCAACGTGCAAGAGCTGCCCCTCTTGCTATCTCGCTACGGCGAGCGGCTGTCAGCTTATTTGCCCGTGCTTTGCCGCCTTTTCTACCCCCGAGCCTGCCTAATTCTACGGCGGCGGGATTCTTACTTCGTTGCGCTCCGTTAAAACCCTCAGTGGCTTCTTCGACAATGGTTATTGCCAATCCGTTTATGTCCCGATCCTGTTTTATGCGTGAACGCTTAAGCATTACATATTCATAATGTCACGAAGGGCAACCCCTTGTCAAGAGGGTCTCCAGCGTCCGTTGTTTTCAAATTGCCCCACTACCCCCTACGGCGCTTTCTCTACCCTTATCCAGGCTATTTTCCGGGTGGCGAGGGCGTAGGGAGGGTCCGAGGTGTACTTCTGGTAG
>Ga0185320_11472919_pt1 | contig 10652 bp, 4 predicted proteins | sample OV2TP2_FD_128023 | JGI IMG/M metagenome (GOLD analysis project Ga0185320, IMG submission 128023) | Hot spring microbial communities from Beatty, Nevada to study Microbial Dark Matter (Phase II) - OV2 TP2 (SPADES assembly) (version 2) | ecosystem: Environmental > Aquatic > Thermal springs > Hot...
TTTGTCCATGCTGCTTTTGAATGTGCCGTCTGTATTGCATTTGATATAGCCAAGTCCGCCCATGCCGATTTGCGGACGCTTTACCCATTCGGTCAGTTCATCGGTTTGCTTGCGGCTGTAATGGCTGCAGCCGGGTGCCGCAAAAGCGACTACTGTTTCTGCGTTTTCAAATACGGCGAAGCCTGCCCCCGCTATTAATTCACGCTGGTCTTTCTTACTGATGAAAACCGAATCCGGCTTTTTCAAATTGAGCAGTTTCATTTCAAAACGAGTATCCGGCTTGTCGTTGCCATAATGCCACATGGCATCTTCCCAGCTCATGCGCTGCACGGGTTCGCTGTAGTCAAGGCCTTTTACTTCTTTGAAGATATATTTTACCAGCCCTTCAAACATATTGAGCACATCTTCCTGCTCCACAAAACTCATTTCACAGTCTATTTGAGTAAACTCGGGCTGGCGATCGGCACGCAGGTCTTCATCACGAAAACATTTTACAATCTGGTAATAGCGATCATACCCGCTTACCATCAGCAGTTGTTTGAATGTTTGGGGGCTTTGTGGCAGCGCATAAAACTGGCCCGGGTTCATGCGTGAGGGCACCACAAAATCTCTTGCGCCTTCCGGCGTGGATTTGATGAGAAATGGCGTTTCTATATCGAGGAAACCCTGTTGATGAAGATATTCTCTTGTGGCACGGTTGACGACATAGCGCAGTTCAAGATTTTTCTTTACCACGTTGCGGCGCAAATCGAGATAGCGGTATTTCATACGCAGGTCATCGCCGCCGTCGGTATCATCCTGGATGGTAAAAGGAGGCGTGACGGATTTGTTCAGTATGGTAAAAGATTTCACGGTTATTTCAATGTCGCCGGTGGCAAGGTTGGCATTTTTGCTGCTTCTTTCATTTACCATACCGGAGGCTTGTAAAACAAATTCACGGCCCAGGGGGTTTTCATCCAGCTGCCTGTTCAGCTCTTCGCCGAATAATAATTGTGTGATGCCGAAGCGGTCACGCAGATCCACAAAGGTGATGGCGCCGAATTTTCTTACCGTTTGCACCCAGCCGGCAAGGGTGACTTCGGTGTTAATGTGTTTAATTCTTAATTCGCCGCAGGTATGTGTTCTGAACATTGAATGATGATTGGATTGCTGAATTGCTCAGCAGGATTACTGAACGTTGAAGAGTGCGACGCAACGGAAGCATAATCGAAGCGCTTCAGCCGGGCCCACAAAAAATTTCAACGGCGGCAAAGATAGGGACTATTCGAAGTACGGTGATAAGCACGGATGAGTATATTTGATGATTGATGAGGAATGCTTTCAAAAATTTTTTTAAGCGATTTTTAGGCAAACAAGCCGGCCCGGCTCCGATGCCCGGCATAACTGAAGAAACCATCCCGGCCGATTCGGTGGGCAATTTTGCAGCAGTTATCGGCCGGGTGATTCCTTATTTTAACAAGCTGAATGATGCGAACCGGCAAAAATTTCTGAACCGGGCGTATAATTTCCGGCGGGCAAAGCGGTTTCACTTTCATGGCATGGAACCGCGGGAAGAAATTGCCGTGCTGGTAAGCGCTGCCGCGGTGCAACTGACATTCGGGCTGAATAATTACCTGCTTCCTTATTTTACCGATATCTATGTGTTGCCGGAAGCATATCAGCATAAAGATTCCAAAGAATTGTTTATCGGTCATGTGTCGCCTGCAGGCATTTATATTTCGTGGAAACATTTTGTGCAGGGATTTTCCAACTACAGCGACGGTGTGAATGTGGCGCTGCATGAAATGGCGCATGCCCTGCACCACGAAAATTTTATTGAAGAAACGGGAGTGGACTGGGACTTTCGTCAGGATTTTGAAAAGCTGCCCGGCGTGTACGGTCCCACGATGTCGAAAGCCATTATTGAAAAAAAGAGTTACCTGCGGGGTTATGCATTTACCAATTTCCAGGAGTTCTGGGCCGTTAGTGCCGAACATTTTTTTGAGGACCCGCAGGGAATGAAAAGCCATCTTCCCCATCTTTATGATATACTCTGCCGCACACTGAACCAGGACCCGCTGAACATGAATACTGCCAGTAATAACAATTCAGCTTAAAAAGGCTAATTGAAATTACTTAAAATGAGAAAGACGAAGTTTTACGATGTTAGTAATTGTACGAGCCAGGCGTTAAAAGCTTGTAAATTGAAAAGTGATTGTCTATTTTTAAAGTTCCGAACCCGAAAACATGCTGTCCCTGCTAAGAAAACTGACCGATTTTTTTGCACCTCACAAGCCGCACCCGGTGATGCCTATGGTAAGTGAGGAATCAGCCAGCTATGAAATTTTCGACAGGTACTCATTTATCCTCAGCGGGCACATACAATACTTCAATGAACTTTCGCCGGAGCTGAAAGAGAAATTCATTCATCGTGTTTACAATTTTATCCTGCAAAAACAATTTCATTACATCGGGCTCGAACAAAAAGAAGAGATACCCGTGCTGGTGAGCGGCTCGGCTGTGCAGGTAACGCTGGGCCTGCGCCACTATGCGATGGAGCATTTCAAAAATATTTATGTGCTGGCCGACGCCTACCGCATGGATAATGATGAGGAATTGTACATCGGGCATGTGGCGCCGGAAGGCATCTATCTTTCGTGGAAGCATTTTTTATTCGGTTATAGCAACAATACGGACAACATCAACGTGGCGCTGCACGAAATGAGCCATGCGCTGTTGTTCAACAATTATTTTGCACGCTATGGTGTGGACAAAAATTTCCGCCTGAACTATGAGCGGTTTTCCACCACCACCGGCCCGATACTGGCCGATGTGATAACCCGCCGTAAAAGTTATTTGCGCACTTATGCCTTCAGCAATATTCATGAATTCTGGGCAGTGAGTGTGGAAGCTTTTTTTGAAAACCCGGCGGGTCTGAAGCAAAACATGCCGGAACTGTATGATGCCCTGTGCCGTGTACTGAACCAGGACCCTGTATCCAAAAATAAAATTCTAAAATCCGAACTATGATAACAATGACAATGATTTACCTTTTTCGCCGGTATGTATGGCCCCGGCTGAAAAGAAAACCGGTGTTGACTACATCGTGACCACCTGCTTTTCTTTTATTTCTTTTGGACGGTGAAGGAGGTAGTACCAGGCCAGAATTAACACGCCGATGAGGAAAGGAAGCAGGGAAAGATGTTTCCCTTCAAAACTTCCCCATACATGCCACTCATCAAACCCGAAGAATTCGCTGATCATCCAGAAGCTGTTGGCGCTTATCCAAAAGGCGACGGCCAGGTTGTGCGCCAGCTCCGATTTGATATGCCGGGTGCGGCGGGCAATATAAATGGCTACTGAAAGAGTGGGAACAATCATAAAAATTCCCAGCTCACGCCAGAGCATGCACCAGCTGATATCTTTAAACAACCAGAAAACGATATGCAGATTTTCGAGCCGGCGAAAGCGGGCCGGGATGCTGTACACGAATTCCTGTTTTTCTTTCATTCTGTAAAATAGTTTTGGAAAAATCAAAAATAATCATTGCCGGATATTCTGCTGTATGTAGGCCGGGTTACCGTGATAATATTCCGGAAAACCGTTGAATGTCTGCTTCAGCAAGCAAGGGTTTGCTATCTGTTATTTGTTCAGCCAGTTGCTTTGCAAAATACGGCGCCAGCGAGCAGCCTTTTGTTCCCATGCCGTTCAGTATGCCGATGTTTTTATGAATGGGGTGAAAACCAACAAAAGGCCGGCGCTCAAGATTGGCCGGGCGGATGGCGGCCACATGCTCCACGATTTTAAAAGGAACTTTCAGCCAGTTTTTCAGCAACAGATCAGTTTGCTTTCTGAAAATTTCTGAAGGCTTGTCATCCACAAACTCCCATTCATAGTTGGAGCCGGTCCAGAAAAGATTTTCACCAAGCGGTACCAGCCCCATTGTTTTTTTATAAATATGGGTGGAAGGAATTTCTTCTGCTTCGATGATGAGTGCTTCACCTTTGTTCAATGCAAAGGGAAGGTTTTTGAAAAAGGGATTATTAGCCGAAGTTATGCCGTCGCAGAAGATGATTTTTCGGGCTTCGATGGTCTGACGGTCTCCGTCTGACCAGCGAACTGAATTCTCACGGATAACCAGTCCGGCAGGTGAAAAATTTTTTTCCACCAGCAGGTTTTTTGCCAGCAGCTTTTTCCGCCAGGCCGGGATGATTTCTTTCAGGTTGACAAGATAACAGGGAGAAATTTCGCCGTAGTCGAATTCATAATTGAACTGTTGCCTGAATTGTTCCTGCTCTTCGGGTTTAGATAAAAAATCAGCTCTATCCTTCAGCCTTGCATCAAATGCAATTTTCATCTGGGGGGTGGGGTGGAAGTCAATGATGTTTTTTTGAGTGATAGCCGTAATGCCAAGCTCTTTTCCCAATTCTTCATAAGCGGGAACAAGATGGGCAAGCAGTTCATCAATCATCCATGTTTTTACGATGCGCCGGCCGGTGACGGGGTTGATGAGCCCGGCTGCCACACGGGATGAAGCGTTCGGCTGGTTGTTGTCAACGACGAGAAAAGATTTATTTGCTTTTTCCAGGTAATAACTGAGCCATGTGCCAGTAATGCCCTGGCCTACTATTAAAATTTCTGTTTGCATAAAAGGTAAAAATAAATGTTCAATGCTCAATGTTCAATAATCAATTCTCAACTGAGGAGATTATTCAAAAATTGAAAATTGAACATTGATAGTTGAGCATTGAACATTTTTACTCTACTGTAATCCGCCCTCCTTCCGAATGACTGCTGAACTCCGGTGCATACATGCACTGGATGCTGGTGACACCATTGCTGAAATTGCCTGCATGCGTAACGAACAGGACATACTCAAACACATGAGTGCCTTTGCGCAGGTGATCAAAGAAGAAATTAGTGCTGGCATCTTTGGTGGTTTCATAATAACCCAGCCCGCCCTGCCATTTGTAGCTGCTGAGCACATTCACCGGTTCGAGACTGGATGCTCTCATATCCTTCATATGTACAAATTCCATGTCGCGGTCCACAAGGAGTTCTATCCGAACCTTTATTTTGTCGCCCACTCTCAGCACATCTCCTTCGTTTACCGGCTTCAGTACCGGCCCTGTGTCAGTGTTGGTTTCTACAAAAAGTTTTTTATTAAGTTTCAATGGCGTGGATGAAGGGGTGATTTTATCGAGGTCCTCGAAGTATTGCCAGTAAACGGCGCCCCAGCCCCCTAAATCCCCCTGAAGGGGGACTTTTGGAGTCGCTGCTGATATAGTAATGTTTCCCATATCAGAAGTTATCATTGGCCCAATAATAGTTTTTTTAAAATAACCGGTTCCGGCCTCAGCGGGTTCTGTTCCTCCTCCTCGGGAGGAGGTTAGGAGGAGGTCGCCCAATCTTATTTCAACTGTTGGTTCATTGGCTAACCAGTCGCTTCCTTTCAGTAAAAGTGCATAACAGGCTTCGGCGGTGGCTTTGGTTGTTTTCCAGTTGCTGGTTTGTTTGTTTTTCAGCAGCCAGGTTTTCAGTTCGTCTGTGGTTTTTGTATCATGGCCTATCTCACTGAATACTTCAATCAGTAAGGCCTGGGTTTCAACCGCCGCCTGGTGCCAGTACATTCCGCCGCTGTTTTCTTTCCAATACCTGCCCAGCTCTTCATGTGTGATGCTCGTTTCTTTTAATGATTTCATTATGGCAGCCGGAGTAGTCTTATCGCCGGTTCTGAACAAAGCCAACGCTATCATACCCTGCATGTATTTGCTTTGTTTTGTCCAGGTTTGCTGCGCCTGTTTGCGGTAAAAGTTGTATGCTGCCTGGGCGTTATTGCTAATGGGGTATTCAGTAAAAAAACTCCGCATATACAGATACTGTGATTCGGTATGCCCCGGAACATATTTTTTCAAATCTGGTTTATTTTTTTTCAGCCGGTCGTAATCATCTTTTATTTTTTTGTCGAGATAGGCGATAGCCGGTTTCACTATCGGCTCCAGTTTTTTAATATCCACTGCCAGTTTTTTCAAATGCCCGATGCCGGCAATAATGTATTGCGTGATATAGCGGTTATCGGGTCCGCCTTTAAACCATACAAAGCCGCCGTTTTCACTTTGCGCCTGTTTCAGTTTTTCAAAGGCGCTGTTCTGTTCATGGCTCATTCTGATCATGTCAAACAGCAGGGCGATGTTTTTCTTCTGCTGTTCTTCGGTTTTTGCCTGCAACACCCAGGGCGTTTCTTCCAGCAACACAGCTTTCAGTTCCTGGTTTTTTTGCAGGTTGGAGAGTAAGACCTCACCCCCAACCCCCTCTCCAGTGGGAGAAGGGGCTTTTGAAGCCTCCAGCCATTTGGAGAAAATTTCTTTAATGCGTGGTGAACTGCCGGCAATTTTTGAAGCCAGCGCATTGGCATAATAGCGGTTCCAGGTTTGTTCGGCGCATTCGTAAGGAAATTCCATCAGGAAAGGCAAAGCCTGCACGGCATACCATGCCGGATTGGATGTGTATTCGATGGTTAAGGCATGGTGCTGTAGAGACGCAACATTTTGCGTCTCTACAGCAGAAATCAATTTTTCAAATTTGAAATTTTTTGTTCCTGTTCCTTTCCTGTTCAGCGGCATTGTTTCTGTTACCAGCATCCGGTTGGTGAGCACGGGAATCGCAGCTTCTTCGCCATCTGAGAAAACCTCCTCCCGGCCTTCCCCGGCGGGGGAGGAGCGGGCAACAATTCTCCACACAAGCGCTTTATCAAACTGGTAAGGCACTTCTACCGGGAATGTCACTGCTTCGCTTTGTCCGGCGGCCACAGTGAAATACTGGTTGGGAAACATGTTGCGAAACCAGCCGCTAACCGATTGATTGGTGGCGGCATCAAACAATTCCAGTTCAGCTTGTCCTGTCATTTCTTTATCGGTCAGGTTTACAATTTTGGCGCTGAGTTCCAGTTTATCGCCTTCCCTTAAAAACCGCGGTGCATTGGGCTGCACCATCAGTTGTTTTTGGGTAATGATTTCTTTGCTGCTGTAGCCAAAGGCCAGTTCTTTCGTATGCGACAGCGCCTGGAATTTCCATCTTGTCAGCGCTTCGGGCATGGTAAAAGAGAATTCAATAGCGCCGCTGCTGTCGGTTCTCAGATCGGGAAAGAAGAAGGCGGTTTCGTTGAAATTCTTTCTTGCTTTAATCTCATTTAGCTCTTGAGGTTTCCCTTTTTTTGTTGTAATAACGATAACGCCGTTTGCAGCTCTTGCACCATATATTGTTGTTGCTTCAGCATTTTTAAGCACATTCATATGCAGAATATCATCCGGATTAATATTTCCATATCCTTCAACTATAACTCCATCAACAATTATTAATGGCTTATTCGTTTCTGATAGTGACGATATACCTCTAATACTAATTCTCGTTGTTGCCCCGGCTACTTCCTCTAAATTATCAGCAGCAAGCTCAATTCCCGGGAAATCTCCACTTGCTAATTTCTCAAACAATAACTGTTTTGACTGATATCTATATTCGAGCAGGGCATCATAAGATTTTACAAAAGGTTTCTTTTTAATTTCTGAAATCCACTTTTGAATTGAATTTACTTTTGAAAAATTCTTATTTCCATTCCAATGCTCATGCCTGAAATATGATGACCAAATAGATGGCTCATTCCACTTATGCATCCTGAACTGATCCAGCGACGCATCATACATGCTTGCCAGCATCTCAGCAGCTACCTGTTCTTTTTTATAACCGCTGATTTTTATTTTCCATTTTTCTTCGCTGCCGGGCAGGGTTTTGTCGCGGTAGGTGGCGTACTCGATTTTTAAATCCTTATTGCTCCATGGCACTTGTATTACATCATTGTACTGGTAAAAGCGGTTATGTTTTACAAAAATGAAGCTGACACCATACCCGCCGCGGTCAGCTTCGGTGGCTGAAAACGCAAGAGTCTTTTTTTCATTGTTCAGGATTAAGTATTCATAGTTTGTGGTTTGTAGTTTGTTGTTTGTGGTTTTTCCCGTTTGCTGTATTACAAATAAGTTGTCTACTGCCGTACCAAGTTTGATTTCCGTTTTTTCACCGGGTTCAATTTGCCTGGAGCCTTGTGTCCATAAGTATTGTGGTTTGTTCAGTTGCCTGCTGTTCTCGTCAAACAGTTCAATGAACTTCACATCTTTTACTTCTTCACCATTTTTATCTTTTGTGCTAATCTCAATTATATAAAAACCATTTTCCATTTTTCCACCTGCGCTTGGGCTTTGGTGGACAGGCCATTTTCCATTCTCCCTGGCAGAATCTGCCTTTTCAAATACTACCGCTCCTTTTTCCCAGCTGCGGAAATCAGTTTCGTTGTCGTATTCATCAATGGGAAAATTCCTGATATAATCTTCCTTGCTCATTACAAACAGGTCGGGCCGCTCCCAGTAGCGTTTCCGAATCAGTCTTTTTTCTTCTTTCAGTTTGCTGATGATCACTTTCACGTTGGCAGGTTCAAACTCACCGGCCATGTTTTCGGTACGGATGGAAATAGTTTTGAAACTATCGGCAGGAAGTGAAGCGGGCAGGTTGACAGATAGAATAAGCGATTTGTAACCAACAGTCACTACGGTTTCGCCGCTCCGGGTTTCCCCGTTGATGTCGGTCACATCGGCATAAACCCGGTAATCAAAAACCGGTTCAAATTTTTTGTCAATCGTTTTGTCGGGGATGGCTTCGAACCCGATTACAAATTTTCCTTCCCTGTCGGTTTTTGCTTCGCCGTGTGCAATCTCCATTTGTTTCGATGGAGGCTGCCACCAGCGCCAGCTGAACCAGGAATAAATAAACCGCGGCTCACGCACCACACGGTATTTCACCAAAGCTCCGTCAATGCTGTTGCCGGCATAGGCTTTCGCCATCCCGGTCACTTTTATTTTTTCATTCAGTTGAAATGTGCCTTTTATCTTTTCATACTCCACATAAAATTTGGGCCGCTTGTATTCTTCCACGGAAAAATCAGCCCGGCCATATTCTTCTTCATCATAAATAGCAAACTCACCATTCAATACGCCTGTTGGTAACTGAAACTTGCCGGAAAACGAGCCATATTCACTGGTGGTTAATTCCAGCGAATCAATATCCTCGCCATTGGCATTTTCAAGATAAATTTTGGTTTTGAATCCTGCCGCTACGGAATTTTTTGCATCCTTGCCGCTCCGGGCAGCAATTCCTTTAAAGAAAACTGTTTGCCCCGGCCGGTACATGCTACGGTCAGTGAAAAAGAAAATCCGGTATTTGTCTTCCGGCTTTTCATCATTCTCCCGGTAATAATAATAATCGTACTGCCATTCATCCATGAAAAGCTTTTCATTGTTCCAGTTTATTTCCAGCCTGTAGTTTTCACGGCGGCGGTTGTTATCTTTTATTTCGGATTCAGTTAACCGGAAAAATCCGTTGTTGTCCGTTTTATATTGCCTGCCCTTTTCGGTTGTGTACTTATAGCTTTTAAAATCATATACCTGCTGCCACACCTGTATGGAAGCACCGGCAAGCGGCTGTCCTGTTTCCCGGTGGAGTAAAAAATAGTCCTTGTCATTATGCACAAAGCTGATATTGGAAACATAAAACAGCCGGGCGCCGGCTACTGCTTCTTTTGAAAAATTTTCCGAAGCAGCCAGCAAAACATATTCACCTGCCGGCAGGGCGTCTATCTTAATTTCAACACCGTGTTCCTGGTGATCCCCTGTTGCCGGTAGCGCCTGCTGCCAGCCTGCTATTGGGGTTATGGCAAACAACTGCTGCCACATTTTGTCATCGTAATAATTGTTCAGCCTGGCTTTGATAGCACTATCCGCTTTTATGATGCGAAGAAATATCCTGTCGAGGTTCCTGTATTCCACCAGCGAACGGAAAGGCTGCCCGGGCACATTTACTTTCTCGAGAGTAAATTTCAACTCCTTCCGGTTGATTTCATTCAGCAGGTTGATGCAGTTTATTTTTCCTTCCGAAGAATCTTTCTGGCTGATTACTCTTTCACAAATTTCCCTTGCTTTCAGTCTGGCAAAGCGATGAGTGGTATCGCCTAAGGGTTCGTATTTATTGCCATCATCGTTAAATTCTTTTGCCAGTAAATACCATGCCTGTGCGGCAGCCGGTAAGTTTCCATACCAGTTGGCGATTTTATTCAAAGCCTGCCGGTACAGCGAATCTTTATCCGGGTGAGTTGAATTCTCCTGCACAAATTCCAGCCGCTGAATATCCGCATCCAGCAGGGCGTCCGGTTTTGAATCATTCAAATGAAAGGCAAGTAACTTTTGATAAACGAGCAATGCCTTATGCTGCAGTGAGGCCGTGTCTCTGGTACTGAATTTTGTTTTTATAAAATCCGCTGCTGCTGCGAAGGCCCCGGGCTGGTCAATTTCAAAAGCATAAGCTGGTTGGGAGAGGTGCTGTTCATCATTTTTGAAATATTCCAGTGCACGGTGCGCCAGCAGATCGTACAGCGTGGGCCGCAGGTGACGGGTATTGCCTTTTATAATTATGGCATCGTAGGGTTCCAGCCGGGTTTGCTGCAGCAGTTTTTCTTCCTTGATGGATTGCAGGGAGAGCTCACTTATTTTTTTATGAAAATCGCCGGTGCCCCATGTGCGGATGTCTTCCTTTTTAAATTGCATGGTTTCGGTACGGTCATATAAATCCAGGCG
>Ga0185320_10869399_pt1 | contig 10626 bp, 10 predicted proteins | sample OV2TP2_FD_128023 | JGI IMG/M metagenome (GOLD analysis project Ga0185320, IMG submission 128023) | Hot spring microbial communities from Beatty, Nevada to study Microbial Dark Matter (Phase II) - OV2 TP2 (SPADES assembly) (version 2) | ecosystem: Environmental > Aquatic > Thermal springs > Hot...
CTGCAGGCTTTGCTGAAAGACTGGCATACAGACAATGCACCGACAATAGCTCCACTGGGTGGTACTGAATTGAACCCGATGAAAAGACTTTCCGTCATATTTTCTACACAATTCAATAATGTCAAAATATCATGTTCCTTCAACATACAGTATTCTTGCAAAAAGTACTATAGGTTAGATGGAAATATCATGCCCTTGCAGGAAGATTTGTCAGAGATCGAAGACAAAATAAATTCCATAAATGCAGATACGGAAAAAAGAATCTGGTCCAAGATAAAGGGAGAGTTAAAGAAACGTGGAGTTCCTGTAGACGACGAGAACTATATTACGCAGGTATCCCGTAACGAGAATTATCTATCGGAATTGCTTTTAGATTTTATGGATCTGAGCAGCAAATACGAATTGCTGTTCAAACAGAAAGAGAGTAAGACCGAGAAACTAAACAAAAAGAAAGAGCGCATAGCGAGAAACTTGGAAAAATTTGCAATCGAAGCGAACGTAACAGAACCGGTACTGTTGGATGAGCTCGGAATTTCGACCCGCAAAAACGGTTTGTTTGTATATCTGGATATCCACAATGCCACAACTGGCGGCGATCTGTTTCGTGATGATATTTCTAAGAAGAGTGTCTCTGAAATTATTCCCAGACTCACTGAGATAGAGTATGGCCTTAACGAACTCACGGTAATGCATAGACTTGGGTGATACTTGCAATTCACATGGTTAAATATGATAAAGAGAGATGTGAAAGTACATGACCAAAGAGAAGGTCAGAATAGTTGTGGACGAACGCGAAAGGCAGAGTGGCATACCAGACGAACTCCTTAAATTGAAGACTGTAGTGGATTTTGCACAACTAGAAGTTGGAGACTATATAGTTGCGCCAGACAGCGCAGTGGAGCGCAAATCGATTCGCGATCTTGTAAAATCCATTTATGATGGGAGACTGTTTGCACAATGTTCTGAACTGGTTACGCATTACGCAAAGCCAGTTCTGATCGTTGAAGGTAGTAATGATATGTTTGAAAGTGTAGTTGATAATCCGATGGTAATTTATGGTGCGCTGGCATCTGTGGCACTTGACTTCAGAATCGCAGTTATACACACGCCATCAGCATCGCATACTGCAAAGGCGTTGATTGTAATGGCAAACAGGGCATTGAAGGAGAAGCAAGGTCCATTATTGCGAAAAGTAAAGAAGCGCAACCCCATAAAAATACAGCAATTGTCAATACTCGTTTCTTTACCGGGTGTGGGAGACAAACTTGCGATGAGACTGCTTGCAAAGTTCAAAACACCACTAAAGGCACTAAACGCATCAACGGCAGAGCTTGCAAGAGTAGAAGGCATGGGCTATGCAAGAGCATCAAAGTTGAGGAAGGTTCTTGAGCAAGTTCAGGTTGATAGCAAGGAGGAGCAAACAGCTCTGGATGGTTATGATACTTGATTACAAATAAAATATAAAGACTATAATGAGGATGACTGTTATGATCGTGGGGCACAAGTGGCTAGCAGATCATCTGTAATGAGGTCGTCTCATACATTCATTGCATTAAAGATAGCTGGCTTTCAAAACGTTAGACTGTATGATGGCTCGATCATAGACTGGGCAAGCAGAAGATTGCCTATAGAGTACTAGCGCTTTATCGACCCTTTTAATTTCATCCTGAGCTTATTCCCGCACACTTTGCAAACCTTTTCGCTACTGCTGTATAATATTCCACATGCACTACAGTATCTTATCCATCTTCCTATCTTCCTTATGCCCTTGCTCATCACATACGAGACCTTTATCCCAGCCAATTCTGCCGTATTTGCAATCGCGTAATCATCTGTAATTATCAAAGGCTCATTTTTTGACCTTTTAAAGTAAAGCGCAAGTGCGAGCACGGATAGATCGGCTTTGGACATCGTCGAAATATCTCCACTACTTCTTGCCAGTTCGTTCGCATCTTTCACATAGTTAGTTTCTGGTTCTACTATATTCAAATTTCCTGCATCGATGAGCACTTCAAGTGCTGCATGCGATCTTTTGATGTGTTTCACTTCATCGAATACATCGTTAGTAGTGTAACACCTTGAAGAGCCTAGAAATGGTATTCCAGCATAGAATGCGCTTGCATCTAAAATCAAGATGCTAGAATCCGAGCTTTGCAAGCTGCCTCAGGCCCTTGGTTTCAAAGCGCAAAAATACTGCATCATGTTCATACCTAGCGATCCTTATATCCTCCTCATATTTTATTTCGAAGGTCGACTGTCCATCAATAATTATACTGGAATCTGCGTTGCTTCTCACTTCGACCTGCTCGTTGGGAACAACTAGAGGCGGCATCCTGTTCACAGGGCCCAATGGCATTATAACCAATACATTTAGATTTTCATGCAATACGGGGCCGCCTAGAGAAAATGAATGACCTGTCGATCCAGTAGGAGTTGCAATCATAATACCGTCCATTCTCTGCTTCAGTTGATCCTGTGCAAACCTTATTGTGTAAGTTGGGGTTCTTGTAACATTGATTTTGTTAATGAGGATCTCATTCAACGCAGGTGGAAATTCGAGCCCGTCGATCGATGCATAGATCCTCATCCTCTTCTCCAAGTAGAAGGAGTTAGAAAATATTCTGTCAAGTGCTGGCTCCAATTCATCTACCGTTGTTTCCGCCAAGATCCCCCTGCTACCAGCAAGTCTGATGCCAAAAACAGGCACCGTGTTACTCAACCATCTAACGGCTCTAAGCGTTGTGCCATCTCCGCCAATTGCAATAGCAAGATCAAGGGCTGTGCGCCTTAACTCATCCTCAGAATCCAGCTGCTTAGAGTTCATGACAGACAGAGGTGATACGGTATAGACATTTGCTCCCCTCTTATGTAGAAGCTGTGCAACTTTATTCGCAATATTTTCAGCTTCGAGACTACCGTAGCGGGTAACCAAAACGATGTTGTTCATCGCCATTGTCAATAGTATCTTGCATGCTTGAAATAAAAACCATTTGTAGGCATAAATGTAACATAAAAATAACTGTTTAAATATGATATGAGGAAGGAGATTGATATGAGCTATGCACATCCTGAAGTGTTAGTTGAAACAAACTGGGTTGCTGACCACATCAACGATTCAAAGGTAAGGATAGTCGAGGTCGACTACGACCCAGAAAATGCGTACAATCAAGGACACATAAAGAACGCTGGCCTTGCATGGTGGAAGAGAGACATAAACGATCCTGTTGCCAGAGACATAATCAGCAAGAAAGACTTCGAAGAGCTCCTGAGCAGACTGGGCGTTAACCCTGATACAATGCTCGTGTTATACGGGGACTTCAACAACTGGTTCGCTGCATTTGCGTTCTGGGTCTTCAAGTACTATGGACACCAAGACATAAGGATAATGAACGGAGGAAGAAAGAAGTGGGAGACGGAGCAGAGAGAGTACATCAAAGATGTACCGACATTCCAGAAGACAAATTATACTGCAAAGCCTCCAAACGATGAGCTAAGAGCTTATTTGCCAGAGGTAAAGAAGATCGTTGATGCAAAGGACTCCAACTTTGCGCTGGTAGATGTTAGATCGCCCAAAGAGTTTACTGGCGAAATAACTGCACCGCCAGAGTACCCGATGGAGCACGCGCAGCGAGGAGGACATATTCCAAGTGCAAAGAACATACCATGGGCCCAAGCTGTTAAGGACGATGGCACATTCAAGTCAGTAGATGAACTGAAGCAGCTGTACGAACCAAAGGGCGTTACAAAGGACAAGAACGTTATAGCATACTGCAGAATTGGCGAAAGATCATCGCACTCATGGTTCGTTCTAAAATACTTACTGGGCTATCCAAAGGTAAAGAACTACGACGGTTCATGGACAGAATGGGGCAACATGATACGAAACCCGATCGAAAAGTGAATGTGATGGAACAGAAGCTGCTCAAAAAAGGCGAATTTTTCTTTATTTATGATGCCGACTCGGTACTGTTGCTGGAGGACAAGACGAAGCGTGGGCTGACCCCACTTGAAAGATCGCTTGACGAAAATTTTGGCGTGGAAGCAGACAAGGGTATGATCTACGACATGGATGGCATTGGTCACAAGGTAGGGATAAGATGGTACTTCCCAAAGTCGCGGTTTTCCTTTGACGATGTGCTAAAGAAGGCGATGGATATGGAAGAACGTTACAGAAAGATCAGGGATATGACCTGTCCTGATTAAATGTAAACATTTTTAGACCCCATTTCTAGGATATAACGTGTATGTCATCACTGCTAGAGGACAAGGTATACATCGTTCTCTCAGATACAGCTAAACGTGGCGTGTACCCTTTACATGCTTACAGATACGGCCTGTATAGAGTCCCCGCTGAATTGACCGATAAGAAGGAGATACAGGGCGTAACTGCTGCCCTCAAACAGGCATTCAAGATCGATGAATTCGCAGATAGGATTTACGTTACGCACAAGTGGAAGGAGACCGATGTCACATCTTCAAAACCTCATGACTGGAAGGAGGCCGAACTTGAAATAACTGTAGAAATAGTAACCGGCGAAGTTGTTGACATCATATATCAGATTAAGCCGATAGAATACTTCCCTGATGCTCACTGGGTAAAGAACTATAGATCAAAGGCTGATCAAAATGCCAAGATGGTTATTGACTCTATAGTTAGAAATACCGTAATTGGAGAGAAGTGGAAGCAGGAATGGATCAAAAAACAGAAGATAGCTGAGCAGGAGGCTCAGAAGAGGCTTGAAGGTTTAACACCGTTGGCTAAACCGCTGGCAGTTGCCAAACCTGCTGCGCCTGCAGTAGCAAAGCCAGCTGCACCGCAACCAGCAGCTACACCACAACCCCAGGCACAAGCTGCAAAACCAGTATCACAGCAACAATCACAGGTTCAAAAACAAATAGAAAAGCCCGAACCTCAGCCGCAGGCACAGCCACAACCAGCTCCCGCTCCAGCACCAACTGCGGCGCCTTCGTCATCTGGAGGCGGTATCGATAAAGGTTTTAGGAGCACAAGGCAAGTGGTGGAAGACCACTTTGGGCATCATGTTTGGGGACCAGTAAATTCACCAGATGTACTAGGAATACATGGTACAGCTGTTGCTGTTGACTTTGACATTTGTATAGCAGATGGTGCGTGCATCGAAGCATGCCCTGTCAATGTATTTGAATGGTTCGAAACCCCAGGGCATCCAGCGTCAGAAAAGAAGGCAGATCCAACAAGGGAGTCAGAATGCATATTCTGCATGGCATGTGAAACTGTATGTCCACCAGTGGCAATAGAGATAAAACAAGGGGTTCATCCGTTCGCCAAGTAACCCAAACTCCACTTTTTCATTTTTGCGTGTGATTTACGCAATTCATAGCGAAATAGTATATATATTTACCCGAGAGATCATAGCCAAATGCTGGGCTACATAACCTTTGCCATCTTCATAACGATCTCCTGGGTAATGTCGCTCTACAGCTTTAACTTTTACTACCTTGTTTACCTTTCTTGGAAAAATAGGCGGCGTGTTAAACCAATTCCAAACGGTTTTCCAGCAGTTACTGTGCAGTTACCCATCTTTAACGAAAGGTACGTTGCAGCTAGGTTGATACAGTCCGTATGCGCGATAGACTACCCAAAGGATAGGCTGCAGATACAGGTCCTTGATGATTCTACAGATGATACAAAAGAGATCTGCAGAAACCTAGTTCAGCACTACAGATCACTAGGTTATGACATTGAGCACATAACAAGGAAGAGCAGAACAGGTTACAAGGCTGGCGCGTTAAGGGAAGGTCTTAAGACCGCAAAGGGCGAATTTGTAGCAATCTTTGATGCTGACTTTATACCCCCCAGCTGGTTCCTTAAAAAAGCCATGACTTACTTTTCATCAGAAAAGATTGGAATGCTGCAATGCAGGTGGGGCCATCTCAACGAGGACTATTCGGCACTTACACAGGCTCAGGCACTGAGCCTCGACTTCCACTTTCTGATCGAGCAGAAAGCAAAGAGTCTAACGCACCTTTTCATGAACTTCAATGGCACAGCTGGTATATGGCGCAAAAGATGCATCGAAGACGCTGGTGGCTGGCACATGAACACGCTTGTCGAAGATCTGGATCTAAGTTACAGGGCACAGATGAAGGGATGGCGCTGTTTATTTCTGGACAACCTTGTTTGTGATGGCGAATTGCCTGTGCAGATAAACGCTGCAAAGAGGCAGCAGTATAGATGGGCAAAGGGCTCGATACAGTGCGCAGTAAAACTTGCTGGTGATATTGCAATGCACAGAAAGCTTCAGGCAGACACGAAGATCCAAGCTTTCATACAATTAACAAGACATATAGTGCATCCATTGATGCTGTTACAATTTCTACTACTTCCGTTGCTGCTTGCAATGGACTTCAAACTTTACCCTGCTAGTATCTATCCAATAACAGTTTTGGTTGCTTACATACTATTTGGACCGGCGTTTTACATTTATGTAATAAAACGGCTCTGGCAGCAGTCATGGTTTAATAAAGCGAAGGCATACGTTTACTTGATACTGTTCGCAACCGGAATATCTGTTAACAATACCATTGCAGTATTTGATGCCATGAACGGAGGCAAGCCTGAATTTCTGCGCACGCCGAAGTTTGGCATAACCAAGAAGGGCGAAGAATGGAGGGACAAGGCATACGCGTTACCCTTCACCAAGACAACACTGCTGGAGATGTTCTTCGGTGCTTACGGCATACTGGGCATATTCATATCCATATTCAGTGGCAATCCTGTTTACGTTCCGATATTAGCACTGCAAACGGTAGGTTTCATCTACATATCGTACCTTAGCATAGTGCATTCAACATTTAAAAATGGGCGCAATGGTAAAACTAAGAGTAATAACAGGGATAGAAAGATGGTTGCAAAGCACTACAAGGCCGTGATGGTTGGCATACTTGGATTTCTGATATTCGGCGTTACCATGGCTTACATAGGTTACAGCACAACAGTATATCCATTGGACAAGGCTAGAGGTTACCTTGATGTTGCAAGGGTGTCTTCTGCACCAGAAGAAATACTTGATTATCTAGCCAGCGTAAAGCCATTGGTTCCCAAAGAAGGTAACCCTGTGTGGGCATTTCCAACGGCAAAGACAGACTTTGGTGTGATGCAGACGAACATCGATGGAATGATGGACAGGCTTAGAATTTTGTCAACGCTGCCTAGAGATAGTGAAGAATTTAACACAGGGCTTCTAGATGTTAGGGAACAGATGTTACAGCTGGAGGAGAATATACTTGAAGCGCAACCATATGTTTATGTCAGCTTCCAGAACGTGATAATGAGCGCAATATGGATCGCCGTACTGCTTATGATATTCACTGTAATGAAGAGAGGAAAGGAGAAACTGCAGGAATTCGAAAAGTTTGAAGGTGAAGAGAAGAACTAGCCTTTTGACTTTACATATTCGATCTTAACTTCATTTGTCCTTGCTATACTGTCATCGCTTGTTACTAGCACCGCATCAAGGTTCTTTGCTAGTGCTATCATATACGCAGCTATCATTGCTAGTTTGCCCTTGTGCATGGATTTGATCTGCCCAGCAACTTTCATGAGCTCGTAATCAACACCCATTATCTTGATCCTTGAATTCTTTATAGCTTCCAATCGTTTGTTTGCTGCACTATAACCTAACTTTTCGCCAAACTTCGTAAAAAGTTCTGATATGCATAATTCAAGCATGTAGCCCTCTGCTACACCATCGCTGATTTTATTTACCAGATCTTCAACCCTTTTGTCGCCAGCAAAGTAAAGCAAAAGTATAGGAGAATCGAGAACGAACGCCCTTGGCTCTGCCATCTACTTCCTCTCGTTGAGAATTTCTTTTATCATACCATGAATAGCACCTTCCCTTTCCTTATCTGTCCCAAATAGGTTCTTTATCGATGTCAATGGCACCAGTTGAATGCCTTCGTCTGTCTCAACAAACCTTACCTTGGAGCCCTTCGCTATTCCATACTTCCTCCTTATGGGAATAGGGATTGTAACCGTACCCAACCTTGTTACGGTATGAACATACTCCTTCACCTTTTTTATCATCGAACAAGATATTATCGAGTTGTATATATTAAATTTTAATATGATATAACTTGCTAGCAATATAATATTGTATGAGACCACATTAGAGTTTATAACCATACGCAAAACAGTCTAGCGTAGTGCCTCAGGAGAAGCTCATACCCATACTATCGATAATAAGCATACTATTCGTACATACCAACTTCATAGGCGTAGCCGGGAGCATAGGCCTGATCGCTCTTGCTTAAGTCCAAGTATGAAGAAACCGTACCCAGACTGGATTTATTTAATTCTCACAATGCAAAAATTATTAACGGTTTGTCCACGGTAGATGACACAGTCGCATAAATAATTTACAATTGAGTTATGGGCAATGTCCAACGATAAGTTATACAAACGTATAGAATCCGCAGGCGTGCAGGGCATACGAAGGATGAAGTTGAGAAGAGAGTTTGGGGCCAAGGCAGGCAAGGCGATAGACGAGCTTCTCTCTCAAGGCCTAATATTTACCGAGAAGAAGGGAGGCACAATAACATACTGGTCCAAGAATAACTACATGCAGCACCTTGTCAGCAGCGATCCCAAGTTCAAGTTAATTTATGATATGTACTCCAATACCAACAGCAAGATTTCAAGCAAGATTTCAAAGATCAGCAACGATCTCAAGGCTACTACACCGCCAATAAAGGATGATGACAACCATAACGGAAACCATCTGACACTTGATCAGTTCAAGATGGAGTTCGATCGAACAATAACAGAAATACCAACACCGATAGGCTGGGTCGAGCTTGCAATGATCAGGGAGAGAGTGTGCGGCAAGTACAGCATATCCAAGCAGAACTTCTACTCTTTGGCTTCACAACTATTCGATCAGTTCAACAACCGTTATGAACTATCATCCGGAGGGAACGAAGGAGTGATAGTTCGGGGTCTAGTGCACGGATTTGTGAGGTGTATCTGATGTACCCGTATAATTTAACACAGAACCCGTATCCGAGCAGCCCAACACCAACACTTATGGATGCTGGGGTATTGGGAGGCACGAGACACAGGGACGCAAAGAAGGCAATACTTAACTGCATAAACGAACTTACAAGCAAGGTTTCAAACGAAAGGAGTGCTAGTGAAAGAGACTTTAGGCTGATAACAGTTATTCAGGACGTTGGTGCTGGCAAGACACACCTTGCGTTGCACATAAAGTCGATGCAGACAAATACCATATGCTCATATGTTGATCTCAGCACCATATCGCCAAAGAATCTGCAGAGCCTTTATGCTGCGTTGCTTGCAGGTTTCAGCGATGAATACCTTACAGAGTTTAAAGCGTCGATAATAGAATACATAACGAATAGGGCACTTGATAACGATAAGCCTGCAAAGAAGTTCTTCAGACCTTCATTATTTGGGGGCAAGAGCGTAGCGGATTTGGCAGCAGAGGTGCTTGGTGGTAAAAGAGATCCAGATATACGCGCTTTAAATGAGCTGCTGATAGGAGAGTTCAACATTGACGAACGCATGGTGATAAAGAAGGTTGTGTATAACGACTTTAGAGACCCATCAGATATCAGCGGACTCGAAGGCATGCTAGCAAGACTAGCGGCAATAGCAAGGCTGAACCTTAGGTTTCTGGGCAAGGTAACCATGTTAGAAATTGATGAGTTTGATGCCAACCAAGATTCTATAGATTTTGTCAAGGCAGTAGTAAATGCGCACCTGCCATCTACTATACTGCTCTTGATAACAACGCCATCATTGTATGATGATGTTAGAAATGCAAGTGCATCTATCTTTGACAGGCTTGAGAAGGCGAACTACAAGATCGACCTAGCAGGCTCGAGCACCTTTGATGAAGTTTCTGACATAGTGCTGGAATACATAAGACAGAATGTCAAGGACGTAAGGTTTGCTACATATGAAAACGATATAGTTAGCAAGGTGAAGGTTATCTACGATGAATTCCAGGAGTTCAGGAACATACGTTCTATGCTAAACATAATGTATCACGCGATGGAGATAGCGAACAGACAGAACTCTAGTACGCTTACAGAGGATGCACTTGACGAGACGATAAAGCAGGCATATCCGGGTTTGAGGGTCAGGGGAAGCATAATGAACGTGCCAATATCGGAGTTCATAAGGATAAGGAGGGACTGTGCTGATAGCGATGTGTTGGAGAACAATGTCAAGGACGCTGTAAAGAGCCTTGTTATGTTTGCCCATGAACAGGGAAGGGTTTCGAAGCTGGAGCCGCCAAACGGGCACAGGAACAATGGCATAAGTGTTGATGCCGTATACAGCGATTCAAGCGGCAGCAAGGTAGCCGTTGCAGTGGTAATAAACAAGGATCATGGTAAGAGCATAGAGAAGATATCGCAGGCAAATGGTCTGGAAGTAGATAAGTTCGTTGTACTTACAAACGCTCGTACGGAAAGTAGCAGCGGCACAGCCGTAGTGAACATGGATCGATGCAAGATGATCGATCTGATATACTTCAACCAGAAGTACAAAAACGAAGATATAGTGGAAAGTGATTCTGACAGAGCATTGATGCTCGCAAAAGCAATGCTTCTGTGTTA
>Ga0185320_11301560_pt1 | contig 10591 bp, 10 predicted proteins | sample OV2TP2_FD_128023 | JGI IMG/M metagenome (GOLD analysis project Ga0185320, IMG submission 128023) | Hot spring microbial communities from Beatty, Nevada to study Microbial Dark Matter (Phase II) - OV2 TP2 (SPADES assembly) (version 2) | ecosystem: Environmental > Aquatic > Thermal springs > Hot...
CGTTTCCTTTCATGCGTCCGGGCTCAGCCACTGACGACGCTAGTTGTTGGTCTTCTTCTTTGATACGAGCGAGGAGGTATGGGCGAACTTTGCCCGATAACCACTGACTTATTCTTGCTTGCACTATTCCTAAATCTTTTCCAACTTTTGTTTGAGTCTCACCTAAAATCACTACACGCCTTACGGCTTCTAGCGCTAATTCATCTGATATTTTTGAATTTGGATTATCTTCTCCTCGATAGGTTTTTCTATTTGGAATATAAAATAATCCTTTGCTGTTAAGTTCTTCTATAAGATATGGCCTATCTTCCCCTCTCAACCATCCACCAATAACTGTATGGTTAATATTAAACTCTCTACAAATATCAGACATATATTCTCCATTAATAATTCTAATCATAACTTTCTTTGCATCAGAATTACTCAATACTGACTTACAATGTTTTTCCCCTCTACCGTTTGGGGTGTCTCTCCAAACTTTTAAAACTTTCTCAATTTGTCTTTTTCGTTTTTGACTCATAATAGAATATAGAGTCATCATCACACCAACTGCCCTCGATCCTGACATACCCCAAACATAGCATCCATTTTTACTTAATTTATTAAATCTTGGTTTATTGGAAATCCACCCTCCAAGAAAATTCTGCAATCTTTTAAGTAATTCTTTATCGGACTGCGATACATCAACTCTTGGTGTTTTACCTGATAGTGTAATGCTTCCCTCACCATCTATAAAAGCTGCGCACCAATACAAATCTTTCATTTCAATTTTCACGATTATCTCCTGTTGCTTTGTTAGGGTTACGATATAATCGTTTACATTATACCATAACCCTAAAGTGAAGACAACAGATAGATAACCATTTAAAATCAACAACTTATCAACGTACCACAGTCCCTATACTATGTGGATAACTGACGGTGGAAGTTTCTACAACTGTCTGGTCTTGCGCGAAATTGGCCTTCCCACGAAAAACGGGCGCGCCAAAGTAAACTATTGAGTATCTCGACCCTAAATCCCCTTCAAGCCCTAACCCGAAGACGCGGGGCAACTGACTCGTAAGATATTGAAATATAATCATATTTTCCGTCACAATGGCACACTTATAGTCGGTCTTTCCTGATTCTGTGCTGGACCCACCAGTCGCACCATTGTACAAAGACCAATCCGGAATAAGAGGAAGCGTACCAGCCGCTGTTGCCAGACCAGTGACCACCAATCCACCAGTGACGTTCAGTGGAACAGAAGGCATCTGACGCTGATTCAAACGTTCTTCCTGAGAGATAAGATCGATAAGTTTCGGATTCGAATATACGGCAGTTGGGCGAACGGCAAAATTCTTATCAGCCATCATATCAGCCACTTCCTGATTAATGGAATCAACAATACTAGCCGTTGATGCAACCGTGAATGTACGATTGATCTGTGTAAGACCGCCAACATATTCAAGCGTTGCTGGAACAGTGAGGGACGTATCTGTACCATTCCATAACGCCACATCAGAGGTATACAACACACCTTCAACAGCGTCAGAGATGTCCTTCGCAAGCAACTGTGGATAGTTACCTTGCTGGCGGGCCAGTTCAACGTCGAATAACCCAAACAACACTGGTCCGTAAATCGCTTTGAGCATGACTGCGCGCTCACGTCGAGTTGGGTCATTGCCAGGATTGAAGGTCATGTTTCGTGGATCAGTAAATGCCCCACGAATAATACGGGTCTGTTCAAAATACCGATGTGGATGACCGTTCGCTGGTTCATACCGAATACGCTGGCCCAGAATACCGCGTCGGCGCACCATATCGACAATTTCTGCTTCATACTTAGGAACTTCAATTGCGCCAGGACCAACAAAGTCAGCCGCTGCGCTCATGTCAATAAACTGTCCTGCCATGGTTTTTCTCCTTGTTGTGCGCCAATCGCGCCTTGTTTACTTAAGCAATTTACGATCCTGTAACTGAAGTTTTACAGCGAGCCGCGTTTGTGGATCATCCACACCAGCGGCCTTCAAAACCTTGTCTAATTCTGGAACAGTGTATTCTTTATCTGGTTCAACATTATATTTTGCCAAAAATTTATTCGCGTCAGACGCGGTAAGTGTTTTTCGTTCAGCATGAGCATCTTCTGGCTTTTCCTTGTTCGCTGCGTTCACCTTGGCATCATCGGTGTGAAGACCATCTTTCTTTTCGGCATAATCCGTTAAAAGACCCTTCATGGTATGAGTCACATCAGTCAACAAGCCAGCCATAGCCTCAACGGCCTTTTCAACCTTATCCATACGTTCATCACTTGCTTCAGCAGAAGCTGAAGCTCGACGAAGCATCTTTCGGAACAATTCACGGTCCATCTCTTCGTCTTCATGTTCCATGTCCATCTTACCCTTATCTTTCATATCATCTTGATATTCTTCTTCATCTTCATCCAAGAAAGACATCATCGCTCTTGCAACTTTCAAGAATTTACTATTCTTGGAATTCTTCTTCATCATTTTATCATCATACATCTTATCATCATAAGTTGATTCAATTTCTTCTTTTTTATCTTCTATTTTTTCCTCAATTTTATCTTCTTTCTTATCATCTGCATGTAAAATAACTTCGCCTTTAGAAATAATCTTCTTCAGATCTTCGCGAAGTGCATCAAGTTTTTCCAGTAAATCTCCCATGTCCTTCTCCTTAGATGATTGAATGTCTTCCTTTTCATCTTCACCAAACTGCTTTTGATGGGCTTCTAAATGAGACTGTATTTTTGATTTATCTTCAGATGGTACACTTGTTTGATTCAATCTCGCCATAGCGTTGTCAACACCATGCTTATTCACCGATCCTGTTTTTGGATCATGATGTGGTAATTTAAGAGAACCAAAACTTTTCGGAGGTAATTCACTGCTCCAAGCAAAATGACCAGCAATATGACTCTTCTCACTCTCAGACAATTCCTCCCAAGATTTCTCAGTAAAGTCTTTTAACGCTGGAGCATCCCACGGATCATCAGGATCTAGTTTTTTCGTTGAAACATTGCCTGGCACTGATCCTGCATTAAGATCCTTACTTGCCACGATTGATGTATCTTGATAGGCGGCCGAGTCTCGCAGTAATATTGCCGCTCCTGTAAAGATAAGAGATTCAGGAACCCAAATATCAGAATTTGTATTTCTGATAAAAACTCGCTTGCATTCGTAACTCATCCCAAGAATATTTTTATTTGCCTTAATCTTGGCCACTTCTTTAGGAAAGTCTGAACCGTACAAATGACCCGATATAATTAAATCTTTCCCCTGTATTTCAGCCCCAGTAATCACGCCAATTTTCATGCGTGTATTATGCTCAGTAAAATCCTCACTCACATCAACACCCATTCCAATTAATGAATTTAGCGCAGCTTCTGCCACAGCTTTTGTTATGAGCACCCTGTGACCGGCAGAACCGTTTGGAGACCGTGTTGATTCTTCATCTATGCGGGTTAACACTCCCGAAAAAGGAACCCTGTTAGGATGTTCTTCGCTCAACACTGGAAGCTGAAGACTCATCCCCTCCAATTCTATAGACAGTTCATGATTTTCTATTGATGAATATTTCATCACTGGTAACATTGCTACCCTCGAAAGAGATGCGGAATATTCCGATATGAAAGTTTCCGATTCTGAATCAAGATCTTCGTCTGATATATCGGTCGCAGCCTTTCCTCTCTTTCTGTAAATATTCCACGCTATAGCGAAGGGATTCTTTACCTTCGGATTCTTTTTTAATCTCTTAACAACATCCTCCATACCAGGAGGTGCTTTCGCTTCCACAGTGTATCTCCTTACTATGTATAATAGTAGTGAACTAAAGTCATTGTCCAGTGATTTCTTAAAAATATCCAAGAATTGTTTTATGTCCTGAAATCATTCCTGGTAACGCACTAAACGTTTTCATCTGTACCGTAAATGTTTTCGACACATCTATTCCATCTAGAACTGATTGATTGATAATAAAATCAGGTAAAGACGATGGAGACCACATCTGAGATATGCCTAAAATGTTATGAGTCCCAGACCATGGCTTATCGACTGAATCACGATACCCCCAGTTATAATCATACAGTCCCATTTTTGTGGGATATCCATTAAAAATTACTGCATTTGTCGAGAAGATATTATTGAGAACCCGAAGTGATGCTGGGCCAAATCCTGAAGCAAAATTATGAATAAACGCTGCCACGCCGCCAGCAATGCTGTTATGATAAATCCAGATTTCCATAACAGAATCACCAGTAATACCCCCCAACAATCCAAAGAAAAAGTGTTCACCCCTCGTATCGGGAATCCAGAATCGATTCCTATACACATAGACTGCCCCAGATTTGTTGACATCATTTGATCTCATCTGATATTGACCAGGCGTGTAAAAACTATTGTGACGAATATGGAAATTTTTGTTGGGACCATTCATAAAGATATGCTGAGAAAAGTGTCCATAGCAGAGATTTTCAGCAAATATCGTATCATCATGCTCTCCAGTGTTTATTGCTTGAGCGGCCCCATACATCTCATTTCCTTGAATAATATTCCCACGAGGCACGACCCCAGTTCCATCACTATGTATCCCTATATGTCTATCATCTTCTCCGCCGACTCCACTCACTAAAAATTTATCAATATTATACAGATGCCTCTGATGTTCTCGACTCGGCCACGCGCCACCAACGTTTTCGCGTGGAGGAAGGAATCTGTCTATACCCAGAGAATGCTTCTCCATATAATTATTTATTATTAAATTATTATGTGCAGCACCAGAAAATCTCACACGCATGTTTCCGTTCATGAGACAACATTCATCGATCATATTGTTTGTTGAATTATTATAAGAGTCGGTTCCCATGATCAGGACAGCGTTCCTTGCCCCACACATCCTGAATCCTTGAACTTTGATAAAGCTCACATTTTTCAACGTGATACATGCACCTCTAGGGAAACTAAATTGAGAAAAAGGCCCAGGAGATACCCTCACATGGCGAGTGACCGGATCATCTCCATGACGAAACCGCACATAAGTATATCCATCGATATACCCAAACAGCGCATCAATTCCATCCCAAAACGGAATAGATTTTCCTGACCCATACGGGTAGACAAATTGACTCTCTGGAAGCGCAAGCACTCCCTTCCCATTTATAACAGGATATCCACCATTCCCCCCAAAGATGTCTGCGCTCTCTCCATCCATCCACTTATTCGCAATTCTCCATACCTCTCGTTCATTATCTACAATCATGGTCCATGGAACATAAGGAATCGTATTCGTTTTATACACACCAGCGCCCACCTCCGGGGCTGGTTGCCAGGATGGAACGTCGTCAGATCCATCAATAGTGACTAATGGTCTTTCGTCAACGTTAGTCTCTCCAATGAGCGTAATGGGTTGACCTGACAATCCAGACCTTCTCATCTGTAATCGCTCATGATAAATACCAGCAGAAACGAAAATAGTATCGCCAGGCATCGCCACATCGATGGCTCTTTGAATGCTCTGGAATGTCACACCATAGGTGACGTATGATCGATCATCACCATTTGGGGAAACATAATAAATTTTCTCTATTGATGACGCCCCAGAAATACCGGAAGAACAATAACATAAACATGTTGACACTTTTTGGGACGAGAGATTTGAGAGAGATTCTTTTATCTGTAACAATTCATCATAAATAGGAACCAGTGCACTTCTGATACACGTATCTATATCAGAAAATAAAGAATCTGGTAGCTGAACCGACCCACTGAAATGTAACGCGCTGGTCACCACGCTACTCCTCATCATCAAAATTTATCAATCTTCGCTTTCGTTTCTTCGTCCATTTACTTTGTGGCGTAATTCTCGTCAGTAGTCTCTCGTGTATAGACGCCAGTTCTTCTTCATGAAAATCACTCATCATTCTTACTCGAACAGGAAGAGTGTGTAATACAATCTTCTGACGAAGAAGAATTTCTTCCTCTTTCTTCTCCTTTGTTTTTATTGCTCGTTCAGCCACAACCTTCCGGATAAATATGATTCGTTTTTCCTTTATTACTTCGTCATATTTTCTTGGACCTAGCATTAATTGAAGAAACTCCCCCACCTCAGACATTGAGGCACTAAATCGATCTCCAATGGTCTTTCGACTTTCGGCTAATTCTACATCGCACCACATTTCGATAATGGACGACGCATTGTCGTCTAGTCTCCCCCATACGTCGCTTCTGATCATACGCCCCCCCATATCAACAAGGCATATACTGTTTATTCGGTTCTTTGTTCATATCTTGTGTGGATATTGATGACACACACAAGAGACTACGAACAACCGATGTCAGTTGATCAACAGAATTTTTTAATTCTTTAATAGCTTCAATCATATTCGCAGAATTGACAGCGGTTATTTCTGCATTATGTTGTTGTTGATCGATTGACGTTTTAAGAATATCCATCATGTTGAATGCGTTTATATTTCCTATCATATCCCCCCCACTAATATGGCAACGCCTCTGGTTTTGCCATGGCTTTCGCATATGCTGCATATCTTGTCTTTGTCATGCTTCCCCACGGTTCTTCTAATGGATCAAGATCGTAAATTTTTCTTGATTCATTCACCGTGATACTATCTGAATCCCATCGAATCTTCAAAACTTTTGCTTGGCGTTCGTCGTCTGGGTCAACCATTGTAAATTTAAATTCTAAATTTCTATACCCCAATGCTTTCCATAAAAATTTTTGAGTGATATAATCTTCGATCAATGAGACAATTGGTTTGATATTTTGAAATTCCATCACTTGTTGTTCTGATGCTGTGCTTCGGTTCACGTCTCTGTCTATAGCTAAAGAGAGTGGTGTGACTCCAAATGCCATCGCAATAATTCTAATCAGTTGAATTTGCCACTGAAGGAAAAGTTCGTCCTCCCCACCATTTCTAAAATTCATCACTTCGGCGCCTTCTCCACCTCCCCATATTGGAACATTTCCATACCCCTCAATCTGATCTATCCAATATTGACGAAATTCACGAGACCAAGTTTCATCGGCATCTGAACCTAAGAAAATCCCATAGGATGGAGTGGCGTTGGAGGCTCGCTTCTCACTAAACTGAAACGCCCCTAACCATGCATTGACGGCGAGGAAAGCAACCTCTAAGTATCCAAGGCCAAATGGTGTGTTTGTTCGAGGATTAAGGCGCATATAAATAATCTCATCGTCGTACAATTCAATCCACTGCACACCCGAAAGTTGTACACCAGAATAGTTGTAACTTTGTACATATCTCGGCGATGAGCGATCTTGGTCCCAATCTGGATTAATACGGATACTTGCACCATCTACTGGAAAGAGAAAATACGGACGCGCTCTATTATATGTCTTTGACAATTCAATCGTCCCATATCCGCCAACGATGAGATCTTCTAAGACTTGAGAAAGAAACACGCGCCACGAATCATCTCTGTTTGGTATTGACAGACAATTCATCGCAATCTCGCGCTGAACTCTCTCTTGCTCTGTGAGAGTGTGATCTTTATCCCCGACATACATAAATGGACCCACATTCCACCGAAGTGGCTCAATGGCATATTTAATAATATTGATCGCTCGACGCGATGGGGGAAATTCGGCGAAGCGACGAAGATTATAAGGAGTGACTTTCGGCAGTGCCCTCGCAATAGTACCCCCCTGCGTTGGATATCCATATGTTCCTAACGTAGGATATGTAAAAGTTCTACGTATGGCGTCACCCTGTGCCTTGTATTCTCCCACAGTTTTCAATAATGCTTGCGTAGAAATGTCTGGGTTGCTCCGCAGGATATTGAGAGTCACCTCTTGATGTGACTTGAGAAATGCTTGAATTTTCTTTTCTTGTCGTGCCGTCCACCATTCCCGTATGCGTCCCATGAAATTTCCTCTAAACAAACGGTTGTTTTTTATGATTGAGAATATGTGTGTTGCATGAATTCTTTCACTGAAAGAAGATATGGCTCATCTCCAACTGGAGCGGCGCAACCAGGACCTCGGTTCCACGCAAGAATAAGATGGTCCTCGTTCCCGTGTAGTTTCTTGAGCCATTTCTTCAAGATAGACACGCCAAGCTCAAGGTTCTCTTCTGGAATGAGTAGCTGCGTCAAAAATTGTGGTAAATACCCATGCTCACGCGCCACCTGTCCCATAATTTGCATCAGCCCAAAGCTCGTTGATCTCATAACTTTTTCAGTCTCGGCAGTTGGAATTCCCTTATGTTTATTACTAAATATGATGGATTGAGATTCAACAATCTTATGTTTGTAATATCCAGGCTCAAATCTGACAGCATAAGGATTCCCGTTCGATTCTTGACACACAAGAGCATGAACGAGCTGGGCACTTATGCCTTGTTGTAGAGATATCTTTCTTATCGTCTCGTCGAATCTTGTCACCATATAAATATCCTACCATGCATTTTAAAACATCATACAATTTTATCCAGGCATTGTCAATATTCACGCAATGTCGAGTCCTACTCCTCTGAGTGTTGCTCTCCTGAGCCTTTCCCATTGCCTCTCACTAATGAGCCCACTGCTCTCGTAATCATATTCATCGAATTGAGAGATCCCTAAATCTTCCCTCTCATCAAATTCCTTGGTCATCTGGTGCGATCTCTCTCTGCGTGGTGTGCGTTCTGGTAATTTCTCTGTATTCTTTTTCTCGCTACTCGTCTTTTTGTAATCTTTTGGATTCCACGAGATAAGGCACCTCACTTTCTTGATGTACAAAGCATAACATACAACATATTATGACACAAGAAATAGAGGAGATATCAAAAAAAATAGACAGGACTGAGAGTCCTGTCTATTGTAGACATATGAACACAGAAGATTATGCGTAACTTTTTAATAACCCACGCAAAGTATGATCTGCATTATTGAGGTCATCGTATGATAATTTCACATGTCGGTATCTTTCGTGCAGCCCATCTCCAAGACCTAACGTCAGAATAATCTCGGCATGTTCATTGAATATGAGTATGCACGTATCAGTGCGTGCATGATTGATATGATAGTTCTTAAGATACGTTACAACCTTTTTCATAAATACCTTATCTTGTTCTTTTCGTATTTTTATGGTATTTCTCTCCTGCGCTTTAAGAATTTTCTCATAACTCTTTCTGTAACTTCTCCTAAAATCTCTTTCTTCTTTTTCTTTTCTTTTCATTCTCTTCTTACATTCCGGGCAAGCACTCCTGCCTGACAACACATTTGTTGGTGATGCAAGCCATTCGTAACCACACAAAGAACAGGCGTGGAGTATTTTGTGGATTGAGTTGACATAATGGCCAACAACCATGACCTTTCCTTTTGTTTTATTGGCAACATCCTTGTTGTAAGAATAAAATTTTCCACCCGGCCTGTTTCCGCATTGTGGACAACCGTATCCACGGAGAAGATAGTTTGGTTTGGACTTCCACTGGTATCCACACACACTATGCCTGTGTGTGATCTCGACTTTGCTTCCAACATATGATTCTAATACGTCTATTTTGGGGTGTATTGCGCGAAGATCTTTCACATATGTTTCGTGTGCCCTGGTCTTCATATACCGTATCCCCCTATTTTTCTATAGATCTGTAATAAATTGTTACATTCTGACCAAATATCTCTGTCAATCCATTATCAGAACTTATAACCATTAATCCTGTAAACATAGAAATAATAACGAATATATCTGATATTGAAACATCGGATCATATTATACACAAAAGTGCATAGAAAAACAATCGTGTTTTTTTGCTCAAAAATCCATGATCTATGATTTCGTAAACCACTGAAAATATTAATCAATCGGCACGTTGTGATCGGGGAGGTGGAAAAAATTGTGTCTGTCAAAAAAAAATCACCCAAACTCAATCCGCAATCGGGAGTGCCGCTTAGACAGTAATAGCAACGGTTTCAGCCCGATCATAGATTTTTTTTGTCTATGATCCGTGATCGTGTCTATAGAACAGGTATAAATTCTCCCCAATATGCGAACTTTAGGGGTTGCTGAAGCCCCTAAACCCAGGACTGGCAAGATAAATGAGCGGTCTGATCTCAATAGGAAGGACATTGAGATCTACGATCTCTGTCACCGGATGCCACTCACAACTGAGCCGGGGTTCCTTCCCAACATTCCCCATCTCGTTGATGTTGGGTTGGATGGTACAACGAAATACATGGGCGGTTTGTATTTCTAGGACCCCATCATGCTCGCGGACATACTGATGTTGAAAGGTCGTCAAAAATTGATAGGAGAGCAGCGGTCTGCCCAGCTCTTCATACACCTCACGGATGAGTGCCTGCTCGGGCGTTTCTCCTTTATCAATGTGCCCACCTGGGACATGGAGGAAATTTTCTCCGTGACCCCGGCACAAGAGAACATGGTACCCGATGTAACAGAGGGCTCGGACTGCGGAAGTCAGATCAACTTTCCCTGTTGGAATGACGAGCGGTTTCTCATACACAAGTGCCATAAAAACTCCTTTCGAAAAATATACTATTTGAGCATGTTATACACAAAGTAGCCTCGGTGTATTAGTTAAAAAGTGTCTCGGGTAAATTATGTTTTTCACACCTAA
>Ga0185320_10767124_pt1 | contig 10569 bp, 10 predicted proteins | sample OV2TP2_FD_128023 | JGI IMG/M metagenome (GOLD analysis project Ga0185320, IMG submission 128023) | Hot spring microbial communities from Beatty, Nevada to study Microbial Dark Matter (Phase II) - OV2 TP2 (SPADES assembly) (version 2) | ecosystem: Environmental > Aquatic > Thermal springs > Hot...
AACGGCCGCTGGACCGTGAGGTCCAGCTGACGGGTTTCAAACGACTGATGCCCGCCGCCGAAGAAGCGCCCGCCGTAGCCACCGCCACGGCCATGTTGCGGAATTGGCCGCGCGTATCCCTGATTACTCAAAGATACGCGCGGCTCGTACGTCCGGTACGGCATCTCAATATACTGCGCAGATGCAGTAGAAAGAAATGCCACAAAAAAGAAAAAAGTAACCACCATCCATTGCCATTTCATAAAAACCTCCTAAGATTTTCCGTAAACCACGCGCTCGAGATACTTTATAGCATTCTCTAGCGCGGCAACCTCCTGCACGCGGGCGCCAGTATCAAGCACTTTATCCAACAACGTTCGGAGATTGCCGCTCCTGCCATCAAGCGCCGTGCGCAACTCATTCCGCGAGTATGCAGCGTTGTGTGGATTAGCCACCTCTTCCGCAACCCGCCGCAATGCACGCTCTTCGGCACGATTGGCGCCGTACTTATTCAAGTCGCTGTGCAACCGATTCAACTCGGATACGTCTGGCAGGCGCGAAGCTGAAGCCATCTCTGGGGGTTCGTAGCGGCGGCGCTCGCGCGGCCGCGGAGATGGTGGGGTTGGTTCTGTGCGAGGCGCGCGAGGTGCAGGTGTATAAGCCGGCGATTCCCGTGGTGGTACGGGTGGCGGAAACGCGTTGGGATCACTCAAGCTTCGCATTCCATGGTGATCCCGCGCGGTGTATGTCTCACCACCGAAATTACCCCACGGAGAACTCACGCTCCCCTTCCAACTCCCGCCACCTGCGGTAGGAGATTTTAGATACGTATTCGCGTGAATACGCGCCATCTCCACATCCCGCTGGTGTTGGAGCGCCTCCCGATTCGTGATTTCCTTCTCGCGTGTATTTGCGCGAGAAGCACTGGATCCGACAATCCCTAAACCAAGAAGACTACCGCCGATTATTGCGGGTGTCACCCATCTGTCGCCGCCATACACTAACGGCGGCTTCAGTACAAAAACAAAAAACAGGACACCAACAACCAAAACGACATGCCTTTTTGTGGCCATCTGCCACCTCCTTTCTATTAATATCAAAGAATTAAGATTCTTGACATATTATATATTATAGTGTAAAATTTGTCAATACTTCCCTTGAGGGCGGCTGGCGTGCTAGGAATGGGCTATCTCGTAGAGCGTAGAACGTGCAACGTAGAACGTTAAAAGAATTTTTTTCTTGCGTTCTACGCTCTAAGTTTCACGTTCTACGTTTTACGTTACACAACATATGCAAATGCGGGACATGCAGCATATTTTAAAGATTTTAACCCTGGCCGAGAACGCGGGGCGCATTGGTATTGTGTTGGGACCGGATGCCCAGGATACAGATTTGCTTGCCGCGCACGCATTAAAAGAACGGCTCGGTGAGAAAGCCGAGATATTAAACGCGCCTGGTTCTTTACAGGATCGCTGGAGCCACATGTTCAAAAAAGAACATCCTCGCAAGGAGACGGCTTTGGCGTTGGATATAGAAAAGCATCCCGTTGATGAATTGCGCTATGAAAAAGACGGCGGGAAGCTGCGTATATTTCTCTCTTCCAACGCCCCGCTTACGAAAGACGCGTTCATAATGGAAGAGCGCTTTCCTCCAAGCGACATGATCATAGCGCTCGGTTTCTCGCGCGAAGAGGACCTCTCCCGCCTTCTGCAGGCAGAAGCGCCCGTAAAAAATACGGATGCGGTTATCAACCTTTCTTCTTCCAATTCTGCCCCTCCAGAAAAAGCGCTTACCGAAAAAATCCCCGCGCCGCAATGGAGCGTGGATACCATGAAGCTTTGGGGACGGGCGCTTTTGCGCTCTTATAAAGAAGACGGGGACGGCGTTTTTTGGGCATTTCTCCCGAAAGAAGATTTCAATAAAACAAACCAAAAGGACGATATACTGCCCGCGCTTGTTTCCGGCATGCGCAATACCATGGACCTGCCGCCGCTCGTGATAGTACTTTGGCAAAACCATCAAGAATCGGACGGAAAAGTCCATATATTTTTCTCGAGCACCGATAAAGCAACGCTAGATCGCCTTGCGCAAGCGGCTGGCACTTCGCTAACGGATGGCACCCTTATAGTGCGGCAATTTGCAAACTTCAGCGAAGCGGAAGCGGAGGCAAGGAAATTACTGAAACAAATATAAAACGGAGTAGCGTTACTCTTTTTTAAATTCTTCTATACTCAATAAATTTTGAATTATGGAAAACATATTTTTCCCATGATTCTTGATTCATAATTCATGCTTCATGATGAAAGTCCGTGCGCATTCTATGTAAAACAAGTTCTCATGTCTCACACGCTATGATATGCTTACTCTATGGCACGTTTTGACGAACAAAAAGTGGATGATCAGCTGCGCGCGCTTCATATACAGGAAGAAGAACAGCTCGCCCAGATACTCTCAAAAAAATACAATCTGCCTTATATAAACATGGACACTATTACGGTAGATGCTTCCGCTGTCCTTTTGGTACCGGAAGCAGCCGCGCACGATGCCGAAATTACCGTGTTCCAAAAAGTCGGCAAAAAAATTAAAGTCGCCATCCGCAACCCAAACTCCCTGTCGGCGCAGAGTATTCTTGAAAACCTTAAGATGCAGCATTATGAGCCGCAAGTTTATATGGTGTCGCGCCATAGCCTGGAGAAAGCATGGGGACGCTACAAGGAAGCGAAAAAATCGCAGCCGTTGCCAAAAGGCATAGTATCGCTGGAAGAAAATACAATAGCCGCACAGGCTGAAATTTACACCATAAACCAATTACGCGAGCATCTGGAACCGCTGGTAGCAAGCTTGGAAGAACGACAGACATCCCTCACACTTGAAGTACTCCTGAAAGGCGCGCTTACCCTTGAGGCATCCGACATTCACATTGAGGCCGAAGAGAAGAAAACACGGCTGCGGCTACGGCTGGACGGCGTATTGCATGACGTGCTGTTTTTCTCGGAACGCGTGTACAACTTGTTCCTTTCGCGCGTAAAACTGCTTTCCGGCATCAAGCTCAACATCAAAGAAAGCGCGCAGGATGGGCGGTTTACCATCCGAACGAAAAAAGAAGGGGATATTGAAGTGCGCGCCTCCACCCTGCCAGGGCCGTACGGCGAATCCATCGTACTGCGCATCCTCTCGCCGAAACTCATCGCGCTTTCTTTAGAAGAACTCGGCATGCAAAAACCAGTGCTTGATCTTATGCTGGCGGAACTCAAAAAACCGAACGGCATGATTCTCACTACCGGCCCCACGGGCGCGGGCAAAACAACCACTCTCTACGCATTTGTAAAACACATTAATTCTCCGGATATTAATATCATCTCAATTGAGGACCCGGTTGAATATCACGTAGAAGGCATTAACCAGACGCAAGTGGATGAAAGCAAAGGATACACGTTTGCCAATGGTCTCCGATCCATCGTACGTCAGGACCCAGATGTAATTCTTGTAGGTGAAATCCGCGATTTGGAGACAGCGGAGATTGCCATGCACGCCGCACTCACCGGACACCTTGTGTTCTCCACACTGCACACCAATAACGCACCGGGAACTATTCCGCGCCTTATAGATCTTAAAGTGCAGCCGAATATCATAGCGCCCGCCATTAACGTTACAATGGCACAACGGCTTGTGCGGCTCCTCTGTCTCACATGCCGCCAAGCACATGAGCCGACAACCGAAGAAATTCAGTACATGGAACAGGTCTTCGCGGATTTGCCGGCGCCCTATACGAAACCAAAAAAATTTTCCGAAGTGCGCATGTGGCGCGCGCCAGGGTGTATTGAATGCGGGGGAATCGGGTATAAAGGGCGTATCAGTATTTTTGAAGTGTTTATAATTAACGACGAAATTGAACGCATGATTTTGCAGACGCCATCAGAGGTAGAAGTGCGGAATGCGGCAAAGCGGCAAGGTATGCTTACCATGCAGCAAGACGGCGTGCTAAAAACGTTGGCAGGCATTACCACGCTGGAAGAAGTGATGCGTGTTACCGGAGAAAAGAAAGAGTATTAGATAGGACTTTCGCGTTTGGCGCATTTCTGCGTTGCGGAGCCTCTACGGCTCGTCGGCGTATGTTCAATACGCCTGCCTCACCGCTTTCTCCGCGCCTTGAACTGCACTCAAACGCGAAAGTCCTATTAGAATTAGATTCCTTTACGTAGCCTCCAGGTAATTGTCCTGGCATAGGTGCCAAGGACTTAGAACTTTTCTCGGGAATGGCCTCGTAAGTTTCCCTGACGCAAGGTCGGGGGAAAACCAAACCATCCACGGAGGAAAAGCCCAGATAAGGAGTGTATGGCCTTAATTGCCTGGAGGCTACGGCCAAGAATACGCAGCAGGGAAACTCTGCGTAGGGTAGCAAATCGCTTATCACTTGTCAACCCCTGCTTTTTTCGCTTTTTTATGGTTTTTTGGAAAGTAACCTGTATACAGTATTGAATTATGAAGCAAGAATTATGAATCATGGGCTCAAAATTTTCTTTCCATAATTCTTAATTCATGATTCTTACTTCATTTTTTGCTATACTACCTGTATGTCCACCAAAAACGAAGAAATTTCTGTCGTAAGTCGCAAAGAAGCCGGGGATGACAAAACCCTTGACGCTTCGTTGCGGCCGCGCACATGGGATGAATACATCGGCCAGGAGACAATAAAGAAAAACTTATCTATTTCTCTCGAAGCCGCGCGGCGCCGGAATGAACCATTGGAGCACATGCTCTTTTACGGGCCTGCCGGGCTTGGCAAAACAACCCTGGCGCACATCATCGCGCGGGAGATGAACAGCGCCATCCGCGTAACATCCGGCCCGGCAATTGAACGGGTAGGCGATTTGGCATCCATTCTGACCAATTTAGCCCCCGGCGATATTTTGTTTATTGACGAGATACACCGCCTCAATAAACTTGTAGAGGAAGTGCTGTATCCGGCAATGGAATCGCGCACGCTTGATATTATAATCGGCAAAGGGCCGTCTGCGCGCATATTGCAGCTTGATCTTCCACCTTTTACCCTTCTGGCCGCTACCACGCGCATTGCTCTGCTTTCATCCCCGCTCAGGTCGCGGTTTTCCGGTGGAACATACCGCCTTACGTTCTATACAAAAGACGATATAGAGCGCATTATAAGCCGCTCCGCTTCCTTGTTGAGTGTTGCCATAGATACTGACGCGATCAGTGAGATGTCGCAACGAAGCCGGTCAACGCCGCGCATTGCAAACCGGCTCTTAAAACGCTGCCGTGATTTTGCGCAGGTGCGCGGCAACGGCACTATAACCCTTGCAGGTTCCCGCGAGGCACTGGAACTTATGGAAATAGACCATCAGGGGCTTGAACTAAGCGACCGGCGCCTATTGGAGGCCATAATTAGAAAATACAACGGCGGACCGGTCGGCATACAAACGCTTGCCGCTTCTACGTCGGAAGAGTTGGAGACTATAGAGGAAGTGCATGAGCCGTATCTTCTGCAAATAGGCTTTATTGACCGCACGCCGCGGGGAAGAGTGGCAACAAAACTGGCGTATGAGCATCTGGGGCTTGAACTGCCGCCAGCAATGCAGGAAACATTATTATAAAATTATTCTAATTAACCTAATTGACCTAATTATTCTAAAGAAATCCCAATGACCAAATGACTAATTCCCAAAGCGAACTTTTAGGTATTGGACATTGGGGTTTTGGCATTCCTTAGGTCAATTAGAATAATTAGAGCAATTAGGATAATTTAACTTATGTTTCCCATCGCCCTCATCCTCTATCTTCTATTTATCCTCTGCTACATCGCCTTTGCCGCAGCGCTCATTTATCATGTCCGTAAATATACCACACCGGAAGATCCGTCGCATACCATGGTGACTCCGTTTATCGCGCTTTCTTTCGTTCTTATAAGCATATCCGCTTATCTTTTTTCCCGCATACCCTGGGAAAAACTTGTATCCTGAAACCTGTAACCTGAATCGTGGAATATAAATAGTGGTTTTAAGTTTCAGGCTTCAGGTTACAAGTTTCAGGTTTCAGGAAAATATATGCCTATCAAACAACTTCAACTTCGTGAGGGCGAAAAAAAACTTCTTGTCCTCCACCGCCATTGGTTTGTTTTAGCGCGGGAATTTGCTGCTATTGTTTTTATGCTTGCGATCGGTGTTGTTGCTTTTTCCTTGCGCGATTCTTTATACGTATTTGTTGACGCTTCCATTGCGGGTCCGATTGCCGCGTTCTTACTTTCCTTATACACACTCCTCGTCTTAGCTCTTGCGTTCGCTATGTGGATTAACTACCGCCTGGACGTCTGGATAATAACCTCACGGCGCATTATTGACGTAGAACAGCGTGGGCTGTTTAATCGGGAGGTATCCGAATTTCTTATCAGCCGCGTGCAGGACATTACGGCGGAAACGCCGAATATTATAACCACCTTGCTAAATTTTGGGAATCTCACTATTCAGACGGCCGGGCACCAAAATTTCACCATACGCGAAGTTCCGAAGTTAGAGGAAGCAAAGCGAATTATTTTGGAGTATAGTCATAAAGCACGTGGAAAGGAACTAGGAATTAGCTTGTAGCTTGTAGTCAATAAACGGTCATTTTGATCACAGCGAAAGATCTCTTATGACAACGAGGCTATAAAAACCCCTACAAGCTATTTCCTAGCTCCTAATTCCTAATTTTATGTCAGGTCACAGTAAATGGTCTCAAATTAAACACAAGAAGGGTACAGCAGACGCGAAGCGGAGCAAGGTTTTTTCGCAGCTTTCGCGCGGTATTACGCTTGCCGCGCGCGAGAAGGGGGGCGATCCGGCGCTTAATCCAACGCTTCGCACCGCAATAGAAAACGCGCAAAGCGCCAATATGCCGAAAGACACCATAGAGCGCGCCATTACAAAGGCCTCCGCAAACGAGGAGCAGTTGTCGCGCGTGTTGTACGAGGCATATGGGCCGGGAGGGGTTGCAATGCTTATAGAAGGAATTACCGACAACAACAATCGCACGTTTGCAGAAATACGAAAGATACTCGAAACACACGACGCCAAAATGGCGCCGGGAGGCGCGGCCTGGGCATTTGTAAAAGAAGGAGAGGGATGGAAAGCGGTAACAACAGTGCCGGTTGATGATGCGACACGCCGGAAACTTGAAGAACTTGTGGGGATACTTTTAGAGCATGATGATGTGCAAGAGGTTTATACAAACCTGAAACCTGGATCCTGAAGCCTGAAACTTAAAACCAATATTTATATTCCACGATTCAGGTTTCGTGTTTTAGGTTACAGGTTTCAGGTTACAGGTTTCAGGTTTTTTATGATTCATGATTCACAAACTATCCTTGGTATTGACCCCGGGTACGGCCGCGTAGGATACGGCATTATACACAAAAACGGCAGCGCCCTGTCTTACGGCGCTGCCGGATGCATTGAAACGCCAAAAACGGATTCTTCGGGGCAGCGCCTCAACGCCATCTACAAAAAAGTACATACTGTCATACAGCAAGAAAACCCCGCCTTGATAGCTATAGAGCAGCTTTTTTTCGCAAAAAACACAAAAACGGCATTACGCGTCGCTGAAACCCGCGGCATACTTTTATTGCTTGGAGAAAAGCATAGGATACCCGTGTATGAATATACTCCCTTGCAGGTCAAGGTGGCTGTGTGCAGCTATGGGCAGGCAGACAAGGCGCAGGTACAGGATATGGTGGCGCGCATATTGCGTCTGGCACAACCACCGCAACCGGATGATGCGGCAGACGCATTGGCTATTGCCATAACAGCCGCAGGCAATCTACAAATTCATACATCGGGCGCTTGACATACGTTTTCCATACTGCTATCTATTATGAATAGTCCGGAAAGGTCGTATTACGGGCATAATAGTAAATGATTATGAACGAATTCGAATTCATCAAGAATGAGGAGGATGAAGACAAAGAAGAGGAAATGGAAGACGAGGAAGAGGACAAAGAAGACGAGTAGGAGCAATTTTTGCGTTATAGCTAAAAACCCTCCGATCCGGATCGGAGGGTTTTTAGCTTTTCTGCAATACAGCGCGCACTATTTTTTTCTTCCCCACGCGCAGTATGCCGGGTTTTTGGATGCGATATGCCGGATCTTTCACCACCACACCGTTACATTCTATCGCTCCCTGCTGCAGCAAGCGGCGTCCTTCCGATTTAGATGGCACAAGTTTGACACGCGCCAGAAATGAAAGAAGTTCTTCGCCTGTTTTCGCTGATATCTCTTGCAAAGAATCCGGCGCCTCTTTTTTACTAAACACCTGTATCCAACGATCCTGCGCTTTCGTTGCCGCGTCCGCCGTGTGATACATGGCGGTTATCTCGCGCGCAAGTTCAAGTTTTATGTTCTTTGGGTTTTCCCCTTTTTCTAAGCGCGTCCTTTTGGCGTCTATCTCACGCAAGGGCAGCCGCGTGCAATCAGTAAATACCTGCATCATACTTTCGTCCGGCAAGGCCATCACTTTATCAAACATGCTTTCTGGAAGTTCATTGAGGCCTATGCCGGTACCAAAACTTTTACTCATAAGCTTCGCGCCTGTTGTTGGATGTACCAGAAGCGTGGTGGTACAAACAAATTTCTCACGGTTCAGGTAGCGCCTGCTGAGCGTGCGCCCAGCCAACATGTTAAACATTTGATCGGTCCCGCCGATCTCCAAATCAACCTCAAGAGCAACCGAGTCATATCCTTGCAATAATGGGTAAAAAAACTCATGCACGTAGAGAGGCTTATGCTCCCGCACGCGTTTTTCAAACATGTCTCGCTCCAACATTTGTTGAACGGTAAAGTTTGACGCAAGCTCTACGAGTTTTTTAAAATCCAACTCGGAAAGCCAATTGCTGTTACACACAAACTCAATCGGGTTTTCCTTATCTTCAAAATTAAGAATCTTGCCGATTTGTTCCTTAAATGTTCGGAGGTTGGCCAAAACCTCTTCTCGAGAAAGCGCGGAACGTTCGGACGATTTATCGCTTGGATCGCCTATCATTGCGGTAAAATCACCCACCAATACGACAATGGTATGGCCAAGCTTGTGCAGACGCTCAAGAATAAGATAGTTTGTTGAATGCCCCAGATGCACATAGTCGGCGGTAGGATCAATGCCAACATATATCTTTATTTTTTTTCCGGATAAAAGAAGGCCGCGCAGCGCTTCCTTGCTTGGGATTATGGCGCTGACCGACCGCGTCAAAACCTCCGTAACCATATCCCGTGTATTTCGTTTCATATGTGTCAGAGTATCATATAGTAAACCCTTGCAAAAGCGTATTAATTACATATAATTCTATCATGTATGTCAAGTCTCGCAAGCCATCGCGCTATTGGCGAATAGTCAAAATTCTCTTTGTTCTCGGATTTTTAGGCGGATTGGCCATCGTCGCGGTTGCCAGCGTGTTTGTACTGACCACCGACATTCCAAGCAGCGATGAACTGGGACGCCGCGAGGTTGTTGAATCAACAAAAATATTCGACCGCACCGGCGAGACGCTTTTATTTGAGATATACAATGAAGAAAAAAGGACGGTCGTCCCCTTTGAAGAAATACCGCGGCACGCGAAAAACGCGACTATTGCCATTGAGGATGATAATTTTTACAACCACCGCGGCGTCTCCCCATTCGCCATCGCGCGGGCATTTGTTACCGACCTTGCGCGCGGACAGATTCTGGTACAGGGAGGGTCCACCATAACTCAGCAGCTTGTCAAAAACGCGCTTTTGACGCCGGAAAAAACAATAACGCGCAAGTTGAAAGAAGCAGTGATTGCGGTAAAAATAGAGCGCGCGCACACAAAAGATGAAATTCTTAATATGTATCTCAACGAAATTCCGTACGGCTCCAACGCGTACGGCATTGAAGCGGCTTCGCAGACATTTTTCGGCAAGCATGCCCGCGACCTTACGCTTGGCCAAGCCGCGTATTTGGCAGCGCTTCCAAAAGCGCCTTCATACTATTCCCCGCACGGCACCCACACGAATGAGTTAGAGATGCGAAAAAACACCGTGTTGAAACGCATGGAAGAATTGGGATTCGTTTCACCCGAAGCTGCCGCAGCGGCGCGCGAAGAAAAAATAACATTCCTCTCGCTCGCGGAACAAGGGATCCGCGCGCCGCACTTCGTTATGTATGTAATTGAGCTTCTAGCGGAAGAATTTGGCGAGGAGTTCATCCAAAAGCAGGGTTTGGAAGTACGTACCACGCTTGATATAACGCTCCAGGAACACGCCGAAGATGTGATTGCGGCGCATGCCCCGGAAATAGAGAAAAATTTCAACGCCGGCAATGCAGGGCTGGTAGCGCTTGACCCGAAAACAGGGGAGATTCTTGCTATGGTAGGGTCGCGCGATTACCACGACCGCGAGCGGGAAGGAAATTTCAATGTAACGCGGGGGTACCGCCAGCCGGGATCTGCCTTCAAGCCGATTGTCTATGCCGCCGCATTGGAAAAAGGATATACCACGGAAACGGTGGTGTTTGACGTGCCGACGGAGTTTGCCGCGCGGGGAGCGGAGAGCTATCAGCCCCAAAACTATGACAATACCTTCCGTGGCC
>Ga0185320_10978763_pt1 | contig 10510 bp, 9 predicted proteins | sample OV2TP2_FD_128023 | JGI IMG/M metagenome (GOLD analysis project Ga0185320, IMG submission 128023) | Hot spring microbial communities from Beatty, Nevada to study Microbial Dark Matter (Phase II) - OV2 TP2 (SPADES assembly) (version 2) | ecosystem: Environmental > Aquatic > Thermal springs > Hot...
TGGACAGCTTAACTCACCCCCTCTCTCACTCTCCCCCATCAAGGGGGAGAGAACAAGTCCCTTCCCCCTCGAAGGGGGAAGGTGAGGATGGGGGTGAAGATTTAGCCATCAATGCAAGGCTCGGTAATAAAGACACGTCACAGAATACTCATTAGTGGAGTAACTCCAAGATGCCAATTCGCCTTGAGATAGTAACCGCCGAGAGACAGGTCTTTTCTGACGACGTGGACATGGTCATCGCCCCAGGGATAGAGGGGGAGCTGGGCATTCTACCCAGACACGCGCCCCTGCTTACAGTCCTTCAGCCCGGAGAGCTCCGCATCAAGAAGCAGGGACAAGAGATCTCCATGGCAGTGAGTGGAGGATTCCTGGAGGTGTATCCCAACAAAGTTATCGTGCTGGCTGATACTGCTGAAAGGGCGGATGAGATAGACCTCTCGCGCGCAGAGGCGGCTATGAAACGGGCGCAGGAGAGCTTGAAAACACAACCCAAAGACGTGGACCTGCAGCAGGCGATGGCGTCGTTGAGGCGCTCCTTTGCTCGCCTCAAAGTGGCACAGCGGCGCCGCAGGGCAGGCAGCCCACCCGGGGAAGGCAGCTAAAACCCCCTCGTAACGCTCTGGGTCCCAGGAAAACATCCCATGTCAGAATCAATTCGAGTTTCAGTCATCATACCCACTACCCCAAAGCGCCTCTACGAGGCCTGGCTCGATAGCGCGGAGCACAGTGCCTTTACAGGTGCCGGGGCTTCAGTGGATTCCAGCGTTGGGGGGAAGTTTAAAGCCTGGGACGGCTACATTCAGGGCATGAACGAGGTGCTGGAGCCGTACCGACGCATCGTTCAGCAATGGCGGACACCCGACTTTCCCGCCGAATCCCCTGACTCGAGGCTAGAGATTCTCCTGGAAGAGGTGGATGGTGGCACTAAGATTACGTTGCTGCACTCCACTATCCCCGACGGACAGGGACAGGACTATCAACAGGGATGGCTGGACTACTACTTTGCACCCATGGGAAAGTACTTTTCAGCAAAGGGGGCAAATAGCTCCTAACTTTTGCCGTTCCAAGGGTGCTACCCCCGCGTCCTGCTAGCCTTCGTTCGCTTCAAATGGAAGGTCATAGACTGAAGAGCTAAAACTGGGTCTATGTTTCTTATCCAGACGTCCCGAGGAGCCTGCAAGGAAAGGGGAGCGTAGTTCAATATTGCCTTAATTCCGCAAGCTACTATACGCTCCACCACCTCCTGAGAATGTTCAGCGGGCACGCTGACGATAGCGATATCGATGCCCTCGGTAGCGCAGGCGGCCTCCAGCTCTGCTATGTCTCGAACGATCAGATCTCCTACTTTCATGCCTGCCTGCCTGGGATCGGAATCAAAGGCAGCGATCATCTTAAACCCCTCTGGGGCGAAGCCCGGGTAGCCTAGTATAGCCCTGCCTAGCCTTCCGACACCGATGACCGCGGTATTCCACTCCCTGTCTAGACCCAGGATCTGGCGCAGCTCAGAGAGAAGATAACCAACGTTATAACCTCTCCCTTGCTTGCCAAAGCGGCCGAAGTAGCTGAGGTCCTTGCGGATCTGGGCGGGGGTCATCTGAAGTTGGTCAGCCAACTCCTGAGAGCTTATGACTTCCGTCTTATTCTCCTGAAGGCGTGTCAGCAAGCGAACATATAACGGCAACCTTTGAATAACCACCTCTGGAATGTCCGGCATAGTCAACTCCTCATCGGATTACCCTGTTCCACGAGCTTTGGCGAGAAATCACGTTTTTTGCTGTCTCGCTGCCATGAAATGTCATTCTGAGCCGTAGGCGAAGAATCTGGGGTGGGGACCCTCCCCAGACCCTTCGTCGCTCCACTCCTCAGGGTGACAAATAGTGTTTTCATCCTTCCTTGTGCTGGAGGAGAACATGAGAGATTGCTTCGTCGTCCGCCTGCGAGCTTGTGAAGAAATGCGGGACGTAGGCTGGGCACGTCTCCCGCCCCAGATTGCCACGCGGCGAAGCGCCGCTCGCAATGACATAAAATCACAAACTCTGCGGCGAACTCCTCGCAATGACGAGAGCAATTTTCGTGCAAAGCATGTTCCACAGTACTACTTCCAGCCAACGTGAATCGCCACGGTACCCATATTTAATCGCCAGAACTGAACCCTACTCAGCCCCGCCTCCTCCATGGTGCGGCTGACCTCTTGCACCTCGGGAAACGAATTGATGGATCGCCTGAGCCAGGCGTACGCCCTCCAATTTCCTCCCACCAGAACGCCAAGAATAGGCAAGACATAGTGAAGATACGGGTAGAAAAGGAGCCGAAACCAGCCCGAAGGCCTCGTAAACTCTAGCGAAAGCACGGGACACCCGGACTTGGTAACTCTTCTCATTTCGGCCAAGGCCTGACCCAAATCCGGGACGTTGCGCGCGCCGAAGGCCATTGTGGAGCAATGGAAGGTCCCTTCGGGGAAAGGAAGCGAGGTAGCATCGCCTTTAGTGAACGTGACCTGGTCTTGTAGGCCCGCAGCCTTGGCTTTGGCCCTGGCGATTCTGAGCATCTCCTGGGATGAGTCCAGGCCCACCACACCCTTTGCTTCCCCGGCCCACAGCAATGCCAGGTCGCCTGTACCCGTGGCCACATCCAAGACAAATGAGCCACTAGGAACATTTGCAACCTGAACCGCTCGTCTTCGCCATGCCTGATGCCTCCCCAGGCTGATAACCTGGTTGGACCTGTCGTAGTGGGGAGCCAGTTCCCCAAAGAGACGGTTTACAAAGATAAACTTCTCTTTACCTTTCGGCTCGGTTTCCTTCTCTATGTCTCAGACCTCTTGACCTGAAATTTCAGCAGTTGAAAGTTTGAGAAATACGTAACTTTCGGAAGAATTTTAATGGGCTATTGAAACTCCGTCAACGGAGTAATCTACAATGCTCCATTTGTCGGGGCACCAGACGGAATGGACATGGTGGGATTCTCTATAGTCCAATCTCGAGGGAAGCGAGATGCACCCCACCCCAACGTAATTATTCCCACCCAGCCTATCCTCCTTCGGCTGCCTCTCCGAATGAAATATCGGAGTCCGATGGGTGAAACACCATCGGACAGGACAGGCTCCCTGCGTCCGCCAGCGCCCCATCATCGATTAGGAGGTTATTTTCAAGGAAATGCCAATGTTCAACCCCTGTGCGGTGAAAGGCGGATCAACACCAGCCCACAATTGCTGAAAGGCTCAGAGCTTGAAGAAATACGGGGATAGAGCCGAGGCACCCACACTCCAGATTGCCACGCCCCGATACTATCGGGGCTCGCAATGACATTAACTCACAAGCTCTCAAGGTACGAGGCAGGGCCTTTTCATTTTTCGAGCCACTTTGCCGGACGGGAAGTCCAGAGAGACGTAACCCCGAAGCAAGCTCTGAGCGAAGCCGAAGGGCCGGGGGTTCCAGGGGGTGTCCCCCTGAGCTTCTTTTCTTCTCCCCCTCTTAAGCCTAAGAGGGGGAGCCAGAGGGGGTATTCGCCAGTCTGTGTCATGGCTCATTATGGGCCAATCGCTGATTTGGGGCTGCAACCCTCACCCCCTCGTGCGGTGAAAGGCCCTGTGTGCCCTTGCATTTTGATAGCGGAGACTGTATACTTCCGCAAACGGAGACGTGGCAACCACTTCGATGCTGTTTGGAGTCCGGATTCTACGGTCGAGTCTTGGAGGCGCAAACCGCATGGAGTACATGGGCCACTACACACAAGGAGGAATACATGCCGTTTGCGGACAAGACTTTGACCTGCCGGGATTGCGGCACCAGCTTCACTTTTACTGCGGGGGAGCAGGAGTTCTACGAGAAACGTGGCCTGATGCACGAGCCCACTCGATGTACTCAGTGCAGGACTGATCGCCGTCGGAGCAGGGGCTACGAGTCCGGCGGAGCCGGCGGGGGGTCCACCAGGCAGAGCTACGAGGTGACGTGCGCCAACTGTGGCAAGCCCGCCAGGGTGCCCTTCCAGCCCAGGCTAGGCAAGCCCGTATATTGCAACGATTGCTACAATAACATCAGAGCTTCGGTATAGTCTTCCGACCAACCAATGGAAGCCTTTGGGCTTATGCCAGTAATGGGCTTCCGTGCCTCTTAGAACCCACTGGCGCTAGCTTGCTCTCAGCTTCATAACGATTGGGGTGCACAGCTATGCAGGTAGGCGTCTGCAGGGTCAAGCTCCATCTGCCTGAAAACGAAAGCCTCAAAGGCAAGCGGCAGGTCATCCGGTCTATCACCACCAGGGTGCGCTCGCGCTTCAACGTGGCCATCGCCGAGATCGAGGACAATCAACTGTGGCAGATAGCCAGCCTGGGCATCACCTGTGTTTCTAACGATGCCCGCCACGCCAACGAGATGTTATCCAAGGTGGTGGAATTCATCCAGGACATCCGTGGCGATGCCGAGCTGGTGGACTACGAGGTGGAGCTCCTCAGCTCCCTGGATTGAGTAGGGATAGAGGGTGGATTTCCAGGAGTTTCTGTCCTCAGTCGGCTCCGCCGAGTGGTACAAAGGCCAAATAGTCCACAGGCATTCTCTTCCCGCCAGAGATGCCGCGCCGGGTGAGCTTGATCATCCTCTCCACTCATCGGTTGAGAGGGGATTAAGAGAGCTAGGAAGCTACCCCCTCTACTTCCATCAGGCCGAAGCCATAAACCTTATACGTGGCGGGAAAAACGTCATCGTCGTTACGCCCGCTGCCAGCGGTAAGAGCCTCTGCTATCAGGTCCCGGTCTTACAGGCTTTGGCAGAAGGCCTAAACGGGACGGCCCTCTACCTCTTCCCTACCAAGGCCCTGGCTCAGGACCAGCTCCTCTCTTTGATAGAGCTAGGCCAGGCCACCCAGATAAGATTTAGTGCGGGCACCTATGATGGCGACACCCCGGATTCGGAGAGGGCACTGCTGAGGCGTTCCGGGCAGGTCATCATCACCAACCCCGATATGCTGAGCCTCGGCATCCTACCGAACCACCGGGCCTGGGCAATGCTCCTGAGACATCTCAAGTACGTGGTCATTGACGAAGCACACGTCTATCGAGGCGTCTTTGGCTCGCACCTGGCCCATGTGATCAGAAGGCTGCGCCGCCTGTGCACCCTTTACGGAAGCAAGCCGCAGTTTATCCTGGCTTCTGCCACTATCGCCAACCCCGAAGAGCATGCCGAGCGACTGACTGGGATGCCTCACTTGCTAATCGACAAAGACGGCTCACCTTATGGAGGTAAGGATTTCCTGTTCTGGAATCCTCCTGTCATAGGCAAAGCCCGCTCCATTAGAGGGAGCGCCTCGACAGAGGCAACCAGGTTGTTCACTCATTTGATCAGTCAGGGAGCACGGACCGTAGTCTTCGCCCGAACGCGAAGGCTATCGGAGCTTATAGCCATCTATTCCAGGGAGCGTCTGGCGGCCACATCTCCTTCCCTCGCCCAGCGCATCAGGGCGTATCGAGCAGGCTACCTGCCCGAAGACAGGAGGGAGATCGAGCACGCCCTTTTCCAGGGGGAGCTTCTTGGAGTAGCAGCCACCAACGCCTTGGAGCTAGGCATAGATATAGGCGACTTGGAGGTTACTATTCTCACCGGCTATCCAGGGACCGTGGCGAGCACCTGGCAGCAGGCCGGCAGAAGCGGTCGGAGCGGCCAGCGCTCTTTAAGCGTATTGGTCGCACAGGACAATCCTTTGGATCAGTTCCTCATGCGCCACCCAGAAGCCTTTTTTGGTAAGCCTCACGAGAACGCCCTTATCTCCCTCACCAACCCATACATTATGGATGCCCATTTGCTTTGTGCAGCTTACGAGGCCCCCCTAACAGAAAGAGATAAGAACTATTGGGGGCCTTCGCTCCCCGAGAGAATGGCTGATCTGGAGAGGAGGGGCCTCCTCCAGCGCAGGGCCAGCAGATGGTATCTCTCCCCTTCGGTGGCTTATCCCGCCCAGGATGTGAATATTCGCTCGACTTCTGCTGACTCGTACCTGCTAGTGGACGAAGAGAAGGGCCTTATATTGGAGAAGGTGGAGGAGGCTGCCGCTTTTGCTCAACTGCACCATGGGGCCATCTATCTGCACCAAGGGGATAGCTATCTGGTACAGAATCTGGATATAGAAGGGCACAAGGCTTACGTAAAGCACGTCCAGGAACCCTACTACACCGTAGCCTCAGACCTGACTGACATCCGTGTTCTGGGCGTTCGAAGCCGAAAAAGGGCCGGCACTGTGAACGCCTTCTTGGGGGATGTGGATGTGAGCCATCAGGTGGTCAGCTTCAAGAGGAAAAAACATGTTACCGAGGAGGTTATTTCCGAGGACCCCCTTGACCTACCTGCTCGCTCCTTTCCTACCGTTGCGCTCTGGTTCGACATACCCGAGCACCTCATTAGAGAGCTTTCGCGCAGCAAGAGGGACCTTCCAGGAGGGCTTCACGCCGCCGAGCACGCCGCTATCGGCGTTCTCCCTCTGTTTGCGCTTTGCGACCGAAACGATATAGGCGGCGTTTCCACACCCCTTCACCCCGACACTGGCCGCTCCCAGGTCTTTATCTACGACGGCCACCCAGGCGGTATCGGAATCGCAGAGAAGGGGTTCGAGGTTCTGGAGGAGCTGTGGAAGGCCACCCTCCAGGCGATATCGGAATGCCCCTGTGAGGCTGGATGCCCTAGCTGCATCCAGTCCTATAAATGCGGCAACAACAACGAGCCATTGGACAAAAAGGTAGCCCAAATTATCCTCAGGGCATGCTTGGGGATTGACCCTGTACCCCGCTATAATACATGAAACGATGAGCCTCCTTACCGCAACCCATCTTCCAAATCTTCGACACCGCGGCAAGGTGCGGGATACCTATGACCTGGCAAATGGCCTCCTCCTCATGGTGGCTACGGACCGCATCTCGGCTTTCGATGTAGTTCTCCCTACTGGCATCCCTAAAAAGGGCATCATCCTTTCCAAGCTCTCCGCCTTCTGGTTTCAAAAGGTGGCCCACATCATGCCCCATCACCTGGTGGCCATGGCGGATGACGAGGCTGCTCTGGCTGCACACCAAGTAGAGCTGCCGCCGGGCCTCGGCCAGGAGGTTCGACAAAGGGCTATGGTGGTGAGGCAAGCCCAGCGCATCGACGTAGAGTGCGTGGTCAGGGGATACCTCTCCGGCTCCGCCTGGGCCGAATACAAAGAAACCGGCACGGCGGGTGGCTTACCCCTTCCCAAGGGCCTAAAAGAGAGCGATAAGCTGCCCACGCCAATCTTTACCCCCACCACCAAGGCAGAGGTCGGGCATGATATGCCTCTATCCACCCACGACATTATGAGCCGCTATGGAGACGAGATGGCTAGTTTGTTGGCCCAGAGGTCAACAGAGGTGTACAACTCCGCCGCCGAATATGCACAGGAGAGGGGCATCATCATCGCCGATACCAAGATGGAGTTCGGAATCATCGATGGGAAACTGAGCCTCATCGATGAGCTTCTCACCCCCGACTCCAGCCGTTTCTGGGACATCTCTCTATACGAGCCTGGCGGCCCTCAGCCCAGCTTCGATAAGCAGTTCGTCAGGGACTGGCTAACTCAGCAGGGCTGGAACCGGGAGCCGCCGGCCCCAGAGCTTCCGCCTGACGTGGTGGCCAAAACGGCCGAGAAGTACGCCGAGGCCTATCGCAGGCTAACGGGCGATGACCTCAATGAGGTTCGCTCATTCTTGGCAAAGGTCTACGTGACCTTGAAGCCCACCGTCAACGATCCCCAGGGCCTGACCGTCCGCGGTGGCCTCCAGATGCTGGGGTTCCAGCAGGTGCAAAGCGTCCGCATGGGCAAGTACATCGAGCTGAGGCTAGAAGTACCCAGCAGGGAGAAGGCGGAGGAGCAGGTGAGGGAGATGTGTCGCAAGCTCCTGGCCAACCCCGTCATCGAGCAATTCCGCTACGAAATAGAGGAGTCCCTCATTTGAGCCCTACCAGCGCACCAAACTTCCGCCGCTTATTGGCAGGGGTTACAAGGGCCTTGCCCTTGACGGTCCTTCCGAGGAAGGATGGGGGTGCCCCCCAGATTCCAATTAAAGAGCCCTGAACGATGAGCTAAACATATGCCCTGTCATTCTGAGGAGTCCCGATCCTATCCGGACGACGAAGAATCTAAGACCTACGCCTTTGGCAACCATGGGACGCCCTAGATTCCTCACTCCGCTTCGCTGCGTTCGGAATGACACCCACCAGGCCAGGCTGACCAATAGAAACGTTTGGACCACTATGCCTGGCTCTGTAAAACCCCCTTCCAGGAAAGAGCCTGTCCTGAGCTAGCCGAAGGAAAGGGGGCTAAGGGGGATGGCTCAGATGTTATTAAACAGCCTCCCTCAGATAGATTTACTAACACGGTTGAACAGGAGGCGCTGTCCAGTGAAGCGTCCTACTGACTACCCAACTGATAGTTAAAGCTAAGCGAGCCTGACCTGCTCCGAAGGAGCGCTCGTCGCCCGTCAATCTCTGGAATCATAGCGTTGGCCTGGGACACGAGCGCGTTGCTGCTGGTCCTAGAGGCATCCACCTCAAGCTGAAGCCATTTCTTATACGTGGAGAGAAAGGAAGTCAGGTCGGAATTCAGTTCCCGCAGCGGCGTTGGTGGGGTGAGGGCCGCGCCTCGACCCTCTAATGCCGCGGCCCGGTTCGCAAATTCGGTCTGAGCAGGCACCCGCAGGGCGAAGGGGCCAGAACCCGCAGGGGAATTGAGGAAGGCCGAACGGTCGGTGGATATAGCATCGGTATCCTTTAGTATCTCCTCAACCTTGACCAAATAATTCCTGACCTGTTCCCGCGTGAGGTCCTGCCACTGGGCCAGCCACTTGAGCCAGTCCTGCTCAAACTCGGCCAGGGTAATGCCGCTTACTGTGGTGAAAGCTGCCTCGAAGGATTGGTCCTTGGCCAGCTCTCCAATGATCAGGCCAACGGAAGCATTGCCAAACCGCTCTGTTAGATAACGAACAGCCATATAGGCCTCAGCATACTGGAGCGTGGCCAGAGCTCTGTCGGGTTGGGCATTCCAGTCTCTTTGACTCACCAGCTTTCCTAGTGGGATCAACGTGTTGGACGCGTTGCGCGATTTCACCAGATCTGCGCTTTCGTAGATCTCCCGCCGGGGCCGCAGGCCGGAGCCAAAGTCAAGGGTCAGGTGGCTTTCCAGGTACTTTGCCAGCCCTTCGTTCAGCCAGGCGGGGACGGTTGCCCTGGAAGCCGTCTCCTGGACCAGTAGGTGCACATACTCATGAGTCAGCGTCATTGTCGTTTCAGCATTGAAGGCGTTGGCAATGACGTACACGCCCCGGAACCTCCCCGAGGGCCTGTAGATGCCCCCTACAAACGGGCTAACGTTAGTTGCTCCAGTCGCACTCATAGCCCGCGTAAACAATTCCTGGCTGGAGAACAGATACAAGTTGGGAATCTGTACCGATGTCAGCCCCAGCCAGGGCTTTATCTTCTCGGTGAGCAGTGGTATATAGCCGCCAAGGTCCAGGGCCAGGCTCAGAGGCACACCTGCGGAGGAATACACCTCGCTGAAGCCACCCGCATACCGCCTCATATCTACACCCAGCTCGTTGGAAGGGGAGACGTCTAGCTGTAAGGGAAGCAGGGTATATCGCCCGACATACTTAACCCCATCAACGTTCACCTCAATGGTCCACTGTCCCTCGGTATCCAGTGAATTCAGCCTGGCAAATGAGGCACTCCCTTTTTCATCGGACAGCAGTGTTGCCGTCCGGACACGTTGGGAGGGTGTCTCTCTCAGGAAGGTTTCGTCTCGATCAGTCCAGTCAGCCGGTGAGCTAAGGGGATTGAGGAACGTGACTGTAAAGCGTTTCCATGAAGGCAACCCGGAGAGATTAAAGCGGATGGGGCGTCCCGCAACGGGTTGGCCTGGCTCCATAGCAAGGGCTAATCTATCTCCTAGCTGTATAGTCGCCGTTGTCGAGGTTGGAGGCCCCGACGGGCTTGGGGGAGCCGACGTTGGAGTCGGCCTTGGCAGCAAAGGCGTGGGAGTGGGAACAAGCTGCGCTAGCAGGGAGAGCGGTAATGGAGTAGGAGTAGGGGGAAAAACAATAGGCGTGGCGGTCGGCTGTGGTGTAGGAGTGGGCTGAGGGGTGGGTGTCGGAGGGAACACAATAGGCGTGGGGGTCGGCTGCGGTGTAGCCGTCGGCAGAGCCGTTGCCGTAGGCACAGGAGTGGGTATTCCTGCCACAGCGGTAGCTATCTTGGCAGTGACGGTGGCCTGAATGTTCTCCTCTTTGGGGCCGCAGGCCAAGATGGCTAAAGATAAGAACAGCAGACTGAGTTGCGTTAAGAGGCCAGGGGTGCGTCTAATCAACGTACAACTATTCCAGAACCTAAATAAGGAATGGGGTGAACATCACTCCTTCAGGCGAGGGTCAAGGGCGTCACGTAGGCCATCCCCCATTATGTAGAGGCATAGGACTGTAGCGGTAATCATGACGCCAGGTCCCACTACTAGCCAGGGT
>Ga0185320_11150837_pt1 | contig 10402 bp, 13 predicted proteins | sample OV2TP2_FD_128023 | JGI IMG/M metagenome (GOLD analysis project Ga0185320, IMG submission 128023) | Hot spring microbial communities from Beatty, Nevada to study Microbial Dark Matter (Phase II) - OV2 TP2 (SPADES assembly) (version 2) | ecosystem: Environmental > Aquatic > Thermal springs > Hot...
CGGGACTACACTCCTGGGTTGTCTGATGGGACGCAATGTCATCTGCGTGGAGATGAGCGGCTGAGGTTCGAGAGTATCCTGGTACTTGCGAGGGCCTGAAAGAGGGAGGCGCAGGAATGGATAGAGAAGCAGAGCCACCCGGCCGGCTAGAAGTCGTCCGCTGCTGGCCGGACCTGAAGGCGCAGCGCTGGGTGGTGGACTTGGTCGGGACAAGGTGGGAGCAAAACTGGCGGAAGGTTTACACCAATACCATCGCATCCTTGCCCTTCACTCCTGTAGCGCCGTTTGAGATGGTCAAGGAGCACCTGCGGAAAGTGGGATTCGAGGCGGAGTACCGGACTCCCACACAAAGAGTATGATTTGCCCAGGCAGCCTAGCGGAGCGAGCCTCGCTCTAACTCCTGGGTAGCCTCCAGCCCACCGAGGGCCGGAAATGCCCGCCAGGGCCTCCAGGAGGCTCGCTGAGCGATTTTATACGGGAGAAAGTATGGTGGACGAGCAGGCTAGCCTTGATGTCAGGGACTATCTGGGCTGGTGGTGGCTCTGGGCAATCGGCTTGCTGGCTGGGATCGCTTGGGGCTGGCTGATGGGATTGGGTGATAACTTGCCCGCTGCCCCACTGTACAAGACCGAATTGATTCTAGGCGCCGCCAGCTCCGAAGATGCGCGTTATTACGCCGGTCTTCTCAAGGCGATGTCTCCTGACTTTACCGTTATTTATGAAGGTGGGGCTCTCTGGCTGTCAACTATCGATAACGGCCCCTCGGGGAGCAAGTTAATCCAGACTGTCGGGCGATTGAATAGTCAGTGGGCGATTGGACAGCACGAGCCTGTCTCTATCCTGTTCAATCCGACAACCAGAGAACTCCCTCCAGCAGTGCCCCCTGCCTGGTGGATTCGCTACGTGAAGGGGATCGCCGCTGCAGTGGTTATCGCTGTCACTGTGTCGGTGTTGTTGGAGTGGCTGACTGAGCCTATCCCGCAGCTCCGGCGGCTGAAGCTTCCCGCTGGCTAAATCTGGGCTGGATGCAAACTCATAAGAGGTAGCTAGTATGACAGAGAAATTCCCTCTGATAGGAGCGAGACGGGGCAGTCTTGAAGTTCTGCGGGATCTGCTGCGGTGCGACGGAGACTTTATCACAGTCGCGAAAGGGAAGGTCCGAATGAGCCAGCATCTCCTGTATACCTATCTAGCGTATCTTGAGGGAGTGGGGGCAGTTAGAGTGGAACGGCCATCAGATCACAGAGTAGTAATTCGCATTACTCCCAAAGGGCAAGCGATCCTGAGCAAGATAGAAGAATTGTGCGCGATGCTCCAGTCGCCATCGCTAAATGGTCGGTGATATGTTAGCAGCCAGCCCGTGCGCCGCTACACGCTCCCCAATGGTGGCCCGGCGGACTTTTCCACCAGGCTCAGGGAGTGGAAGAGAGAACTGGCAGAGTTTGACCGTGCCCTTCAGCGCACGGACTGGCCCATCTCCCTAACCTGATCCCCGTTAATCATTTCCCGCGCAAATCCCCTGGTGCCCAGCCAGGGGATTTTCATGTGCGCCTAAAACCCCACTCCCCAAGTTCGATCGGGTATGTTCTAATGGAAACATGAACACTCCGCTGACTGTCGATGTAATCGTCCTGGAAGGCCTGACCTTGGGGCGCCGGGTGCGTTTGGCCCGGATCGCCAAAGGGCTTCGGCAGCTTGACGTGGCATCTCTTACCCGTTTGCAACCCAGCGATGTTTGCAACGTCGAGTTGGACCGGCCGGTGTACCGCTGGAAGCTGGCGCGGATTCTGGAAGTCCTCGAGCTGGAGAGGAAGCCTTGACTCCAAGTTGACGCCCCTGACCTTGGACTCCGCTGGGACTCCCGGTTATAGCGCCAGTGGAGCTGAGGCCAAGTACGTCGAAGGGAGATTGGATGGGCATGCCGCCTATTTGTACAATTTAAGAATAGTTTAAGTAAAAGGTCAATAGAAGGCACCTTTGGAGCATTGCGACATAGAGGGAAACAGGAACCTTCCGTCGAGCGCCAAGGCCACGGCGCCTGGCCCGGAGGTCACCCACTGGGGTCTGCTAAGCGGAGCTACCTTGGAGGTGGAGTAGTCTGCCAAATTAGCTAGCTTTATCTCACATCCAGGGTCAGATAGGTAAACGCTGGATCAAGCTGCCCATCGCCGAATACTCGTACTCGGAGCCAGAAATCCGCTGTTGGATGGAACTTCGGGATAGAATACCAGCCCGATGCCTGATTTGCGAATGGCTCCTTCTCTTCACCCCAGGCGGGTATCAGGCTTACCCAGCTATTGCCCGCTGCCCAGTAGTCTACTTCAACCTTGATCTGGCTGGCTTTGAGATTATGGGCGAACTGGCCCCGGATTGCCTGGAAATCGTACAGCCTGATCGTCCGTTGCCCGACGCCACCAGGTAGATCGCTACCTGTCAGGGCCGCATCAGGGACCGGCACCCCAGCCGGAGAGAATAGGATTGAGTAGCTGTACTCCGGATTCTTCAGGCTTCCCGGCGACGGCTGGATGAAAGTTATCGGGCCGGGTGGCCCGCGCTTTCCTTCCGGCCCTCCTGGCCCAGTGATAGACTCTCCTGGCGGCCCCTGTTTCCCTTCCGGCCCGGGCGGGCCCTGTGCTCCCTCCGGCCCTGGTACTCCCTGCGGTCCCTCTTGCCCCTGTACACCCTGATTGCCCCGCTCACCTGGTAGGCCCTGTATGCCCTGGGGACCGGCTGGCCCAGCGACTCCGGCGGGCCCCGGTGGCCCTGGGTATCCGATTGGTCCTGCTGGGCCTTCTATGTGAACGCCAGCCCAGATGATAGCAACCAGAATCAGCCCCAGGAGCGTATGGATGCCGTACTTGGCCCAGTAATCATGAAGTCTCTCTATTATGCCCATCTATCCTGCTATATCTACGCTTGGAGTGCTCAGCTAGCTGGCTACATTGTATATCCCAGCACCGCTGGCAGAGGCCATTACCCAGCGGGCCTGAGTGTCCGCATCTGGCACATGGCCCCACCGACTCTGTAACCTCCAGCTCTCCCATGCTCTTCATAAATGGATCGTACCGGAGATGGTGGGTGCGTTCTTTATGCGGGTGTCCGCTGCTGGTATCTCCTGCTTCCTGGTGTCGCTGGCTGCGCTCTCGGCTCGCTGTCTTCTCGCACTCCAGGCACCGCCATTCGCCGCGCCCGGTGGAATATCGCTTGAATACCCTGGCGTGACCCTGGCGACAGAATGGTTTAGCGGCTCTCGCCATTGATATCCCAGAACTTCAGTGTTGCCTGTACTCTGGAGTTCAGTTGCTTGTCTCCAGCGATATGCAGATGGTAGTAGACAGAGTTGATATAATTTTCGACCCTCTTGAGTTGCATACAGGTGATTTGAGCGATAGTAGCATTTGTGTACCCGTGGCTCAATAAATGCCATACCCGATACTCTCCACGGGTTATTCCCAGCGGTCGGCCCTTCCGCTGGTACTCCTCTTCCATCTCAGGGTGCAAATTGATATGGGCTACGGCTACCACGGTATCTGCACCCCCTGCTGAATCTTCAGGCTGTGCTTGGCCTGAACGGTCTTCATATATCGGAGCGTCATTTTGGCCGACACATGCCCCGCCTGATCCTGTACCGACTTGGGATTGCCGGTCTGCTCCAGCCGGTAGATCAGCCCGGAGTGGCGCAAGACATGCATGGCGCCGACGTGGGCGGGTTTGGTCAGTCCGGCTACCTGAAAGGCTCGCTGGCAGATTCTCCATGCCTGAGTGCGCCCTAGTTGCCTTCCACTGGTGCTGCCCTGGAAGATCGGCTCGGCTGGCCCAATCTCCTTGCGGTAGGCGTAAGAGTGTAACTTGGCGACCAGCCCGGGAGTGATTGCTACCTCTCGGTACTTCCCTCCCTTCCCATGCACCCAGGCGCTCCAGCCGTCTGCGGTCTGTCTCAGGTCTGAGGGAGCGAGACCCAGAGCCTCTGAGCCGCGCAGCGAGCCGTCGAAGAGAGTCTGAATTAGCAGTTCATCTCGCTCGGCCCTGGACGGCCTGGCGGTGCGTTTGGCAGCCTCAGCCAGCAAGCGCACCTCTTCCAGACCCAGATGCGGGACGTACTCAGCAGCGGTCTCCTGGGCCTTCTGGATGGCCCCGATACTACGGCGGGCGAGAGTCATGGGAGCTAGCCATCAGGGATGGTTGAATGGGTCAGGGGGGCAGGCATAAGGGGCTGGCTCAAGCAGTCGGCTAGATCGTCCATCAGGTCCTGGGCTTCCTCTTGACTGATATAGTAGCTGACGGCTCCAGACCTGGAGTAAATCATTAGCTGGAAAAGCTGGGCTGCGGTGCTTACTCGAGTGATTTCAACGGTTGATCTTGTGTCTTCCCTCATTGGTCTCTCTCCTTTCGCTCAGAATATTCCCGTAGCCGTCTACCGCATCCCTGTTCCACCTTCCCTTTTGATAAAAGTCGGTATCGGGCAGACTGTGCCACGCCCTGGTGAGCATGGCAAGAAGTGGGTTAGGGACCTGATTCGCCTCAGCCTCCATAGGCCAATCCTCCCATGAGGAAATATTATGCCCTTTTGTTTCCTCTTCGGCCATAACTCTACCTCACTCTGTCTCTACAGTCAAGGTGCTGGAGTACCTGACCAATCCTGAGATGCAACAAAAGGGTACATTTTGCTTCTTCCTATCTGATAGATGCAGTATAGAGGTAAGATTCTGGGGCTGCCACCACCGACGGTTTGACCGCCACGCCTATGATGGCCCAGTTTCTCGATGCACTCAGCGTCCAGGACATCGTGACTGATGCCGCTCCTGGCTCGGTGCTGGAGGCCCCCCGTTCCTCTGGCGAATCGTTGTTATTTGTGCGTTGAGTCTGACCAGGCCCTACTGAGGCTGTCGTTCCCAACTCCTCACTGTTCCAGCCCATCTCATCTTCCACCAGGTCATCAGTGGTCCCGCTAACCGCTACGCTAGGAGCGGTACTGGTGCCAGTAGCCGTCGCAACTGTGCCCAAAGGTGTGGTCTGGTGAACACCAGTATAGCTATGAGCCCGGCCAGTTATTCGTCGGTCAATATCGATTGTGATAGTGGCGGTATTGGTGCCCGTTGCAGGAGCGACCAAACTGCGGGACTGCACCCGCACATTGACGCTAGTCAGAGTAGCCAGGATATTAGTTAGCGACGTGCCAGCGTAAGTCATGCCGGTTACGCTAGCTTGGTCGCTGGTTGATATACCCATAATCAGCAGACGGTCACTACCAGAGACGGTGTGTGACCAGGACACCGATGTTGCGTCCGCGAATGCGGTGCTGGCGGCGTTGAAGGCTGGTGGGGTCAGCAATGGGCGGGCCAAGCGTGTTGTTGCGTGTCTGGCAGCTTGCTCTCTGTCTCTTCTCTTCGGCGTTCTGGACTTGACGACTTCTGGAGCTACTGCCACGGCATACAGACCATTAACAACGCTTATAGTGTAAATCTGTCCTCCCAATCGCCGCTCTATTGGGGGTGTGATGGTGATATTGGGGAATGTGCCAGTGATAACGACTCCTGCCTGTCGTGAGAGAGCCAGTTGTCGGCCGCTTCCCCCTTCAGCCCATTGGAAGTGAATTTCCCCTCGATCTAGCCAGATGTCTCCAGCGTGAGGGCGCTCATCAATGGTATTGTAGGCCGAGCGGCTGTAGCTATAGGCCCAGATGAATCCAGCGGGCGGTGTGGGCTGGATATTCAATCGCCCAAAGTTACGATATATGGCAATATCAACGGATTCTTCCAACCGTGAACGGTCGATAAGATTTTCCCACACATTGAACGCTACATCATCGGCCAGCTTTGTGATAACTCGAATCGCTGTACCTTGCGCTAGTGCCTCCGAGCGGCTGATAGTAGCGACATTGGATGGGCTACACGCTGACAAGAGGCCCGCAATAAGAACAGAGAGAAGCGCAATACGATGCTTATCCACTGGGCAGTCCTCCGCTTGGGGTAGTTGAGACAGTCTCCCAGACCAGAATCTGACAAACCAAATCTGCGGCGGTATTTCCCGAATCTTCAGCATCTATCTCGATGGAAAATACCTGGGTGGCGGAATAAGTTGTCACGTTGGGATCACCACTCACGTCAGATAAACTACCAGCAGCAATGGAAGGTCTGTTAGCTTGAGTGGTGAAGATCGTTGTGCCATCAAGATTTACGTCAATGGTCACTGCTGACGTGGTGGGTGCGGTAGTCACCCGGCATAGGACATCCTCGATCGTCCCCCCACGGCGGGCAGTAAACCGGCGGTTTTCCATATTCATGGTGGTTGATACATCGCCGTCCTGCCCGAAGATAATCTCCCGGGGGAAGTAGAGGATGTCGTTGCCGGTGACATGCTCGGTGGCATGAAGCTCTTCCTCCAGATCTTCCCGAATATCAGTGCCAGGGTGATTATTCAACCCGAAAGTCAGGGAATCGGCTGCCGAGCTGCCTGTGATCCCTATCGCTGAGTTGGTGGTCAACAACAGCAATGTATCCGTAGAAGAGTCGGCTACCGGGTCAGTGCCAGTTGGAGCGTCCATCGTCTCAAAGGAGTTTCCAGCACCACCACCTGAGATTGTGCAATCCGTCCGCCCGGCACCCACACTATCAGCACAGGATACACCGGCCCCCGTGAAATTAAGCCGGAACCTCTGGATCAAGTCCAGACCTTCATCCTGGACGGTCAGAGATCCGGTCATAGCGATGGTGATGGTGTCGGTAGCAGCATTAAAGGATAATGAGCCACTACCTGTGGCTGATAATGTTAGAGTGTCCCCAGCGGATTCTGCTATGACTGGCCCACCACTGGACTGACTTCCTGCCGCAATGGTAACAAATGCTTCAGTATCCCCACATATAAAGCTGTTGGCTATTGCATCATAATTGATGTGGATACCAGCGCCGATAATACAATCCGGGACACTTACCCAAGAAGCGACATTAGTAGCTGTTCCCAAAAGCAGGGAGTCACTGCTACTACTGCCCGAGGCGTTACCTGAGATGGCAGTTGCACTTATCTGGGCCTCCTCCTCCAAATTCTCTCTAATCTCCGTACCAGGATGATTATTCAACCCGAAAGTCAAGGAGTCCGCCGATGCACTACCTGTAATCCCTATCGCTGAGTTGGTAGTAGCAAACAAGAGAGTGTCTGTGGCTGAATCTGCGACAGGATCAGTTCCAGTGGGAGCATCCATTGTCTCGAAGCTATTCCCAGCCCCGCCGCCAGAGATAGTGCAATCCGTTTCCGCTCCAGGGCCGTCGTCAACGCAGCTCACCCCAGCCCCGATGAAGTTGAGAGTCCGGCGGCCAGTTAGCGGAGTCCCTTCGTCGTCAATCAGGCCGTAGAACGCCACCTCATCTCCGGCCCCGACAGCGTGTTCCGCGGCGTGGGTCTCTTCCTCCACGTCAAAGCAGCCTTCAGCGGCCCCTGAAGCGTCTACACCCAGGGGGGCATTCCCAGCAGCGCAGTTGGCCCCATTAGCGGCCAGAGCGGTCGCGGCCGGCCAAGCCACCCCAGTGTCAATTAGCAGCTTGTCCGGTGATGGCTCGGTGAAGATAGTGGTAGCACCTCCGCCAACCGTGGCTATCTCGCTGAGCGTTGCCGACTCATTGGTTCCGTCGTCGGAGAGGTCAAGAGTGAAGGCGGCGGAGCCGGTGGTAGCGGCGGTGATAGTAATGCTGTCAGTGCCGGGGGTTGAGGTAAGAGTAACGTTGGCGCCAGCGACCAGATTCAGCGTGTCAGCAAGCGTGGCCTCAAGGTCGCCCCCGCTGCTGCTGCCTCCGCTTACTGTGATAGTTGTCCAGGCTACCTGACCCCGCTGGTTGGCTGCAAAGAATACGATAGCGAGTAGGGCGAGAAGGGCGATCCAGCTTCCCTGTCGCATGAATACTCCTTAAGTGATCTTTCGTGTCAGCCGCCGCCTGAACCTCAGCCCCTCTGCTGTCACGTCCACTGCCACAATACCCAGCGGAAATTCCCTGGGCGATGGGGCTGTTCTAGCCTTGCGAATGACTCTAAATCCCTCAGCGGGTGTCTCTCCCGTCGGTCTACGCTTCTTGAAGCCTACTTGCCCGGTCTCCAGGTCTAACCGGATGCTAGTCTGGCCCTGCGGCCACTGGACGACGCGGGGGAAGACGCCGGGAGGCAGAGATGTCCCGCTAGGTAGCTTAAATCGCGGTCTTCGGGGTGGCACCACAAGCGAAACTTTAGGCGGTCTTCCCGGTGGTCTTCTTGGTGGCCTTTCTCCGGGTGGCCGTTCGGGGGGCATTGCGGGCGGACGATCGACTGGTGGCCTGGCAGGTGGACGCTCTGGAGGCCTTCTGCCGGGTCCTCTCTCTGGCAGTCTTATCGGCTGGCGTCGTCGAGGTGGCTCTAATGGTCTTCTGGTTGGCAACTCCGCCGGTGGGCGAGCTGGAGGACGGGCAGGAGGACGTGTTGGCGGTCTTCTTGCTGGCCGTCTCCTGACTGGTTTGACTGAAGGTCTCTCTACAGGTACTCTTTCTGGCAGCTCTCTAAGAATCCTCTCTTCTCGTATTCTTCTTGCCGGTCTTTCTTCCCGCAGTCTGCGTATTGGTCGCGCAGTCGGCGATCCCTCCCGCTTTAGCGTTTGTCGTCTCAAATCCGCGGGGCTTGCTTCAACATTCAGCTCATCTATCGCTCTGGCAATATTCTGTTTCCCGGTATATATAGCGACTGGTTTGACATCTTTCTCAAACTGCTGAATACCTTCTCTCTGGGCTTTGCCAAACTGCCGATTGGATTTTCGCCCCAGTAATTCAGCCCGTCGCTCCAGTGCTGCTGCGGTCGCCAGCGTTTCTTGCTTCCGTTTGAGGTTGGTAATTCGTGGCGCACTCTTTCTAAGTGTTCTAGCGTCTTTCAATAGACGTTGAGCTTCTCGTGCATCTTTGACCGCAGCATCCATCGCTCGGCTGGCGGTAGTTGCCTTGATCGACGGGCGAAAAATGTTTCTTACGGTATCCGATGCGCCGATAAGCTTCAGGGCCAGTATCTCTTTTGGACTCAGGCGTTTCCCAATAATAGCTAGTGTCACCATCCGGCCCGCCGGATCACGCATGAAAAGATATTGACTCGGTTCTGGTATTACCGTTCCTACGGGCAGAGTCCGCTCAATCTCTGCGTGTCCATCCCATAGCTTCCCACTACTCTTCAGTTTTCCCAGCAGTTCGCGGTCACGGATGATTATAGCCCCCGGTACTGGCTTGTCTGGTAAAACTCCTAGCCTGACCGCTCGACCAGCCTTATCGCTTAGAGTCACTGGCTTGACCCGGTTGATATAGTTCTCCATCACGCCAGGCGCTACGAAAAGCTCATCGGTTTCGGCAGCAGGGACTCGCTTGACTACCGTCCCAGCCATAAAGTTTCGAATATCTTGAGAGCTATGTACCGCGGCGGGGCCTACTACCTTTTGCAGCGCCGGAGTGAGAATTTCTATTCTTCGGTTGCCAATAGTCGCCGCTGCTGGCTGCCCAAAGACCGCATTATGGCTCAGAACATCCGCACCGGCCTTAATATCAAACGGATTGATTCCTTCCAATGCGGCTTTATCGACGGTCAGGGCACCTGGTTTTGCCTTGCGGCGGCTGTCGGCCTGCAGTTTAATCGTTCCAACTCGGGTCTCCAGAGCGCCGGCGGGGATACGCTTCGGATCAAAGACTGCCTCCAGTGGATCAAGAGTGGCCCGCAGCGTAGCGAAGGGATGTCGGATGGCATGGATCGGCACGGTGGCGGATGCCTGAGCAATGGCCACTTCTCTGGCGATCCGTCCAACACTACTCCCAGCCCTCACCCCGGCACTCACCTGTCCAACTATCGGAAGTAGGGCAGCTATATCGCTGGCGATGCTCAAGCCCCGACTCCAGCCCGGCGATTGGTTCCAAGTTCGGATGGTTCCATAGACTGGAATAGAAGCCAAGCCTGCCTCTTTCGCCAGGTGCTGAAGTGTTGGTTGGGCAGTCAGGGTCTCCTGTACAAACTGCTCTTTGGGCGGTATGTTGGCGTTGATGAAAGTCTCTTCGGTCTCGATGAGCGATTCGCCTTTTTTAGCCGCCTCCGCCCGCTCGATCCGGTAGATATTGCTCAGGTTCTTTCTGCCTACTTCCCAGCGTTTTTCAATGTCAGATCTGTTGAAAGTCTCGGTTTCGGCGGCAGAAAAGGTTAGCGCCTCTTTAAGCGTGTCCTGGACTTTCCGGGCTACTGGTGTATCCAAGGGACGCGAGGGGATTCGCTCAGCCAGTGCTTGAGCCTTCGCTAGCCCTTTACCGAGGCGAATATCTTCTTGAGAGATGCCAGCGTTAAGAAGGAACTGCTCCGGTACTCGGTCTCGGATGGCCTGTACTACGTCGATGCGATCTCCGGGTCTGACATACTCGGCCAAGCG